>Ga0302226_10000312_pt1 | contig 43800 bp, 36 predicted proteins | sample II_Palsa_E3_3_FD_193524 | JGI IMG/M metagenome (GOLD analysis project Ga0302226, IMG submission 193524) | Peat permafrost microbial communities from Stordalen Mire near Abisko, Sweden - II_Palsa_E3_3 | ecosystem: Environmental > Terrestrial > Soil > Palsa > Peat permafrost | place: Sweden...
CGCCGGTGCGGGCGTGCCCTGCGGTCGGCCGGCCAACCGGGAAGCTGCGCGGCCTGACGCGAAGAAGCCGGAGGGCAGAGCGTGCCGCTCCGCCCTCCGACCCCGTTCAGGATCACACGAATTACTGCTAGTGCTGGCCGTAACCCCAGGGGTGCCAGTGGTGCGGCCTGTGGTGCCAGCCGCCGCCCCAGCCGCCGCCGCCCCAGCCGCCGCCGCCCCAGCCGCCGCCGCCCCAGCCGCCGCGGCCCCAGCCGCCGCGGCCCCAAGGGCCATGGCCGCCGCTGACTTCCGTCAGTTCCGCGGGCGTCAGCGTCTGAAGCTGCTCCTTCGCCGGGACCAGATTATTCGCCTTGCGTGAAATCATGACATTCCTCCCGATCTTTTATCGCTAAGGTCTGCTTGACGTCACCACTGTAGCTATTCAGCCGACGTTCCGCCACACCAATGCCGCTTAATTAAGCGGGACGGAATTAGTGTCCATATTTCCACGGGCCGGCCCGCCCGGCTTCTGTAGATACTCGCCCAAAATCGGCAGCATTCTCTTATTTTCCGATCTTATCCATTATCTTCTGCGCTGCGGGTGGAGGGGAGGGCGGAGCTGGCAGTCACCGGTAGCGTACGGCTGACCAGCCAGTTTTGGATCGGTGTGCTGACCCGCCTAGTGCCGGGATTTGCTAGACGAGACACTGACGGAAACTGGCCGCCGGGAGAAGCGGTCCCGTCTGCTGCCTGCCCATGTCGTAGTATTTCGTGCTGGCTGATTGCGGTCTTCCGGGACGGCTAGACGGAGATGATGCGGCGGCTGACCGGGGCCTGCAGTTCATGCGGGCAGATGGCAAAAGGAATGGACGGTTCCCGCTATCGGGGCTATTTCAAGTGAAGCTGGACGTGCCCGAAATACCGGCCAATATTAGCAGCGCCATTCCCGCAGCCGGGCAGTTCCCTTTCACGCCGGGTTGCGGCCGGAGCAGACCGCGTCCGAACATGGCGGCATGGCGGAACAGCTTCCCCTCCCGGCCCTGTTGTCCCAGGCGCTCGTGGCGTTCACGATCGAACTGGACAACGAGTTCGAGCATCAGATGCCGCACACCACGACAGACCGCGGCGCCTCCGGACCGCACGACGGTCCCTGGCTGGTGTCGATGGCCATGTGGTTCAACTGCATGCAATTCGTCGGCGAGGAACCCATGCCGGTCGCCGGGCTCCTGCGGCGGGCCCGGACCGGGACGAACCTGGACGGCATGCGGCGCTGGGGGTACGTCTTCCTGGAATCGGCCTCCGGCGACGCCAAGCGCAGGCCCCCGCCACGGGACCTCACCATCCGCGCCACCCGAAAAGGCCACCGCGCCCAGGAGGTGTGGCGGCCGCTGCCCGCCGTCATCGGGGACCGATGGCGAGAGCGTTTCGGGGCGGCCGGGGTCGGGCAGCTCCGCGCGTCCCTGTGGGCGCTGGCCGCGCAGGCGGAGGCCGAGTTGCCCGACTGCCTGCCGATCCTCGGCTACGGCTTGTTCAGCGGCAGGAAGCAGACCTATCCCCGCCGGACGCCGGAAGCGGGACCGGACCCTGGCCCGGCAGGCCTGCCGCTGCCCGTTCTGATGGCCCGGGTGCTGCTCGGCTACGCCATCCGCTTCGAGCGGCGCTCCCCGCTGTCCCTGGCCATCTGCGCGAACGTACTGCGGATCCTGGACAGCACCGGGGTGCGGGTCCGCGACCTGCCGGCCCGCAGCGGGGTGTCGAAGGAATCGATCGCGATGGCCATGGGCATCCTGACCAAGCGCGAACTGGTGACGGTCGGCACCGATCCAGCGGGCGGGCGGTGGAAGGTGGCCCGGCTGACCACGCGCGGCCAGACCAGCCAGTGGGCTTACGCGGACGGGATCGCCGCCCTCGAGCAGAAGTCGGCCGAGCGGTTCGGCGCGGATGCCGTCGCCCGGCTGCGAGAGGCCCTGGAGGCGCTCGTGGGTGACCCGGGCGATCCTGCGGCGTCCCCGCTGATGCAGGGTCTGGAACCGTACCCGGACAACTGGCGCGCGGACGTCCGGCCGCCGCAGACCCTGCCGCACTACCCCATGGTCCTGCACCGCGGCGGCTTCCCGGACGGCAGCTGACCCTGGCGCTAGGCTCGTGCCGTGCTCCGCACGGGTGCTGCGCGCCGACGCGGCCGCCTTCGTGAACCACGTCGCCGGGCAGCCGGCCCTGCCCGGCGGCCCGCTCACCGGGAAATGAGGATCATGACGGACCAGCCTTCGCGGGCGATGCGGGCCAGCTCCTTCGGGACCGCGGCCGGCCTGTACGAGCGCGGGCGGCCGCCCTATCCACCGGAGGCGCTGGACTGGCTGCTGCCGGCCGGGGCGCGCCGGATCGTGGACCTGGGCGCGGGAACCGGCAAGCTGACCCGCCAGCTCGCCGCACGGGGCCTGGACGTGGTGGCCGTCGAGCCCACCGACGGCATGCGGGCGGAGCTGACCCGGGTGCTGCCAGGAGTTCCCGCGTTGGCCGGCTCGGCCGAGCAGATCCCACTGGACGACGGCGCCGTGGACGTGGTGCTGGCCGCCCAGGCCTGGCACTGGGTGGACCCGGCGCAGGCGGTCCCGGAGGTCGCCCGGGTGCTGGCTCCGGGCGGCACGCTGGGCCTGGTATGGAACGAGCGGGACGAGCGGGTGGACTGGGTGGCCGAGCTGGGCCGGATCATCGGGGAGACCCGCGGGCAGGATGAGGGCGCAGGCGCGGCGAACACCAGCGATCATCCGCGGGTCGGGCCGCCGTTCACGCCGCTGGAGCGGCACGAAGTGTCCTGGGTCCACCAGCTCAGCGTGCCCGAGCTGCTGGACATGGTCGCCTCACGCAGTTACATCATCCTGCTGCCGGACGCCGAGCGTACGGCCGTCCTGGACCGGGTGCGGCAGCTGACACAGACGCACCCGGCGCTGGCGGGCCGGCCGGACATCATCCTCCCGTACCGGACCCTCTGCTGGCGGTGCCGGCTGGCCTGCCGGGGACAACTGCCTGAACCGGCACGCTACGAGTAATGCTCGGCCGGCTGGACCTGCCCGGCGAACAGCTGCTGGTAAAAGCCTCCGCGCTCGAGCAGCTCATGGTGGGTTCCCTGGTCGACGACCCTGCCCCCGTCCATGACCACGATCGTCTGGGCCCGGGTGATCGTGCTCAGCCGGTGGGCGACCACGATGGAGGTGCAGCCGAGGGAGGCCAGATTCTGGTAGACCGCTGCCTCAGTTACGGCATCGAGGGCACTGGTGGCCTCATCGAGGAGGAGAATCGACGGACGGTGGGCGAGTGCCCGGGCCAGGACCAGCCGCTGACGCTGCCCCCCGGAGAGCGATGCGCCGCCTTCTACCAGCACTGTCGCATACCCCATGGTCATTGCCTCGATGTCCCGGTCGATGCAGGCGAGCCGGGCCGCGCGCACCACGTCCTCCAGCGCGAGGCCAGGTGCGCTCAGGGCGATGTTGTCCTGGACGCTGGTCCCGAAGACATAGGACCCTTGCGTCACGATCCCGAGCTGGCGGCGCACCGAACGGGCCTCCAACTCGCGCAGGTCGGTCCCGTCGTAGCGGACGGATCCCGCCTCAGGCTCATACAGCCCCAGCAGCAGCCGCGCCAGCGTCGACTTGCCCGACCCTGAGCGGCCGACGATCGCCACGAGCTGGCCCGGCTGGATCTGGGCCGAGACGCCATCCACGGCCAGCGGGGCTTGGGAGCTGTACCGGAACGACACGTCCTCGGCCTGGATGTGGCCGCTGAGCCGGCCGGCGGGCCGGACGGCGCGCCCCTGCTGCTCTTTCGGCGTGTCGAGCACGTCGTTGATCCGGGCCATATAGCTGCCGAGGAGCTGAACCTGGAGCCCGGTGGTGACCAGCAGACCGAGCGGCTCGAGGAAGCCAGCCCCGAGCACGGTGAGGCCGAGCATGGTGCCCAGGCTGAGCTTGCCCTGGAGCACCAGCACCGCGCCCGCGGCGAGGAGGGCCAGCGGCGACACCAGCTGCAGGGCCGCCGCGACCGAGTCGACCAGCGCGCTCAGCCGCCCCCTGCCGACCGCGACCTCGATCTCCCGGCCGAACAGACCGGACCAGTGCCGCACGGCGCGGTCCTCGGCACCTGCCGCCTTCAGATCCTCGATCCCGGCCAGCAGCTGGAACGCATAGCTCTCCGAGCGCGCCTGAGCTTCCAGGCTCTCCTTCATGAGGCGCTGGTTCTTGCTGCGCGCGAGGATGATGACGGTCACCTGCACCGCGCCGAGCCCGAGGACCAGGAAGCCCAGCGGCGGGCTGATCACCAGCAGCAGGACAAGGTAGATGGCGGCCGTGCCACCGTCGAGGATCGCGGACAGGGATCCCTCGGTGAGGATCTCCCGGACGGTGGCATTGCTCTGCAGCCGCATCATCAGGTCACCGGCGGACCTGTTGAGGAAGAACGCGTACGGGAGGTCGGTCAGGTGGCGGACGAACCTGGTCGTGAGCTGCCGGTCCAGGTGCGTACGCAGGTACAGCAGGACGTGGCCGCGGACCAGGGAGACGAGGAAGTAATACCCGGCCACCGCAACCATCGCCACCGTCAGGACCACCAGCAGGTGCCGGTCGCCGTCCGGGACGATTCGGCCGACCACGACCGCGGTGAACAGCGGGACGGCCAGCGCGAGGAGCTGCAGCAGGACCGAAATAACCAGGACACGGCGGGCCAGGGCGCCCTGCCCGACGATGGGCCGCAAGTAGCGGTAAGGGCTAGCGCCGGCCTTCCCGCCGCGGCTGAAATCGGCGCCCGGCTCCAGGATGATCGCCACACCGGTATAAGACTTGCCGAACGCGGCGGCGGGAACGGCCCGGCGTCCAACGGCCGGGTCCACCACCACGACACCCTTCCTGGTGACCTTCTCGAACACGACGAAATGGTCGAAGTCCCAGTGCAGGACCGATCCCCGAGGCAGACAGGCGAGGTCGTCGATGTCTGCCTTCACGGCCCGGGCGGTCAGGTTGTACCGGCGGGCGGCCGCGAGGATCCCGCTGGCGTCCGCGCCGTCCCGCCCGGTGCCGGTCGCCTCCCGCAGGTCCTCCAGGGGGACGTGCCGTCGGTGATAGGCCAGAGTCATGGCCACGCAGGCGGCTGCGCAGTCCGCCAGCCCAAGCTGCGCCACGTAGGGAACGGCCCTACCCATCGGCGGCATCCGATGCCAGGCCCGCAAAGAGCGCGACGATCAGCCGCTGCGAGCTCACCTGAACCGATGCGGTCCCCGCCGCTCCTTCGGCCACGCGCTGCGGTACAGTCGCCCGCACCACAAGCAGCGCTCCCGGAGCCGGGCCGGCCCCGCCGACGGCGGTCCGCAGCAGGCGGCCCGCAGCCGCCGCGCTGGCCACCTCCGGCCCGGCGCCCGTGACAGCGACGGTCACGGGACGGTGGCCGCGCAGCGTCAGCCTCAGCGGCATGCCCGGATGCAGGCCAGCTGCGAAGACGGCCGGCACCACAGTCTCCACGGCTCCGTCGCGAACCACGGCCGGGCCCTGGGCCACCTCCCCGACCCGGATCAGCGCGCCTGCGGTCAGGCCGACTGCCACCAGGACCAGCACTGCCCAGTACGCTCCCGCGATCCACCATGGGCTCACCCGCGCCGCCCGGTGGGAAGGCCGCTGGGTCTCGCGGCTGCGCAACGCCTCCGCACGGAAGATCAAGGCTGCCTCGCTCATCAGCTCATCTCGCGGTGCCGGGCCGCTGCGGGAAGCGATCCGGCCGTAAGTAGCGGGCCAGTTCCTCCGGCCCATAAGGCACGAAACAGCGGTCGCGTTCGCCGGTGCGGGCGTGCCCTGCGGTCGGCCGGCCAACCGGGAAGCTGCGCGGCCTGACGCGAAGAAGCCGGAGGGCAGAGCGTGCCGCTCCGCCCTCCGACCCCGTTCAGATCACACGAATTAACACGGCGAACCGACACGAACGACGGTGAAGTTGCCGCGGCGGTGACACCTGTGGTGCCAGTCGCCGTAGCCGCCGCCGTAGCCGCCGCCGTAGCCGCCGCCGTAGCCGCCGCCGTAGCCGCCGCCGTAGCCGCCGCCGTAGCCGCCGCCGTAGCCGCCACCGCCACCGCAACCGCCGCTGACCTCCGTCAGTTCCGCGGGCGTCAGCGGCTGAAGCTGCTCCCTCGCCGGGACCGGCTTCTTCGCCTTGCGTGAAATCATGACATTCCCCCTCATCTCTATTCCTAAGGTGTGCTTGGACTCGACCACTCTAGCTATTCAGCCGACGGTTCGCCGCACCAATGCGCTTAATTGAGCAAGACCGGAATTAGTATCCATATTTCCGCAGGATAAGACCGGGCAATAAGAGAACACTGCCTTTTTTGGCGCGTACCTACAGAAGCCGGGCGTGTCGGGACAAGATACTGACGGAAACTGGCCGCCGGGCGAAGCGGTCCCGTCTTCTGCCTGCTCATGCGTGGTATTTGGTGATGACTATGGCGGTCTTCCCGGACGGCTATGCGCCGGTGATGCGGCGGCCGCCTGGGGGCCTGCAGTTCATGCGGGCATGGCATAAGGAATGGGTGGTGCCCACTACCGGGGCTATTTCACCGGCGCGGGACCGGCCGGGTGAAGCACCACTGAAGATGCTGTTCGAGCGGATGGCGGTGCCACTGGCTGTGGCGGGAACGCCCGGTACGTGCCTCGGAAAGCGCCGGCTGATGGTCATTTATAGGGTGAAGCTGGACGCGCCCGATATACCGGCCAATATCAGCTATACCGGCCAATATCAGCGGCGCCAATTCCCACAGTCGGGCAATTCCCTGGTGTCCACGGTGATGTGGTTCACTGCATGCAATTCGTCGGCAAGAAGCCCATGCCGGTCACCGAACTGGAGCAGCGGGCCCGGACCCCGACGAACCTGGACGGCATGCGAGATCAGCCTGCCGTACGTGACCCACTGCTGGCGGTGCTACCGGCCCTGACGCAGAGCGGGCGGCGTCCTCAGAGGTTGAAGCCGAGGGCGCGGAGCTGCTCGCGGCCGTCCTCGGTGATGTGCTCCGGGCCCCACGGGGGCAGCCACACCCAGTTGATCCGGAAGTCGGCCACGACGCCTTCGAGCGCCTCGCGGGCCTGGTCCTCGATCACGTCGGTGAGCGGGCATGCCGCGCTGGTCAGCGTCATGTCGATCGACGCGTTCCGCTCCGCGTCCAGGGTGACCCCGTAGACCAGGCCGAGGTCCACGACATTGATCCCGAGTTCCGGGTCCACCACGTCGCGGAGCGCCTCGAGGACGTCCTCGGTTTCGGAGTTGTCGGCCGGGGTGCCCTCGGCTGGGGCGCCCGTCGCGGCGGCCTCTTCCGGTGCCGGGACCCCGGTGTCCTGCTGGGTGGTCGTGTTCTCGGTCATGATGCCTGTCCTGTCGTCTCGTCCAGCGCCCGCCCGGTGGCGTCCTTCCAGGCCATCCAGCCGAGCAGTGCGCACTTGATCCGCGCCGGGTACTTGGCGACGCCGGCGAAAGCCACCGCGTCCTCCAGCGTGTTCTCGTCCGGCTCGGTCTCGCCCTTTGACTGCATGAGATCGAGGAACTCCTGCGATATCCGCATCGCTTCGCCGACCGGCTTGCCGATAACCAGATCGGACATGACCGAGGCGCTGGCCTGGCTGATCGAGCAGCCGAGCGCGTCGTAGGACACATCGGTCACTACCGGATCGCCGTCGACGTCCTTGAGCGCGACCCGCATGGTCACCTCGTCCCCGCACGTCGGGTTGACGTGGTGGACCTCGGCGTCGAACGGCTCCCGCAGCCCCTTGTGGTGCGGGTTGCGGTAGTGGTCCAGGATGATTTCCTGGTACAGCGACTGGATCTGCATATGCGCCTTAGCCGGATCTGTGGTGAGTTAATTCCGTTCGGGCCGGTCAGATCACGCCGAAGAACTTCTGCGCCTGGCGGATGCCGTCCGCCAGCGCGGTCACTTCCTCGTGCGTGTTGTACAGGTAGAACGATGCGCGGGTGCTGGCCTGTACGCCAAGCGCCCGGTGCAGCGGCCACGCGCAGTGGTGCCCGGCACGCACCGCGATGCCCAGCTCGTCGAGGACCTGGCTCAAGTCGTGCGGGTGCACGCCATCGACCTCGAACGAGATCGCCGCACCGCGGTCGGCCGGCTCGGTGGGCCCCAGGATCCGCAGCCCCGCGATGTCGGTGAGCTGGGCCAGCGCGTCGGCCAGCAGAGCCTGCTCGTGGGCGTGGATGGACTCCCGGCCGATCTCGTTCAGGTAGTCGGCGGCCGCGGCCAGCCCGGCCGCCTCCGCGATGGGCATGGTGCCGGCCTCGAACTTGTGCGGCGGGGCCGCGAACGTCGAGTGGTCCATCCAGACGGTCTCGATCATCTCGCCGCCGCCCAGGAACGGCGGCATCTCGTCCAGCAGTTCCCGGCGCGCCCACAGCACCCCGATGCCGGTCGGGCCGCACATCTTGTGCCCGGTGAACCCGACGAAGTCTGCACCCAGGTCCTGCACGCTGACCGGCATGTGCGGCACGGACTGGGCCGCGTCGGCCAGTACGAGCGCGCCCACCGCGTGCGCCCGGTCCGCGATCAGCTTGACCGGGTTGATCGTGCCCAGCACGTTGGACTGGTGGACCAGCGCGACGAGCTTGGTCCGCTCGGTGATCAGGTCGTCGAGGTTGGACAGGTCGAGCCGGCCCTCAGGGGTGACGCTGAACCAGCGCAGCGTGGCCCCGGTGCGCTGGCAAAGCAGCTGCCACGGCACGAGATCGGAGTGATGCTCCATCTCGGTCACGACGATCTCGTCACCGGGCCCGAGCCGGAACCGACCCGCTGAGCCCGCTGAGTCCGGGGCCCCGGATGACGCGTTGCCCAGCGCGTAAGCGACCAGGTTGATCGCCTCGGTGACATTCTTGGTGAACACGATCTCGGAGGCGGAGCGGGCACCGACGAAGCTGGCCAGCTTGACCCGGGCGCCCTCGTAGGCCGCGGTCGCCTCTTCGCTGAGCTCGTGGGTGGCCCGGTGGATGTTGGCGTTGTGCCGCTCGTAGAAGCCGCTGATCGCGTCGATCACCTGGCGGGGCTTCTGTGAGGTGTTGGCGCTGTCCAGGTAGATAAGCGTCTGGCCGCCGCGCACCTGCCGCTCCAGAATCGGGAAGTCCTTGCGGATCCGCGCGACGTCCAGGGTCATGCCGCCGCCTCCGCCTTGATGAACTTCTCGTACCCGTCGCGCTCCAGCTCTTCGGCCAGTTCCGGGCCGCCCTGGCGGACGATCCGGCCGGCCACGAACACGTGCACGAAGTCAGGCTTCACATAGCGCAGGATGCGGGTGTAATGCGTGATGAGCAGGACGCCGTGGCCCGGGTCGGCGCGGAACCGGTTGATGCCCTCCGACACGACCTTCAGCGCGTCGATGTCGAGCCCGGAGTCGGTCTCGTCCAGGATCGCGATCTTCGGGTTCAGCAGCTCCATCTGCAGCACCTCGTGCCGCTTCTTCTCCCCGCCGGAGAACCCCTCGTTCAGGTTCCGCTCGGCGAAGGCCGGGTCGATGGACAGGCCGGCCATGGCGCTGCGCATGCTCTTCATGAAGTCACGCAGCTTGGGTGCCTCACCCTGCACGGCGGTGACCGCGGTGCGCAGGAAGTTCGACACCGACACCCCCGGCACCTCCACCGGGTACTGCATGGCCAGGAACAGGCCCGCGCGGGCCCGCGCGTCCACGCTCATGGCCAGCACGTCCTCGCCGTCCAGAGTCACCGAGCCCTGGGTCACGTGGTACTTGGGGTGCCCGGCGATGGCGTAGGCCAGGGTGGACTTGCCAGAGCCGTTCGGCCCCATGATCGCGTGTGTTTCTCCCGCGTTGACGTTCAGGTCGACACCGCGCAGGATCTCGCGGAGCGTACCGGCCGCCTCCTCCACACTCACGTGCAGGTCGCGGATCTCAAGGGTCGCCATATCTAAGGTCTCCAGAAATTCTTCAGTTCAGTAACTAAGTCTGCGGGCGGTGCTCACGGGACCGCCACGTATACGTCGTCGCCTTCGGTCTTCACGGGGTAGACCGGCACCGGCTCGGTGGCCGGCGGCCCGGTCGGCTCCCCGGTCCGCACGTCGAAGCAGGATCCGTGCAGCCAGCACTCCAGCGTGTGGTCGTACACCTCGCCCTCGGACAGTGGGACCTCGGCGTGCGAGCAGACGTCGTGCAGCGCGTACACCTCGCCTTCGGCCTGTACCACCGCGACGGGGATGCCTTCCACGTCCACGCCCAGCGCGCCGTCCTCGGGCACGTCCTTCAGCGAGCAGGCGAACACGAACCTCTGGCCTGCGCTGTCCTGCACCGTGTCGCCGGGAGCTTTGTCCGGTTCGGCCTGGGTCATCCAAGCTCCGCCTCAACCGCGGCCGAGACCCGCTCGCGCAGGTCCGGCACCCGGATCTTGTCCAGCAGCTCGCCGAAGAAGCCCTGGATGACCAGGCGGCGCGCCTGCTCGAAGGGGATACCCCGGGCCATCAGGTAGAACAGGTGCGTGTCCTCCAGCCGGCCGTTGGCGCTGGCGTGCCCCGCGCCGCGCACTTCACCGGTGAGAATCTCCAGGTTCGGCACCGAGTCGGCGCGCGCCCCGTCGGTCAGCACCAGGTTCCGGTTGTACTCGTAGGTGTCCGTGCCGTTCGCCTCCGCGCCGATCAGCACGTCGCCGATCCAGACGCTGTGCGCGCCGTCGCCCTGCAGCGCGCCCTTGTACAGCACGCGGCTGCGGCAGTCCGGCGCCGTGTGGTCGACGAACAGCCGGTGCTCCAGGTGCTGGCCGGCGTCGGCGAAGTACAGCCCGTTCAGCTCGGCGTCCCCGCCCCGGCCCGCGTAGGAGACGGACGGGACGATCCGGACCACGTCACCGCCGAACGACACGACGGTGTGCGAGATCCGCGCGTCCCGGTCCAGCCGCGCGTGGTGGTGGGACAGGTGCACGGCGTCGTCGTTCCAGTCCTGGAGGCTGATCACGTCCAGCGACGCGCCGTCCCCGACCAGCAGTTCGACGTTGTCGGCGTAGGTCGCGCTGCCCTGGTGGTCGAGGACCAGCGTGGCGCGGGCCATCGGCCCGACGTCCACGACCGTGTGGCCGAACGCGGCCCCCTCGGTACCTTCGCCGCGCACGCTGATGATGGTGGGCGCGGACGTGACCGTCTCCGCGGGCACGGTGATCACCGTGGCCGCGGCAAAGGAAGCGAACGCACGCGCGCTGACCCGGTCGCTCGGCACGTACGCCGACCCTATCCTCGGATCACCGCGCTCGGCCTTCTCGGCCTTGACCTCAGGTGACGGCGTGACCTCCAGGGTCCAGCGGCCCTCGGGCAGCGGGTCGGCCCCGTGCAGGCCACGGAGGCGGCGCAGCGGGGTGAACCGCCACTCCTCCTCGCGGCCCGTCGGGACCGGGAAGTCCGCCGGGTCGTACGACTGGTGCTCATGCAGCCTGGAGACGGGCGCGTCGGACTCGAGCGCCCCCTGAAGAAGCGACATCAGCCGACCGCCCCCTCCATCTGCAGCGCGATCAGCCGGTTCAGCTCCAGCGCGTACTCCATCGGCAGTTCGCGCGCGATCGGCTCGACGAAGCCGCGCACGATGGTGGCCGCGGCCTCATCCTCGGTCATGCCCCGGCTCATCAGGTAGAACAGCTGGTCCTCGGAGATCTTGGAGACGCTGGCCTCGTGGCCCATCTCCACGTCGTCCTCGCGCACGTCCACGTACGGGTAGGTGTCGGACCGGCTGATCTTGTCCACCAGCAGCGCGTCGCACTTGACCGTGGACTTGGAATGCTCGGCGCCCTCCTGCACGTTGACCAGGCCCCGATAGGAGGTCCGGCCGCCCGCGCGGGCCACCGACTTGGACACGATCGTGGACGACGTGTTCGGCGCGCAGTGCACCATCTTGGCCCCGGCGTCCTGGTGCTGGCCCTCACCGGCGAACGCGACCGACAGGGTCTCGCCCCTGGCGTGCTCGCCCATCAGGTAGACCGCCGGGTACTTCATCGTCACCTTGGAGCCGATGTTGCCGTCGATCCACTCCATCGTCGCGCCCTGCTCGGCGATCGCGCGCTTGGTGACCAGGTTGTAAACGTTGTTCGACCAGTTCTGGATTGTGGTGTACCGGCAGCGCGCGTCCTTCTTCACGATGATCTCGACCACCGCGGAGTGCAGCGAGTCGGACTTGTAAATCGGCGCGGTGCAGCCTTCCACGTAGTGCACGTAGGCGCCCTCGTCCACGATGATCAGGGTCCGCTCGAACTGGCCCATGTTCTCGGTGTTGATCCGGAAGTAGGCCTGCAGCGGGATGTCCACGTGCACGCCCTTCGGCACGTAGATGAAGCTGCCACCGGACCAGACCGCGGTGTTCAGCGCGGCGAACTTGTTGTCGCCCGGCGGGATGACCGTGGCGAAGTACTCCTGGAACAGCTCCGGGTGCTCGCGCAGGGCCGTGTCGGTGTCCAGGAAGATGACGCCCTTCTCCTCAAGGTCCTCGCGGATCTTGTGGTAGACGACTTCGCTTTCGTACTGCGCCGCCACCCCCGCGATGAGCCGCTGCTTCTCGGCCTCGGGGATGCCGAGCCTGTCGTAGGTGTTCTTGATGTCGGCGGGCAGGTCATCCCAGCTCTCGGCCTGCTTCTCGGTCGACCGGACGAAGTACTTGATGTTCTCGAAATCGATGCCAGTCAGATCCGCGCCCCAGGCCGGCATCGGCTTGCGCCGGAACATGCGCAGCCCCTTCAGCCGCAGGTCCAGCATCCACTCCGGCTCGTTCTTCAGCGCTGAGATGTCGCGGACTACGTCCTCGGACAGGCCGCGGCGCGCAGCCGTGCCCGCCACGTCACTGTCGGCCCAGCCGAACTTGTACGTGCCCAGGCCGTCAAGGTTGTCCTGTGGTGCGGTCGTTGTCATATGAAGAGCCCATCCCTCGTTTTGTCAGCGGCTCGTGATAGCTTCCGTCGCGTCTGGCTGGTATCAAACCGGATCCGCCCCAGGGCATGGGGTGGCGGCGCAGGGAGACTTCTAGGGGTTGCCCGAGTCTGTGAGCCGTGAACCAACAGCGTGACCGGCAGGTCACGGCTGGAATCCAGGCCTGCCCAAGGCTTGGAGGATGCCAAATGAAGAGCCCTCCGGAGCTCGCAGCGGCTCAACATGGCTGACCGCCACGGCATTCCGCACCCGCCTGAGCGCTTATGCCCTGGCGGTCAGCCAGGGAGTGGCCGGTGACGTGCGTGGTGCAGATGCCGTCGCCGTGGGCGATCGTAGCCAGCCGCTGTACCGGGCGGCCCAGCAGCCGGCTGAAGGCCTCGGTCTCCGCCTCACACAGCTGCGGGAACTCCTCGGCCACGTGCGCGACCGGGCAGTGATGCTGGCACAGCTGCTCACCGCCGGCCAGCGCCGCCGCGGCCTCGCCGGCCATTGCGGTCGCACCGGCCGCTGCGCCGGCCGGGGCCGGGGCCGGGGTGGGAGCTGGTGCCGCGGACGCGGAGGCGGCGTAGCCGTCCGCGGACAGCGCGTCGGCCAGCGCCCGCACCCGCTCGCCGGGCGCCACCCCGGCCAGCACCGCGCCGTACCGGCGCTCCAGCTCGGAAACCTGGTGGCGGGCGAACTTCTCCACCGCGGCCGGGCCGGCCTCGGTGGCCAGGAAGCGCAGCGCGCTGCTGGCCAGGTCGTCGTAGGCGTGCTCGAAAGCACTGCGGCCGGCGTCCGTGATCGCGAACAGCCGGGCCGGCCGGCCCCGGCCCCGGCTGGCGTACGTCCGGGCGGAGCGGGTCTCGATCAGGCCCTCGGCGAGCAGGTTGTCCAGGTGACGGCGGATCGCCGCCGGGGTCAGCCCGAGCCGGCCGCCGATCAACGACGCGGTGGACGGCCCTAGCTCCAGGATCAGCCGGGCGACCCGGGCCCGGGTGCCCCGCTCGGCCCGGGCCTGCGCGGACAGCTCGCCCCTGGGCCGCGGCGCCGCCACCGGGCTCATCAAGCCTGACGAACCGGGCGAACCCGCGCGCACGGGACGGCCGGCCACGGCATCGTGTGCCGCCGCCAGGCTCACCCTTCCGGGCTCCGTGTCCGCTGTCCGCATGTTTTTCACAACACTAGTATGCCGTAAATAAGTCCGCTCCGGCAGAGTTTACCGCACGTCAATGTGACGTAAATCGCCGGGGCGGGGCATCCGGCCCGCGAACCGGCCCCGGCCCCGTAACGTCGTAGGTGTGCGGACTCCCAGATGGTCCGTTCAGCCGTAACGAACAGCTGCGGCGCGGCCGGATCGTATTCCGCGCCAGGTCCAGGCGCCCGGGCGCCGTTTCCGCCCCGGGCCGATGAGGAAAGAACAGCACATCATGGCCTCCTCCGAGCCCGCTAAGCCCAGCCTGCCCGACGTACCCGATCTGCTGGACGTCCTGGTGCCGGCCGGCCCGCCCGTGCTCGCGATCAGTGACCTGCACCTGCCGCCGCGGCGCACCGACGACTCCGCGCGCACCTGCGGCGTCCTGGCTGCCCGGCTGGCGGCGGAGCCGGGCCCCGTCACCGTGGTGCTGGCGGGTGACGTCATCGAACTGCTCGGCTTCCCGCAGGCCACCGCGGCGGAGATCCTGCGCGAGCACGAGATCCTGTGCGCCGCCCTCACCGCGGTGTCCGCGCGCGGCGGCCAGGTCGTTTATGCGATCGGCAACCACGACAACGAGCTGGCCTGGGACATCAAGACCGCGGACGCGGTCCGGGAGATGACGGGGGCCCGGCTCTGCCTGGCCGCCGACCTGGTGCTGCCCAGCGGCCGGAAGATCCGGGTCGAGCACGGCCACCAGCTCGATCCGTACAACTGCTTCGATGACCAGCGCAACCGCCTGGACACCCCACTCGGCCACCACATCGTGCGGCAGGTCCTGCCGCGGATCGAATGGCTGGGCCGGGACTGGCTGGACGGCGCTCACGAGATGGCCGACCCGGCCGACTTCCCGGCCTTCGTCGGCTCCCGGCTGTTCTACCGCAAGCTGGTCCGGCACGCCTGGTGGCTGCTCCTGCTGCCGGTCCTGCTGCTGCTCTGCCTGCGGATATCAGAGATCTTCGAGCTCCAGTCGCGTTACCCGGACACCACCCGGTGGGTGCACGGCGCCGAAGTGCTCGGCTACGGCGCGGTGGCCGACCTGATCGTGGTGGCCGTGATCATCGCGATCGTCTCCCGCCGGGCGTGGACGGCGATCAGCGAGCTGGCCCTGGCGGAGCGCGGCTACGGGCAGAACCGTGCCGCCCGGCAGCGCGCCGTGGACCTGACCGGCGACGGCTACCGCGGTTTCCTGTCCGGCCACACCCACCACCCCGAGCTGGACAAGGCCGGCTCCGGTTTCTACGCCAACACCGGATCGTGCACCACGGTGGTCGAGGCGACCATCACCCGGCCCGGCCTGCCACCCGCATACCTGCGGGCGCAGCAGATCACCTGGGTGGAGATCACCGCTGATCGGGTCATCCTGATGGCCGCGCGGATCCAGCTGCCCGGTGCGACCCGGCTGGAACGCTTCGCCGCATACGGCCACAGCCAGTTCTCGGCCACCCCCGTTCAGGTCGCCGCCTGGGCACCCGGGCCCGGCAGCATTGATACCGGCAGCATTGATACCGGCGGCTCCGGTGCCGGCGCCCCGGGCGGGAACGACCGCCCATAGACTCGCAAATGTGAGCAGCGTTCCCGCCGTCGAACTGGCGAGCCTGGTGAAGCGGTACCGGCACGCGGTCGCGGTGGACGGGCTGACGCTGAGCGCCGCACCTGGCGAGGTGACCTCCATCCTGGGTCCCAACGGGGCGGGCAAGACCACCACCATCGAAATCTGCGAGGGCTACCGGCAGGCCGACGGCGGGACAGTGCGGGTCCTCGGGCTGGACCCGGCCCGCGATGGCCGCGCCCTGCGGCCCCGCGTCGGGGTCATGCTGCAGTCCGGCGGGGTGCCGCCCGCCGTCCCGGCCAGGGAGTACCTGCGGTTGCTGTCCCGCTTCCACACCCACCCGCTGGATCCGGACGGCCTGCTCGTCCAGGTCGGGCTGACCGAGGCGGCCCGGACCCCGTACAAACGGCTGTCCGGTGGCCAGCAGCAGCGGCTGGCCCTGGCCGCCGCGGTGATCGGCCGTCCCGAGCTGGTCTTCCTGGACGAGCCCACGGCCGGGATGGACCCGCAGGCCCGGCACGCGACCTGGGACCTGATCAGCGAACTGCGCTCGTCCGGGGTGACCGTGATTCTCACCACGCACTTCATGGAGGAGGCCGAGCGGCTGTCGGACCAGGTGGCGATCATCGACCACGGCCGGCTCGTGGCCGGCGGTACCCCCGCCGAGCTATGCGGCAGCGCGGGCCAGCTCCGGTTCCGCGCCGAAGTCGGGCTGGACACCGACGGGCTGCTATCCGCGCTGCCCGACGGCAGCGCGGCCAAGGAGTCCCCGGCCGGGCACTACGTCATCGAGGTCCCGGACGGAATCAGCCCGCAGCTGCTCGCTTCGGTGACCGCCTGGTGCGCCGAGCACGGCGTGCTGCCGACCAGCCTGCGGATCGAGAGCCGGACCCTGGAAGACGTCTTCCTGGAGCTGACCGGAACGGAGCTGCGCCCGTGACCGCGGCCGATGCTGTCGCCCCAGCGGCCCCCGGCGCCATCCCGCCAGAGGCCTTCGAGCCTGCCCCCGGCGCCGCCCCGCTGCCGCGGATGATCGCGGCGCAGACCGCGATGGAGACGCGCACACTGCTGCGCAACGGGGAGCAGCTCACGGTCACGCTGGTGATCCCGCTCGGGCTGCTGGCCATGTTCAGCCTGGAGCCGCTGGTCAACTTCGGCGGCAGCCGGATCGACTTCCTGGCCCCCGGCATCATCGCGCTGGCCGTGATGTCGACCGCGTTCACCAGCCAGGCCATCGCCACCGGGTTCGAACGCCGCTACGGCGTGCTCAAGCGGCTCGGCGCCACGCCACTGTCGCGCACCGGGCTGATCTCGGCCAAGACGGCCACCGTCATCATCGTCGAACTGCTGCAGGCGGCCATCATCACCGCCGCCGCCACCGGTCTCGGCTGGCGGCCGCACGCCTCGGCCCTGGCGTTCCTGACCGTCCCGCTGCTGGTCCTGGTGGGGACCGCGGCGTTCAGCGGGCTGGCCCTGCTGATGGCCGGCACGCTGCGCGCCGAGGCGACGCTCGCCCTGGCCAACCTGATCTACATCGTGCTGCTCGGGGTGGGCGGCGTGGTGTTCCCGCTGACCAAGTTCCCCGCCGCGGCGCGGCCGCTGCTCACGCTGCTGCCCACCGGCGCGCTGGCCACCGGGCTGCGGGCCGTACTCGCGCACGCCGCCGGGGTGCCCGTCCGTGACCTGATTGTGCTCGCCGTCTGGGCAGTTGTGACCATTGGCCTGGCCATGCGCACGTTTCGCTGGGAGTGAGTGCGCCGCCCAGGACGGGCCGCCCAGCGCGCCCGGCGGGGCGCGGATCACGGGAGATGACCGGCCCGGCCGCGCTGGTCCTGACCGGGATCGTGTCCGTTCAGCTGGGCGCGGGCGTGGCCACCCGGCTGTTCCACCAGCTGGCTCCCGCCACCGTGACCGGCCTGCGGCTGTGGAGCGCCGCACTGATCCTGCTCATCGTGGGCGGCCGGGGAGCCTGGGCGGCCAGCACCGGCGTGGCGGCCCGCCGGGCCTGGCGTGACGCCCTCACCACGGTCGCGTTCGGCGTCTGCCTGGGCCTCATGAACTACGTCTTCTACCAGGCCATCGCCCGGATCCCGCTCGGCGTGGCGGTGACCGTCGAGTTCCTCGGCCCGCTGGCGGTCGCCGTGGCCGGCTCCCGCCGCCCGGTCGACCTGCTCTGGGTGGCGCTGGCCGCCGCCGGCGTCGTGCTGCTCACCGGGACCGGGACCGCGCACCTGAACGCCGCCGGGATCGTCTTCGCCGCGCTGTCCGCGGCCGGCTGGGCTGGCTACATCGTGCTCAGCGCGGCCACCGGGCGCCGCTTCCCCGGATCGTCGGGCCTGGTCATCGCCATGCTGGTGGCCGCGCTCGTGGTCACCCCGACCGCGGTCGCGGCGGCCGGGCCCGCGCTGCGGCGGCCGTCCGTCCTGGCCACCGGGGCCAGCGTCGGGGTGCTTTCCTCAGCGATCCCGTACGGGGTCGAGCTGCGGGCGCTGCGGCGGCTGTCGACGAGGGTGTTCGGCATCTGGATGAGCCTGGAACCGGCGGTGGCGGCGCTGATCGGCCTGGCCCTGCTCGGCCAGCACCTGTCGGTCAGCGAATGGGCCGCCGTCGGCTGCGTCGTGGTCGCCTGCGTCGGCGCCGCCCGCTCCGCTCCCCCGGCTCCCACGCCCGATCTGCCAGGCCCGGCCCCAGTTCCCCCGGCGCCGGACCTTGGCGGCCGGTCCGCCCCCGTCTGTACCCGGTCTCGGCACCCAGCGCCATAACTAGCCCTGCCTATGACAGGGACCACCGTCAAGCCGATGATGACTGGTCCGAGACGTACTGATTGTTATTCCTGGTAGGCCTTTGCTTCGTCGATCCAGCTCTGCGTCTCATGCTCGGACAGGCCCACGACCGGTCCATGCCGTTCTTCGATCGTCTCCTTCAGGTTCGCCGGGTTGCGGTGCCGCAGCTCCTTGATCGAATCGACGCCGATGCTCTTAAGCATCTCCTTGTATTTGGGGCCGATCCCCTTGAGCTTGTCGAGGTCGTTCACCACGTGCTCAGCCATCTCGCTATCCTCCCCTGTACCGGCGGTCAGCAGCGTACCGTCGGTTTCTTGAATCCCCTGAGACTCAGGCTAGGGTGCCGGGGTTGTTCCTACAAGCCCCGTGTGCCGCGCCGCCCTTTCCCCGGGCCACCGCCAACCCGTAGCCCGGGGCCCGGGGCCCCGGCGAGGCTCACGGATACGGAGGCTGCTGGCCGGAATACGTAAGTGAAAGTACGGGGTATCTGTTCTTTTTCGTTACCACTACGATGCTGATGCCCGCTGCCCGGACCGCTGGATGCGCCAGTTCCTGGTCCTGCCAGTCCAGCTCCCAGCTGTCCGGTAGCCATTGCCACAGGCCAGAACGCCGGTCACCGGACTCGCCGCCGGTGAACACTACTTTCGGCAGGTACCCCGGTGGTGGCGCCATTACCCCGGCTGGAACCGGCGTGATGGCGTCTTTACCCCGGTAACTGCGGGGCCTGGGAACGCCGGCGGCAGCCGCGTGCCTTGGCTCGTGAAAGCACCCGCACGATGACAATCGTGTGCATAATGAACGCAACATGGCTGGCTCGCGCTGGTCAGGCACCGGTGGCCGGGACCCGGAGGCGGGGCGGCGGGAGGTCTCCTACGATGAGTAGCGTGTCCGCCGATGCCGCTCCCACGCCCGCAACGTCCGGGCCTGCGCCCGCATCCGCAACGTCCGGGTCTGGCTCACCGCTCCGCCGTGCGGTGAACCGGGCCGCGGAGAATCCGATCGCGGGGACGGTGCTGCGGCCGACGCCGGAGTCGATGCGGGGCCTGGCGCTGGCCGCGGTGATCGCCAACGCGGTCATCATGTCGACCGGCGAGGCGGTGCGGCTCAGCAAGTCGGGGCTCGGCTGCCCGGACTGGCCCAACTGCACCACGCGCAGCCTCGTCGCGGCCGGTACGTCCGGCCAGACCACGCTGAACACCTGGATCGAGTTCGGCAACCGGCTGCTGAACTTCCCGCTCGTGGCCATCGCCGGGCTCGTGTTCATCGCCGCGTGGCAGTACCGGCCGCCGGGCAGCACAGGGCGCCGGAAGGACCTGGTGTGGCTCGCGGCGGCGCTGCCCGGCGGAGTCGTCGCCCAGGCCGTGGTGGGCGGGATCGTCGTGCTGACCAAGCTCAACCCGGCCTGGGTCGCCGTGCACTTCCTGCTGTCGACCGCGATCCTCGGCGCGGCGGTCGTGCTGCACGTCCGCTGCGGGGAAGGCGCCGGGCCCGCGACCCCGGTGGTCCGGCGGGACCTGCGGATCATGGGCGGCGCGCTCGTCCCGGTGGTCGCGCTGATGTTCGCGGCCGGGACCGTGGTCACCGGCACCGGCCCACTGGCCGGCAACGCGGCTGCGCCCCGCTTCCACCTGCCGTTCGTCGGCGTCACCCAGTTCCACGCCGACATCGGCTGGCTGATGGGCGGCCTGTCCTGCGCCCTCATCCTCGGCCTGACGGTGTCCGGCGCACCGCGCCGGGCCGTCCGGCGCGGGTGGCTGTTCGGCGGGCTCATCCTGGCCCAGGGCGCCATCGGGTACGCCCAGTACTTCAGCGGCCTGCCCGCGGGCCTGGTCTGGGTGCACGTGACGGTGGCGGTGGTGATCTGGATCGTCACCATCCGGCTGTTCCTCGCACTGCGCGACCGCGGCCCGATCGAGCCGGTCCCATCCGCGGCGCCCGCCGACGCGACCACGGCGGCCGAGATACCCGCGGTGGCAGAGGTTGCCGCGGCGCAGCTGCCCGCGGCGGGCGCGGCTAGGAGCGCCCGGGTTCCCGGGGCATGACCGGGTGCGGCATCGGCGCCCGGTACGACCGGGGCTGGGTGAAGCCGGACGCCCCGGACCCGGTCCACGGCGTGCGCGGCGGCGCTGGCTGGCGGCGCAGGAACGCTGACCGCGCGACCTGCATGAGCCCCAGTAGAGCCTGCTGGCGCTGAGCGACCCCGGCGCGGTCCAGAACGCCCCGGCTGGCCTTCTCGTGCAGCATCGCGAGCTCGGTGGCGGCCAGCTGGTAGTTGCCCATCGCCGTGGCCGCGGCCAGGCCGCCGGTCGACAGGGCCCAGTTGCGGGCCAGCCGCCGTTCCCGGAGCGAGCTGAGCATCTGGATGTCGTGCGGGGTGATCAGGCCCGTCGGCTCGTATCCGGGCAGGTACCGCCGGATCAGGCCGACGATGCGGCGGCGGTCGGCGCGGATGACCGCGTACAGCACGCCGAGCAGGCACAGCAGGATCGCGTAAGCCACGATTGTCCCGGCCAGCCCGAAGATGCTGAGCCCGTTCCACATGGCGTGCAGGCACACGGCGGCGAACCAGCCCAGCGGCAGCGCCCAGCCGGCGTGCCGGTGCGAGGCCGCGTAGGCGGCGCCGATCCCGGTCATCGAGGTGAAGACGGGGTGCAGGAACGGCGACAGCACGCCCCGCAGCACGAACGTGTAGCCGAGCAGCGATACGCCCCCGTGCACCGGGCTGCCCAGGGCGTTGATGTAGTAGCCGATGTTCTCGGTCATCGCGAACCCGAGCCCGACCATCGCGGCGTAGACGATGCCGTCGGTCGGGCCATCCAGTTCCTGCCGCCGCCAGCGGACCAGCCAGACGAGGAACAGGCCCTTGAGGGTCTCCTCCACGACCGGGGCGCCCGCGGTGGCCGATATGTACTGCCCGGTGGAGGCCCCGAGCGCGGGCTGGGTGATGTAATCCAGCCCGGCCGTGTTGATGAGCGCGGCGAATAGCGCCGCGATACCCGCGCCCCAGAGGAAGCCGAACGCGAGGTTGAGCCGCGGCTCGGGCTCCAGCCGGTCGATGAAGAGGACCACCGCGATGAGCAACGGGACGGGCGCCAGCGCCAGCGGCAGCGCGATGAAGAACGGGATGGCGCTGCGCCCGGACGCGACGCTCTCGCCGAGCTCGATGGCAAACACCAGGAGCGCACACAGCGCGGCGACGACGATCCCGAAGATCACCCCGACCGGGGCGCGGCCAGGCGGCCTGCCGTCGATGACCGCCCGGGGATCGTAGACGGGCGCCGGCATCCCCATGCCCGGAGAGCCTACCGGGAGCACCCCGGGAAACTCGCTGGGACCGTCACCGGCGCCCGGCGCTCCTGAGCACGCCGTGAACAAACGATGTCCGTACGGTCAAAAGCTTGCTACACAGGCCCCGCGGGCCGCCTGAGGCTCGGGCTGGCACGCCCGGAGGGATAGGCTCGATCATGTAGTTGGCCCGCGGTTCTACCGGGCGGCTTTTCGGCTGCCCGGACCAGGGTAGGTGGGTGGCCGTGCACCGGGCGTATACCTACGGTCCGGCACCAGCAGAGAGGAGCCGTGACTTAACGGTGGCAAGTCAGCAGAAAAACAAGCTCGAGTGGTCCGACCTCGACGAGCGCACCGTGAACCTGATCCGGGTCCTGGCCATGGACGCGGTGGAGAACGAGGGCTCCGGTCACCCCGGGACGGCGATGAGCCTGGCTCCGGCCGCTTACCTTCTGTACCAGCGGATCATGCGGCACGACCCGACTGACCCGGCCTGGACCGGGCGGGACCGGTTCGTGCTGTCCTGCGGGCACTCCAGCCTGACCCTGTACATCCAGCTCTACCTGTCCGGCTACGGCCTGACCCTGGACGACCTCAAGGCCTACCGGTCCTGGGGCAGCCTCACCCCCGGTCACCCCGAGCACGGGCTGACGCCGGGTGTGGAGACCACCACCGGCCCGCTCGGCCAGGGCCTGGGCAACGCGGTCGGTATGGCCATGGCCGCCCGCCGCGAGCGCGGCCTGTTCGACCCGGGCACGGCCGAGGGCGATAGTCCGTTCGACCACCACGTCTACGTGTTCGCCTCGGACGGGGACATCGAAGAGGGCATCACCCACGAGGTCTCGGCCATCGCGGGCGTCCAGGAACTGGGCAACCTGATCGTCCTGTACGACGACAACCACATCTCGATCGAGGACGACACCGTCATCGCCAAGGATGAGGACACCGCGGCCCGCTACGAGGCCTACGGCTGGCACGTCCAGCGACTCTCCTGGGACACGCCGAACGGCTACCACGAGGACGTCCAGGCCCTGTACGACGCGTTCGAGGCGGCCAAGGCCGAGACCTCCCGCCCGTCGTTCATCTCGCTGCGGACGATCATCGGCTGGCCCGCCCCGAACAAGCAGGGCACCGGCGCGGCCCACGGCTCGGCCCTGGGCGACGCCGAAGTGGCCGCGACCAAGAAGATCCTGGGCTTCGACCCGGACGTCAACTTCCCGCTCGATCAGGACCTGGTCGACCACGCCCGCGAGGTGATCGAGCGCGGCCACCAGGCCCACGCCGAGTGGACCAAAGGCTTTGACGCCTGGGCCGGGGCCAACGCCGACCGCAAGGCGCTGTTCGACCGGATGGCCAGCCGCACGCTCCCGGACGGCTGGGCCGCGGCGCTGCCGGAGTTCAAGCCGGACGCCAAAGGCGTGGCCACCCGCAAGGCCTCCGGTGAGGTGCTCAGCGCGCTGGCCAAGCCACTGCCGGAGCTGTGGGGCGGGTCGGCCGACCTGGCCGGCAGCAACGACACGACGATGAAGGGCGAACCGTCCTTCCTGCCGCACGAGCGCGAGTCGAAGATGTTCCCCGGCAACAAGTACGGCCGGACCCTGCACTTCGGTATTCGTGAGCACGGCATGGGCGCGATCCTCAACGGCATCGCGCTGCACGGCGGAACAAGGCCGTACGGCGGGACGTTCCTTACGTTCAGCGATTACATGCGCGGCGCGGTGCGGCTCGCCGCGCTGATGAAACTGCCGGTGACCTACGTGTGGACCCACGACTCGATCGGCCTGGGCGAGGACGGCCCGACCCATCAGCCGGTCGAGCACCTGTGGGCGCTGCGGGCCATCCCGAACCTGGCCGTGGTCCGGCCCGGGGACGCCAACGAGACCGCGGCGGCCTGGAAGCGGATCCTCCAGCAGCCCACCAACCCGTCCGCGCTCGCCCTGTCCCGGCAGAACCTGCCGGTGTTCGACCGGTCGAACGGCCTGGCCTCCGCGGACGGGGCGGCCAAGGGCGGCTACGTAATCGCCGAGGCGGACGGCGACCCCCAGGTGATCCTGATCGCCACCGGCAGCGAACTGCAGATCGCGCTGGCCGCCCGGGACCAGCTGCAGGCCGGCGGCGCGCCGACCCGGGTGGTGTCCATGCCCTGCGTGGAGTGGTTCGAGGAGCAGGACTCGGCCTACCGCGAGCAGGTGCTGCCGCACCGGATCAAGGCCCGGGTGTCGGTGGAGGCCGGCGTCACGTTCGGCTGGCGGACGTACGTCGGTGACTCCGGCGCCTCGATCGGCGTCGATCACTTCGGCTCCTCCGCCGACTACCAGCGGCTCTACGAAGAGTTCGGGCTCACCGCGGAGCGGGTGGCCGCCACGGCCCGCACGATCCTCGACCAGATCGGCGCCGCGCGCGACTGAAAGACGCCGCGCGCAACTGAAAGACAAGGAAGGAAACCGAGGTCATGACCTCTTCGTCACACGACAACCTGGGTCAGCTGTCCGCGCAAGGCGTGGCGGTCTGGCTCGACGACATCAGCCGCGAACGGCTGCGCACCGGCAACCTCAAGCAGCTGATGCGCGACGACCACGTGATCGGCGTGACATCAAACCCGACGATCTTCGCCAGCGCCTTGGCCAAGGGCGACGCGTACGACCAGCAGACCCGCGACCTGGGCATCCGCGGTGTGTCGGTCGACGAGGCGGTGCGGTCCATCACCACCTACGACATCCGCTGGGCGGCGGACGTGCTGAAGCCCGCCTACGAGCAGAGCGGTCACCTGGACGGCCGGGTCTCGCTCGAGGTGGACCCGCGGCTGGCGCACGAGACCGAGAAGACGGTGGCCGAGGCGCGGGCGCTGTGGTGGCTGGTCGACCGGCCGAACATGTACATCAAGATCCCGGCCACCCTGGAAGGCGTGCCCGCGATCACCGCCGCCATCGCCGAGGGCATCAGCGTCAACGTCACGCTGATCTTCTCGCTGGAGCGGTACAACGCGGTCATCGACGCCTACTTCGAGGGCCTGGAGAAGGCCGACGCCGCCGGGCACGACCTGAGCCACATCGCCTCGGTCGCCTCGTTCTTCGTCAGCCGGGTAGACACCGAGGTGGACCAGCGGCTGGACAAGATCGGCACCGACGAGGCCAAGGCGCTCAAGGGCACGGCGGCCATCGCCAACGCCCGGCTGGCCTACGAGCTGTACGAGCAGCGGACCGACACCGACCGGTGGCGGGCGCTGGCGGCCAAGGGGGCCCGGGTGCAGCGGCCGCTGTGGGCGTCCACCAGCACCAAGGACCCGTCGTTCCCGGACACTATGTACGTGACCGAACTGGTGGCCAAGGACACGGTGAACACCATGCCGGAGGCGACCCTGCACGCGGTGGCCGACCACGGCGAGATCCGCGGCGACACCATCCACGGCACCTACGACAGTTCCCGTAAGGTCATCGCCGACCTGGAGCAGCTGGGTATCTCCTACGACGATGTGGTCGCCGTACTGGAGGATGAGGGCGTGGCCAAGTTCGCCACGTCCTGGAACGAGCTCATCGAGACGGTCAAGGGCCAGCTCGACGAGGCGACCAGCAAGTGACGGCGGCCGGGCGGCGGGCGGCCCCCGCCGCCCGGCCAGCCGCCTGCCGGGCCGGTAACAGAGAAACGGGAGAATCGTGAGCGAGTCATTGACGTCAGCCTCGGGCGGCGGCGGGCCCGCGCCCGCCAACCCGGCCGAGGTCCCGGATCTGCAGATACTGCAGAACCCGCTGCGGGATCCGCGCGACCGGCGCATTCCCCGGGTCGCCGGGCCCTGCGTGCTGGTCATGTTCGGCGTGACCGGGGACCTGGCCCGCAAGAAGCTGCTGCCGGCCATCTATGACCTGGCCAACCGGGGCCTGCTGCCGCCCGGCTTCTCGCTGGTCGGATTCGCCCGGCGGGACTGGGAGGACGAGGACTTCGCTCAGGTCACCTACGACGCGGTCAAGCAGCACGCCCGGACCCCGTTCCGGGACACGGTCTGGCAGCAGGTCAGCGAGGGCATCCGGTTCGTCCAGGGCGAGTTCGACGATGACGAGGCCTTCGACAACCTGGCCGAGACCGTCCGCAGCCTGGACGCCGAGCGCAGTACGGGCGGCAACTACGCCTTCTACCTGTCGATCCCGCCCAAAGCGTTCCCGGTGGTGGTGAAGCAGCTCAAGCGGTCCGGCCTCTCGGACCCGGACGCCTACACGCCGCCGCTGGGCCAGGAGGCCTGGGCCGCCCGCCGGCCCTGGCGCCGGGTCGTCATCGAGAAGCCGTTCGGCCGCGACCTGAAGAGCGCCCGGGAGCTGAACGACATCCTGTCCGAGGTCTTCCCGCCCGAATCGGTGTTCCGCATCGACCATTACCTGGGCAAGGAAACCGTCCAGAACATCCTGGCCCTGCGCTTCGCCAACGAGATGTACGAGCCAATCTGGAACCGCGGGAACGTGGACCACATCCAGATCTCGATGGCGGAGGACATCGGCATCGGCGGCCGGGCCGGTTACTACGACGGGATCGGCGCCGCGCGGGACGTGATCCAGAACCACCTGCTCCAGTTGCTGGCCCTCACCGCGATGGAAGAGCCGGTCGCCTTCGACGCCGACTCGTTGCGGGCGGAGAAGGAGAAGGTGCTGTCGGCGGTCCGGCTGCCCGTTGATCTGGCCACCGGCACCGCACGCGGCCAGTACACGGCCGGCTGGCAGGGCGGCGAGGAGGTCCGCGGTTACCTGGAGGAAGACGGGATCCCCCCGGACTCCCGGACCGAGACCTACGCCGCGGTCCGGCTGGGCGTCGGGACCAGGCGCTGGGCTGGCGTCCCGTTCTACCTGCGGACCGGCAAGCGGCTGCCGCGCCGGATGACCGAGATCGCGCTGATCTTCCAGCGCGCCCCGCACCTGCCATTCTCCGCCACCGACACCAAGGAGCTCGGGCAGAATGCGCTGGTGATCCGGGTCCAGCCGGATGAGGGCGTGACCGTGCGGTTCGGCTCCAAGGTGCCCGGCTCGGCCATGGAAGTGCGCGATGTGAACATGGACTTCGCCTACGGCGAGTCGTTCACCGAGTCCAGCCCCGAGGCCTACGAGCGGCTGCTGCTCGACGTGCTGATCGGCGACCCGCCGCTGTTCCCGCGGCAGCAAGAGGTCGAGCTGTCGTGGCGCATCCTCGACCCGATCGAGGACTTCTGGGCCGAATACACCAAACCGGATCCGTATGAGGCGGGCACCTCCGGGCCGGCCTCCGCGGACGCGCTGATGACCCGCGACGGCCGCGCCTGGCGGCGGCTGTAGCCGCGCCCGGCAAAAACGCTGGCCACGACGCGCAGGGCTCAACCGGAGCCACGCCAGCCTGAAGTAGTTACAAGAGGGACGAGAATGACGATCGACCTGACGGACACCAGTACGGGCGCGATCTACGAGGCGCTCACCGAGGCGCGGCGTCGTCTCGGCGGCCCCGCGCTCGGCATGGTGCTCACGCTCATCGTAGAGACCAGTGAGGACGCGCAGTACGACGCGATGCGTTCCGCGAACCAGGCCGGCCGCGAGCACCCGTGCCGGGTGCTGGGCGTGATCACCCGCCGCCCGAAGGCCCCCTCCCGCCTCGACGCGGAGATCCGGGTCGGCGAGACGGGCCCGGGTGAGACGATTCTGCTGCGCCTGTACGGCCCGGTCGGGCAGCACACCGACTCCGTGCTCGCCCCGCTGCTGGTGCCGGACGTGCCGGTGGTGACCTGGTGGCCGGGGCAGGCGCCGGAGGTGCCGTCGCAGAGCCCGCTGGGCGCGCTGGCCCAGCGCCGGGTCACCGACGCCGCGTCCGGGGACAACCCCCAGGGCGTGCTGGCCGACCTGGCCGAGGTGTACAAGCCCGGAGACAGCGACTTCGCCTGGACCCGGCTGACGCCGTGGCGGACGCTGCTGGCGGCCACGCTCGACGTGCCGCACCCGCCCATCGTCCGGGCCGAGATACTCGCGGAGCGGGACAACCCGAGCGGCGACATGCTCGCGGGCTGGCTCTCGGTGCGGCTCGGGGTGCCGGTGCGCCGGGGTGATTCAGACGGCCCGGGCATCACCGACGTCCGGTTCGAGACCTTGCACGGCCACATCGGTATCTCCCGGCATGACGGCCGGACGGCCACGCTGTCCAAGACCGGTGAGCCGGACCGGCGGGTCGCGCTGCACCGCCGCGAACAGGCCGAGCTGCTCGCCGAGGAACTGCGCCGGCTCGACCCGGACGACGTCTACGGTGAGTCGCTGGCCTGGCTGTTCAGTGACGCGCGGACCGACGACAGCCCGGAGTCTCCGGACTCCGACACGTTCACTCTTACCGGCCGGTCCGCGGTGGCCGAGCAGGCGACCGCCGACCAGCGGCTGGCCGAGCAGGTGCGGGCGGGCGCGCCGGAGCGGGGATTGGTCGACGCGGCGGCGACCGCGGCGATGAACGCCGACGAGGGCGAGACCGCCGTGGAGTCCGAGCAAGAGGTCGCAGGCCAATGAGCGGGCCGGAAGTCATCGTGCACTGCGACGCCGAACTGCTGGCCAAGGCGGTCGCGGCCCGGCTGGTCACCCGGCTGGTCGACGCGGCCGCGGCCCGCGGTACCGCCTCGCTCGTGCTCACCGGCGGCGGGATCGGCACCGCGGTGCTCGCCGAGCTGGCCGCGGCCCCTGCGCGGGACGCCGTGGACTGGCGGCATCTGGATGTCTGGTGGGGGGACGAGCGGTTCGTGCCGTCCGGGGACAAGGAGCGGAACGAGACCGGCGCGCGGGCGGCCCTGCTGGACCACGTCGACGTGGACCCGGCTCGGGTGCACCCGATGCCCCCGTCCGACGGCCCGGACGGCGATGACCCGGACGCGGCGGCCGCGCGGTACGCCACCTGGCTGACGGAGGCCGCCACGCCGGAAGACCACGGCCCGGTGCCCTCCTTCGACGTCCTGTTGCTGGGCATCGGCCCGGAAGGCCACATCGCCTCCCTGTTCCCGGGTATGCCGGCGCTGTACGACGAGCGTTCGGTGGTCGCGGTGCGCAATTCGCCGAAGCCGCCCCCGACGCGGCTGTCGCTGACGCTGCCGTCGATCAACGCGGCCAAGGAGGTCTGGATCCTGGCCTCGGGAAAGGAAAAGGCGGGCGCGGTCGCACTGGCCCTGTCCGGCGCCGGCCCGGTGCAGGTCCCGGCGGCAGGCGCGCACGGGCGGCAGCGCACGCTGTTTTTGCTGGACTCCGACGCAGCCGGGCAGCTGCCGCCCGAGATCGGCCGACCAGCGGCCCACTGAGCCGCCTGCACTGAGCCGTGTTAACGGAGGGGGGACGCTGGCCGTCTCGTCGGCGCGGGCGCGGACGGCCGCAGGGCGCCTTCCGTGAGCTGCGGGTCTCCCCGGTACCGGCCAGGCCGGCGGCCAGGCAGGCCAGCGGCACGGCCGCGAGCACGTACCGGTAGCTGAAGCCGGCCGCCATCGGGGGCAGCACGACCAGCACGGCAGCGACGGCCCACGGCAGCAGGGCCAGGCCGCCCCAGCGCCGCCAGCGGGCGATGATCCCGGCGGCACCGATGAGCAGTATGACGCCCAGCAGGGTACCCCGCAGGTAGAAGACCTTCTGGTAAGCGATCATGAAGCTGGAGTACGGCTGCACGACCGTGGGCTGGCCCAGGCCCGGGCCGGCGTAGTCCTCCAGCCCGTGCTTGTCCTGCGCGTAGTACAGCACCCACCACAGGGTGCTGTTCTTGGTCACCGGGGTCACGTGCGCCTCGAACCGGAACGACGGCCCGGACCCGGTGATGTCGGACCGCGTGCGGTTCCAGCTGAACGTGTGCCCGAGGTCCGTCAGCACGGCTTCGGCGTAGGCCACCGGCTGGGCCTCGATGGCGTCCTTGGCGAACTGGCCCGCGATGCTGTCGGCGTGCTTGGAGAACTGGTTGCTGCCGCTGATCTTGACCAGGGGGGTGCTGTCCGACCAGATGTATTCCTGCGAGCTGGGCCGCTGGTCCGGCGGCCGCGGGTCGCAGAGGACCTTCAGGTCCGGCGCAAGGTTCGGCATCTTGGCGCACTCGGAGAAGCTGCTGACCCGGCTGTACAGGAACGTCCCGCTCGCGCCGTCCAGGGCGTACTGCCCGTAGAACGAGTGGTACCAGGCCATGTAGCCGACGATCGGCACGAGGCCCGCGAGCAGCAGCACCGCTACGCGCTTCCAGTTCACCCGGCGCAGCAGCAGGGCCACCACCACGACGGCCAGCAGCGGTTCCCCCACGGTCCGGACGATCGCGGCGTAGCCGATCATCAGCCCCGCGATCACGGACACGGTGACCGGCGGCTGGTCGAACCAGCAGAGCGCGGCCACCGCCACGGTGATGAGGAAGATGAACAGCACGTCCGACATCACCATGTGCTCAAGCTGCAGTTCGAACACGTCGAACAGGACCGGCAGAGCCGGCAGGGTCGCCCCCCACCACGGCAGCCCGCGGCGGCGCAGCACCGCGTAGATGGCCACGCCCATCAGGACGCCCATGAGCGCCTGCAGGGCGGCGACCAGGGTCAGGCTGTGCAACGGCAGCAGCGCGAGCAGGAAAAACGGGTACCCGCTGGACCGCACCACGTCCGGGATGTGATCGACCGCATCCGCGATGTAGTTGTAGGAGTCGCTGTACCAGAGGATCGGGCGGTAGCCGAGCATGACCACGCAGCGCAGCGCGACCGCGACCGCGACCACGACGCCGAACTGCCAATGTGCGGCGAGCCCGCGCCCGGCCCCGGTTACCACCCGCCCGGGCAGGCCCGCCAGGCCGGCTGAGCCCCCGGGGCGAGCGGACGGGCGCCCGCCGTGGCCTCCGCCGTCTGGCGCACCCTCGCCACCGGCCCGTTCGGTATCTTCCTGGGCCGCATCCTGGTCGGCCGCCGCCGGGGCTACGGCTGTGTCATCAGGGGGATCTTCCGAAGCCGCGCCCGCCGCCACGCCGTTCGCGCGTTTCCCTCCAGCGGTTGCATCGGCCAACAGGTCTCCCAGATCCCTCGCCGTCGGGCACGTAACGTCGATGTAACGCACGCCTTCTCGTCCGGGCCGCAGGCTCCGTACGGCAGGCCCATAACCCGCAGCTGTCCCGGTCGCGATTGTTGCCCATTGACGTTACTAGATGTCCTGCTGTTCAGTCGCAGACAGGTTCGATTTTGAGCTACTGTTCAGCAGCCTGTAAGGGAATATCAACGCGAAATCACAGCAGCCAGGTTTACCCCACTCGTTAGCCGCGCGAAGTTTCTTCAATGTTCAGCTAGCCGCCGCTCCAGAAACACCTGTAACCGGTCGCGATCGTGCTCCAGCCTCCCGTCGACGGCCGGCGAGCGGCCGCGAGAGAAGGTCGTCCGTGCGCGGGGCCGAGGAGCCGGGTGTGTGCTGGCCGGGCCCGCGGTCCCGCGGCGGGTGCCGGCGGCGCCAGCCGGCCACCCGGACCGACATAAGGCACAGCAGCACGATCGGGATGATGATGGCCGGGGTGTGCGCCGCGACCGCTATTACCAGCCAGACCAGGGCGATCGGCAGCAGTGGGACGAAAGGCGGGCGGTGGGCTCGGTACTGCATCGGCGCGCCGGTCACCTCGGGCTTCGGCGTCAGCGGATGCAGATCAGCGCCCAGCAGTGGCTCCGCGGGCAGATCCGAGGTCAGCTCGCGCAGGTCGCCCCAGGTCTTGGCGGCGTAGGCCGCCGTGGTCCGCTCGTCGAATTCGTCCAGGTTCAGGCGGCCGGCCGTGTATGCGTCCCGGAGCACCTCTACGGCACTTTCCCGGTCGTGGTCTGAAGCTCGCATCGTGCCGTCTGTCGTCATACTCGGGCCTTCCCGTGGACTAGCCCTCATAACAGTTCAGCATACTCGCCGCCGGCGTCGCGGCAGATGCGCCTGTGCCGCATGGGGCGCACGTTGCGATCCCGCGCCGCCTGGTCGCCCTTTCGGGCATATGGCTAAGATCACGTGGCTAAGATCACGCCATGCCACCCGTTACGCGTTTTCGCGCGTCCGAGGGACATCTGCTCATCTGCGGCGACGATAAGCTCGCTCACCAGGTCGCCCGGGAGCTCACCACCCGGTACCGCGAGCGCGTGACGGTGATTCTCCCGTCCAAGCGGCACGGTCACGGGCCGCAGATCGACCGGCTGCCCGGCGTGCGGGTGCTCGAGCGGGACGAGCTCACCAGCCAGGCGTTCACCGACGCCCAGATCACCTCGGCCCGGGCCCTGGCCCTGCTCCGCCAGGATGACGTGGGCAACTTTCACGCGGCGCTGCGGGCGCGGGAACTGAACCCCGACATCCGGCTGGTCCTCGCGGTGTTCAGCCCGGGCCTCGGGGACCAGGTGCGGGCGTTCTTCCCGGACTGCGCGGTCCTGGTGGGCACGGCGATGTCCGCGCCCTCCTTCACCGCCGCCGCTTTAGGAGAGCCGGCTCCCAGCCACGTCCGGGTGTCCGGGCGCACCCTGTACGTGGCCCGGCGCGAGGACGCCGATCCAGGCCAGGTGCTGTGCGGGCTGGCCGCCTCGAGCGGTTCCACCGAGCCACGGCTGCTGCCGCCGGACGAGCAGAACGCCGACCTCGTGCTGGCCATCGCGGACGGGACCCCGCGTAATCCGCTGGCCCGCCGGCGGGACCCGGTGCGGACCGCGCGGCAGATGCTCCGGGGGCTGGTCTGGCACCGGCTCGGCCTCGGGTTCGCGGCCCTGTTCGCCGCGGCGGTCGCCGGGTTTGTGCTGCTGGCCACGGCCGCTGGATACGCCTGGCCGAACGCGCTGTACCTGACCATGCTGGACGCGGCCGGCGCGGCGGTCACCGATCCCGCCCTCGGCGGCCCGGAGAAGGTCGCACAGTTCATCCTGACCTTCGACGGGATGGTATTCGTGCCGTTCGTGACCGCCCTGATCGTCGGCGCACGGCTGACCGGCTCGCTGCGGGAAAAGCGGCCGTCGCCCAGCGGCCACGTGATCGTGGTCGGGCTCGGCCGGGTCGGCATGCGGGTGGTCGGCCAGCTGCACGACCTGGGCGTCAGCGTCGTGGCCATCGACCGTGACCCGCAGGCGGCCGGGGTGGCGTTCGCGCGGCGGCTGGGCGTGCACGTGGTCATCGGGGAGATCCACCGGGAGGAGACGCTGCGGGCGGCGAACCTCCGCACCAGCATTGCCCTGGTCTCGGTGACCAGCAGTGACGAGGTCAACCTGGAGGCGGCCCTGCACGCGCGGGCGATCCGCGCGGATCTGCGCATTGTGCTGCGGCTGTACGACGACGACCTGGCCGAGCGGGTGCAGAAGATGATCGGCAACACCGTCTCCCGCAGCGTCTCCTACCTGGCCGCCCCGGCCTTCGCAGCCGCCATGCTCGAGCATCAGGTGCTGCGCACCATCCCGGTCGGGCGGCATGTCCTGCTCATCGCGGATGTCCGGGTCGAGGCCGGGGCCGAGCTGGCGGGCAAACGGGCCGCGGAAGCGCAGCGTCCCGGCGAGACGCACGTCCTCGCCGTGCGCCGCCGGGGCACCGACATGTTCGACTGGTCGCTGAATCGGGACTACCTGCTCGCGCCGCAGGACCAGCTGCTCGTGCTGGCCACCCGGGCCGGGCTCGGCCAGACGCTGGCCAGGAACCGGAGGCCGACGCCATTAACGGTTTCATAAAGGTGCAGGATGGCGAGGGAAAACACGGGACCAGGTATCGCGATTCAGGCACCTGCAGCGTTACGCTCAGTCCAGATCCTCCTGGTTCTCCTGATCCAGGTGTGATCGGGAGATTCCCAATCGCCCGCGGCAGCGAGCCGCGAGTAGAAGTGCTTCCTTCATAAAGGAGGATCACCCGTGAGCGTCAACGACGATCGCATCACCGGCACGGAACCAGCGGCCGCGCCGGCCGCAGCAGTGTCGCCCATCGCCGATCCGGCCCCGCTCGGCCTCGCTGCCTTCGCCCTCACCACCTTTCTGCTGTCCGCCGCCAACGCGGGCTGGATGACCAAAGCGACGGGGACTGCCTGGCTGGGGTACGCCTTGGCCTACGGCGGCGTCGTCCAGTTGCTGGCCGCCATGTGGGAGTTCCGCAACAAGAATGTCTTCGGCACCACCATATTCGGGAGCTACGGCGGCTTCTGGATCGGCCTCGGGCTCTGGGTCCTTCTCGTCCAGCGGGTGGCACCTGCGGCCCCTGCGCTCAAGCTGGCCTACGCGGCGGCAAGTACCAAGGACCTCGGCTGGATCCTGCTGGCGTGGGCCATCTTCAACACCTACATGCTGCTGATCAGCACCCAGACCAACATAGCCATCTTCTCGACGCTGCTCCTCCTGGAGGCCACCGAGATCCTCCTGTTCATCGGCTTCTTCACGGGCAGCACGGGAACGATCAAGGCCGGCGGTTACGTCGGTGTCGTCACCGCGCTCTTCGCCTGGTACACCTCGGCGGCTGGGGTGACCAATGGCCTTCCGGGCCGGATCAGCCTGCCGGTTGGCCGCCCGCTCATCAGCTAGTTCCGCTCAGCAGCTAGCTCCCTGGTCAGCCGGCCCGCTGCTGCGCCAAACCGGTCCCGGAGACATCGTGCTCCGGGACCGGGCGCAGCCACGGACCCCGGCTTACCGCGTTGCCTCCCCCCGCCGCACCGATACCGTAGGCGGGACGGTTTGCGCCCTGCGGACGCGAAGGAGGCAACAGGGGGTGGGCATCGGCAACGACGAGCAGCGGCACCCGGATCTGCACGAGCTGAGCACTCAGGTCGCCCTGGTCAGGGAGAAGACGCGGCCGTGGAAAGAGACGATCGCGCTCGTGCTCGCCATCGGCGCGGCCGTGGTATCGCACCACGCGGTGCGGATCTTCCGGCCGGTGGTGGAGGAAAGGCCGTACGCGGACGCTATCGGGTACGCGTTCGCCATCGTCTTCCTGGCCCTGGGCACCGTCGCGGTGCTGGGCATCTCCGGCAAGGCCCGGGCGATCTTCGAGCCCCGGATCGGCTCGGCGCACGCCGCCGTGATCCGCTACGCCCTGCTGCTCGTGGGCGTCATCCTCGTGGTGGTCATCACACTGCAGCTGTTCCGGGTGCCCGTCGGCCAGCTGGTGGTCGGTACCGCCCTGACCAGCGTGCTGCTCGGGATCGCGGCCCAGCAGTCGCTGTCGAACATCTTCGCCGGGATGGTGCTGCTGCTGTCGCGGCCGTTCCGGGTCGGTGACCCCATCCGGCTGCGGGCCGGCGCCCTCGGCGGCCAGCTGGAGGGCGTGGTCACCGAGATCGGCATCACCTATATCCGGCTGGATACCGGCGAGACCATCATGTCGGTGCCGAACTCCCAGGTGCTCGCGGCCGCCGTGGGGCCCATCCCCCGCCAGCCCGCGAAGCCCGCGACGCCCCCCGTCCCGGAGCCGGAGAACCCCGTCACCCGCCCGCCCGGCGCCGGCGCCCGGGTGTAAGCCCGGGGGGCGACCCCCCGGAACCTGCGCTGGCCCAGGGGGGACGGCGTCGCCCCGGGTCCGCTGGGCCGGTAACGCGAGAAGGCCCAGCAACCGGCAGGTTTTGCCTGCGGTTACTGGGCCTCTCACGTAACGGCCGGTGCGGAGGTCGCCTCCTCGGCGAGTGGCACAACGCGGCTCCAGCCGAACGGTATTCCGCGAAGGCTTTTTTGGATGCGGCCCGGGGCACTCAGCCGCACCGGCCGAATACTAGGAACGCGGGGGGTCCCCCTACTGTTCCCGCCCCGGTGATTTTCGCCGGTTTTCTCGGGCGAGCTCGGAAAAAGCCAGGCCAGCCGGGACGGCAGAAGGTTAGGAACGACCGCGGGGGGCTCGTTGTTCCGGCCGGTCGGGGACGCCGTAGGGGTGCGATCCGCTCCTCGCGTCATCGGGGTACACCGACTGGAATGGGTCATCGGGGTACCGCGGGCCGCGGACCTCGCCCGGGTAGAGATTCCCGCCTGCGGGCTCGTCCCGGTAGAAGCCGCCGGGCGGATCGTCCCGGTGCGACGACGGGGCGCCGGAATCGCTGTCGGCATAGGGCGGGCCGGCCGGGGGCCCGGGCGCCCGGTCACGGTAGACCGGGTAACTGCCCGACCCCAGCGGATCCCCGCCGTAGGAGGGCTCAGGATCGCGGTAGCTGGGCCGCGGCTGCTGCTGGCGGTAGCTGCCGGACCCGAGCGGATCGCCCGGATAAGGAGCGTTCAGGGGGTCGTCCTGGAACGACGGCGGCGGCATGCCAGAGTCTGCGCCCCGGTAGGGCGGCGGCGGCCCGTCATCGGCATACCCGGGGAACGAAGACCCCGCACCGGCGTCTCTGTCGGGATAGGACGGCGCGGCCAGCGGCCCAGGCGCCCCGTCACGGTAGACCGGGTAACTGCCCGACCCCAGCGGATCCCCGCCGTACGACGACGGGTTATGGGACCCGGCGGACCGCGACTCGGCGCCGCCCCCGGCGTTGGGGATGCTCGGCGGCCCGTCATCGGCCGTCATGGCCCGGAACTCACCCGTCATGGGCACGTCCTGGCCGGCGGCGTAGTCGGGGAAGCTGGCCAGCGCGGGCATTGGGCCGGTGGCCGCGCCGGTCAGGGCCCGGTGCGGCGGGGCGCCGGCCAGGTCACGCGAGTCGGCCGGGAGGGCGGCTCCGCGCGGGCCACGCTGCAGAGCCTCCACCATGCGGGGCAGGTCGTCGATCGGCAGCCGGAATGTCCCGGTGCAGGTACCCCCCTGCCAGATGCTGAAAACCGCTACGCCGCTGTCGGAGTACCAGCTGAGACGCATGCTGCGGGAGCTGCCGCGCACGTCGAAGAATACTTCGCCGAGCCTGGGCAGAGGTGCTGCGTCGGACGCTGACATGGAGCCCATCGTGGCGTGCGGCCATGCCTTTGTCCAGTTCGTTACCGGAGTTGGTCCCGTCGAAAAAAGTGCTGGTCACAGAATGAAGTTAATTAGCGGCCCCGGCTGCGCGGACGAGATCACCGGTGGCATGATTATCGCCTGGCTGGCATCCGTCCGGCGTCATGAGATCGGCGTCATGAGATCGGCGTCCATGGATGTGGGGCACGGCATACCGTGACGCTCGCGCTGGCCGTTCGGCAGATGACTGCGCCGCCTAGTAACGCCGTTTCCCGGCATGGGGCTGCTGTACCCCCGGGAACATAACGGCGATAGTACGCGTTGCATGAATCGGTGAGCGGACAGGCGCGCGCCGCACGGTGCGTCCGTGTGTCCGTGTCCGCGAGCCAGACCAAACGAGCTCGTCCTGAAGATGTCCTGTAAGCAAGTCTAGGAAACCATTAGAGGTGATTGGTCCCATGTCTCAGGTGCGTCGGCAGTCGGCTGTGCTTCCCCGGCCCAACTGGGGCTGGCAGGATGCTGCTGCGTGCCGCGAGGAGGATCTTATCCTCTTCTTCGGGCCGGACGGTGAGCGCCAGCCGGAGCGCGACATCAGGGAGCGGAAGGCCAAGGCCGTGTGCGCCGAGTGCCCGGTCCGCGTTGAGTGCCTCAATTACGCACTGTCCCGCCCCGAGAAGTACGGCGTGTGGGGCGGCCTGAACGAGGAAGAGCGGGCGGCCGAGCGCCGGCGCCGGATGCGCCGCGCCAACGCCGCCTGACCGGCCTGCCTGTCTGCCTCCTCCCGATAACGAAGTCCATCGCAAACATCCAGCCAGTCACGAAGTCCGCGCCGCGGCCCGGTGCCAGCAAGACCGGGCCACGGCGCGGACTTCGTCCTGCCTGCGAGCAGAAATAGCGAGAAGATAGGCGCATGATCTGCGTTCCATGCCGGGAGCGCCATCACGACGACTGCCCCGGCGGCACCTGGTGTGACTGCCAGCACCTTCCGCCCCGTGAGACCGAGCCGCCGGTGGGCTGGATCCGCCAGGGCTGACCGGCGCTGACCGGCGCTGACCGGCGCTGAGCAGGGCCATCAGGCCCGCCGGGCGACCCAGCCCGCGGAGCCTAGGGCATCTCGGGCCGGTAACGTTTTTGCTGTTTTCCAGCGGAGCGGAATAAGCCCGGCGGATGCAGACGTTTGCCCCGACGTGATGCCACACGAGCGTGCCCCGTATCCGGCGGCCCCGATGACGGGGGCGGGATGGACAGGCGGTGCAGCAGCGTGTGATGCTGGTGTCATGAGCGCGGTGGACCCCTTGCTTGTGGGGCGCAGGCACGTAGACCTGCTTCGCGTCCGCAGCGCCATCTGTCTGTACGCCCACTGACCCCTGCCCGTGACGTAGACCGGGCGCGTGTCACGAACCGGGCGTGCATCCCCCGGACTGAAGGCAGTATCTGGCCTCTGCGGCCGGGTGCGGCTGGGCCGAGCAAGGCCCGTCCAGGGAAGGGCGTACTTTGCGCCCGCCCTCGCTCCGGCTCGGGACCGCGCTCCCCGACAGCCGAAGGACATCAGCTTCATGCCACCGAGCACCACTCAGCGCTCCTCCCGTCGTGTGCGCGGCGAAGGTCAGTGGGCACTCGGGTACCGCGAGCCGCTCAACAAGAACGAGGAAAACAAGAAGAACGATGACGGGCTGAACGTCCGCCAGCGCATCATCGACGTTTACTCCAAGCGCGGGTTCGACTCCATCGACCCCGCCGACCTGCGTGGCCGGTTCCGCTGGTTCGGGCTGTATACGCAGCGCAGGCCCGGCATCGACGGCGGCAAGACCGCGATCCTGGAGCCCGAGGAGCTGGACGACCGCTACTTCATGCTCCGGGTCCGGATCGACGGCGGCCAGCTCACCAGCGAGCAGCTGCACGTGATCGGTGACATCTCCCGGCGGTTCGCCCGCCGCACCGCGGACGTCACCGACCGGCAGAACATCCAGCTGCACTGGATCGAGATCGAAAGCGTCCCGGAAATCTGGCAGCTGCTCGAATCGGTCGGCCTGTCCACCACGGAGGCCTGCGGGGACACCCCCCGGGTCATCCTGGGGTGCCCGCTGGCCGGGCTCGACGCAGAAGAGATCCTCGACGCGACGCCGCAGATCGAGAAGGTGCAGCACCGCTACATCGGCGACCCGGCCTTCTCCAACCTGCCGCGCAAGTTCAAGTCGGTGATGAGCGGCTGCCCGGCCCAGTGCACCGTGCACGAGATCAACGACGTGGCCTTCGTCGGCGTGCGGTCCCCGTCCGGTGAGGCCGGCTACGACCTGTGGGTCGGCGGCGGCCTGTCCACCAACCCGATGATCGGCAAGCGACTGGGCGCGTTCGTGCGGCCTGAGCAGGTCGCCGAGGTGTGGGCAGGCGTCGTGTCGGTGTTCCGTGACTACGGCTACCGGCGGCTACGGCACCGTGCCCGGATCAAGTTCCTGGTCGCCGACTGGGGACCGGTGCGGTTCCGTGAGGTGCTGGAGAAGGAGTATCTGGGCTACGCCCTGCCGGACGGGCCGCCGCCGGGTACGCCCCGCGGCGGGGTCCGGGATCACGTCGGCGTGCACCCGCAGCGGGACGGCCTCCGCTACGTCGGGTTCGCCCCGCGGGTGGGCCGGCTCAACGCCGACGCCCTCGACGCCATCGCCGAGCTCGCCGCCCGGTACGGCAGCGGCCGGGTGCGGACCACCACCGAGCAGAAGATGGTCATCCTGGACGTGCCCGAGGACCTGGTCGACGGCCTGGTCACCGATCTGGAGGCCGCGGACCTTCAGGTCAACCCGAGCGCGTTCCGCCGGCACACGATGGCGTGTACGGGCATCGAATTCTGCAAGCTCGCGATTGTGGAGACCAAGGCGCGGGCCATCGACCTGATCAGCGAGCTGGAGCGGCGGCTGCCGGACTTCACCGACCCGGTCACGATCAACGTCAACGGCTGCCCGAACTCCTGCGCCCGGATCCAGACCGCCGACATCGGGCTGAAGGGCTCACTGGTCACGGGCTCCGACGGCCAGCAGGTCGAAGGTTTCCAGATCCACCTGGGTGGCAGCCTGGGCGGCGGTGACGGCTCCGCGTCCGGTTTCGGGCGGAAGGTCCGGGGCCTGAAGACGACGACCGGGGAACTCCCGGACTACGTAGAAAGAGTTCTCAGCCGCTTCGCAGCCAGTAAGCAGCCTGGTGAGACGTTCGCCGAATGGACTGGGCGCGCGAGTGAGGAGGAGCTGTCGTGACCACCCATACCGGCCGCGCCGTTCCGTTCTACTGCCCGTACTGCGGCGAAGAGGATCTCGAGCCGCAGTCAGCCGCCGACGGGGACTGGCGCTGCCGCAGCTGCACGCGCAGTTTCCAGCTACGTTTCGCTGGAATAGGAGCGGCCCTGTGAGTTCCGCGGCAGCAATTACCGGTGTGTCCGTGGCCGAAGAAGCCTCATCGCAGGAGGAACCGCACCGTATGGAGCAAATCGTCGCGCGTGCTGCGGAGGACCTGGCCGACGCTTCCGCCGACGACATCCTCCGGTGGGCGACCCGGACCTTCGGGGAGCGTATCTGCGTCACGTCCTCGATGACGGACGCAGTCATCATCCACATGGCGTCGGCCATCGCGCCGGGCATCGACGTCGTGTTCCTCGACACCGGCTACCACTTCGCGGAGACCATCGGCACCCGGGACGCGGTGGCGGCCGTCTACCCGGTCAACCTGGTCAACGTCACCCCGTCCCGCACGGTCGCCGAGCAGGACGCCGAGCTGGGTCCGCGGCTCTACGGGCGCAACCCCGACCTGTGCTGCTACCTGCGCAAGGTGGAGCCGCTGGAGCGCACGCTCCAGCAGTACGACGCCTGGATCACCGGCGTGCGCCGCGACGAGACGGTGGAGCGCCGCGACGCCAGGGTGGTGGAGTGGGACGGCCGCCGGGAGATGGTCAAGGTCAACCCCATCGCCGGGTGGAGCCAGAAGCAGGTCGACGACTACATCGCCGACAACGGCATCCTCGTCAACCCGCTGGTTTACGACGGCTACCCCTCGGTCGGCTGCGCGACCTGCACGCTCAAGGTGACCCCGGGCGAGAATCCGCGCAGCGGGCGGTGGGCCGGGACCGGGAAGACCGAGTGCGGCATTCACCTCTGACCACGTCCGGGCCCGGTCACCACAAGCCGGACAGGGACCCAGGCCCGGTCACGGGCCCGGGTCCGGCCCTGCCGCTGGTGGGCGTGGCCCACGGCAGCAGCGATCCGCGCGCGGCGGCCAGCGTCGACACACTGCTCAGCCTGGTCCGGGCCCGGGCGGCGGCGGCCGGTTACCCGGGTCTGGACGTGCGCGCCGCCTATCTGGGGCACGCGGCGCCGACCCTGGCCCAGGCCCTCGGCGCGGTGGACGGCGCGGCGGCAGTGGTGCTGCCGCTGCTGCTGACCGCGGCCTACCACAGCAAGACCGACATCCCGAAGCTGCTACACGAGGTACGCGGCGCCCGGCCCCGCCTCGGCATCAGCTACGGGCGCCCGCTAGGGCCGCACCCGCTGCTGCGGCGGGCGCTGGAACGGCGGCTGGCGGACGCGGCGGACGGCGAGCCCCCATCGGCCAGCACCGCGGTCCCAGCGGCCAGCACGACGGCCGTAGTGCTGGCCGCGGCAGGCTCCAGCGACCCAGCCGCCAACGCCGTGATCACCGATCAGGCCGAGTGCTGGCAGGCCGAGCGAGGCTGGCGGGCCGTGCTGCCCGCCTATGCGTCCGCCGCGTCACCCACCCCGCCCGAGGCGGTCGCGGCCGCCCGGCGGTCCGGTGCGCGGCGCGTCCTGGTCGCCAGCTACCTGCTGTGCCCCGGAGTGTTCGCCGACCAGATCCGCAGTGACTGCCTGGCCGCGGGCGCGGACGTGGTCTCCCCTGTGCTCGGGGCCGCGCCCGAGATCGCCGATATCGTGCTCGGCCGGTACGCCGAGTCGCTGACCAGCGGCGCCGTGCAGGTCACCGACGGCGCCGCCGCTGGCTGAGACCGCCGCCCCGGCCATACCCAGCCCTCGCCCCGGCGTCAGCTGACACGGGGGACGCGGCCGCCGGTCATCAGCGGTCACGAGGTCACGGGCCTTATAGCCGGGCGGAGATCGTCAGGCGGCCTCTTGCACCGGTAGCCTTACGCGGGTAATTACAGAAGCAACCGCCCGCGGCCAGACGCGCCGGGGAGCAAACGCGAAGGAGGCGGATGCATACCTGGCCCGGTGCGGCGTATCCGCTGGGCGCGACCTGGGATGGATGGGGCACGAACTTCGCCTTGTTCTCCGAGGTCGCGGACGGCGTTGAGCTTTGCCTGTTCGCCGGGGACGGCAGTGAAGCCGATACCGCCCGCACCGAGACCCGGCTCCAGATGACCGAAGCCGACGGATTCGTCTGGCACGCCTACCTGCCGGGAGTCGGCCCGGGACAGCGGTACGGCTACCGGGTGCACGGCCCCTACGAGCCGGCGGCCGGGCTGCGTTGCGATCCGTCCAAGCTGCTGCTCGACCCCTACGCCAAGGCTGTTCATGGCCAGCTGACCTGGGGCGAGTCGCTGTTTTCCTACAAGTACGCCGACCCGCGGACCCGGAACCTCGCCGACAGCGCAGCCAGCATGCCAAAGAACGTGGTCATCAACCCCTTCTTTGACTGGGCCAACGACCGGCCGCCGCGCACGCCGTACCACGAGACGGTGATCTACGAGGCGCACGTGCGCGGGCTGACCCTGAAGCACCCGGATGTCCCGGAGACGCAACGCGGCACCTACGCCGGCCTCGCGCACCCCGCGATCACCGAGCACCTGCGGCGGCTCGGAGTCACCGCGGTCGAGCTGATGCCGGTGCACCAGTTCCTGGCGGAGCAGGGGCTGGTGTCGCGCGGGCTGACGAACTACTGGGGCTACAACACGATCGGATTCCTGGCCCCGCACAACCGCTACTCCTCGGCCGGCCAGCTCGGCGAGCAGGTGGGCGAGTTCAAGACGATGGTCAAGACCCTGCACGACGCGGGCATCGAGGTCATCCTGGACGTGGTGTACAACCACACCGCCGAGGGCAACGAGATGGGCCCGACGCTGTGCTTCCGTGGCATCGACAACGCGTCCTATTACCGGCTGGACGACGGGAACAAGGCCCGGTACGTGGACTACACGGGCTGCGGCAACAGCCTGAACGTGCGGCACCCGCACTCCCTGCAGCTGATCATGGACTCGCTGCGGTACTGGATCCTGGAGATGCACGTCGACGGGTTCCGGTTCGACCTCGCCTCGGCGCTGGCCCGTGAGCTGCACGACGTCGACCGGCTGTCCACGTTCTTCGACCTCGTCCAGCAGGATCCCGTGGTGTCCCAGGTGAAGCTGATCGCCGAGCCCTGGGACGTCGGCGAGGGCGGTTACCAGGTCGGCAACTTCCCGCCGCTGTGGACGGAGTGGAACGGGAAGTACCGGGACACCGTCCGCAACCTGTGGCGGGGGCACCCCGACACCCTGCCCGAGTTCGCCTCCCGGCTGACCGGCTCCAGCGACCTGTACGAGACCAGCGGGCGCCGCCCGGTGGCCTCAATCAACTTCTTCACCTGCCACGACGGGTTCACGCTCAACGACCTGGTCAGTTACCACCACAAGCACAACAAGGCCAACGGCGAGGGCAACAGGGACGGCACGGACGACAACCGGTCCTGGAACTGCGGCGTCGAGGGCCCGACCGGCGACCCGGAGATCCTGGAGCTGCGGGCCCGCCAGAAACGGAACTTCCTCACCACGCTGTTCTGCTCCCAGGGCGTCCCGATGATGCTGGCCGGAGACGAGATGGGCCGCACCCAGCGCGGCAACAACAACGGCTACTGCCAGGACAACGACATTTCCTGGACGGACTGGTCGCTGATGGACAGCGAACGGGACCTGGTCGATTTCACCCGCGCTCTGTCGGCGCTGCGCCGCGATCATCCGGTGTTCCGGCGGCGCCGCTTCTTCCGCGGCCGCCATCCCGGGGCGAGCTCCTCCTTCCCGGGTGACATCGTATGGCTGACTCCGGCCGGGCGCGAGGTCACCGAGCACGACTGGCGCGGCGGGGCCAAGTCGCTGGCCGTCTTCCTCAACGGCGACAAGATCAGCGAGCCTGATCCGCGCGGTGAGCGCATCACCGACGACCGGTTCCTGCTGCTGTTCAACGCGGAGGCGGACACGGTCTCGTTCAACTTGCCCGGGGTCAGGTACGGGCGCGAATGGGAGGTCGTGATCGACACCTGCGGGCCCCGGGTCCCGGCCCTGCACGGTGGGCTGCCGCCGGTGCTGAACGCGA
>Ga0302226_10000328_pt1 | contig 42695 bp, 25 predicted proteins | sample II_Palsa_E3_3_FD_193524 | JGI IMG/M metagenome (GOLD analysis project Ga0302226, IMG submission 193524) | Peat permafrost microbial communities from Stordalen Mire near Abisko, Sweden - II_Palsa_E3_3 | ecosystem: Environmental > Terrestrial > Soil > Palsa > Peat permafrost | place: Sweden...
GTGAGGTGGGTATGCACGTCGATGAGGCCCGGCAGTAGCGTGTAGGCGGTGAGGTCGACGACGCGATCGCCGGGACCCGCGGGGGTGGCACTGGTCGCCGCGATTCCAACGATCTTGTCGCCCGTGATAATGACCGACTCGTCCGGCGTTTCTTTGCCGGTATGTACATCGAGTACGCGGCCGGCGCGTAGCAGCGTGCGTCCAGTGGCGGGTTGATAGGTGGGTTGAGCGAGGGCCGTGGCAGTCGCCAAGCCAAATAGAGCGAGCGGGAGAAGAATGCGGCGCATCAGGAACCTCTGGTGGTTGAGTTGGAAGTACAAGCCCGGGGCCAATGCCCACACACGGATGATCGACAAGGCCCTTCGAGCCTACGCCGCCGGCGTATCGCCCAGTGCCGTCAGGATTGCGTCGAAGTCCTCCACGCCGGAGTACTCGATGATGACGCGGCCCTTACCCTTCTTGTCCTCGATGGTGACCTTGAGGCCCAGGCGTCTCCGTAGGGTGTCCTGCGCCTCGCGCACGTTGGGGTCGACCACGTCTGCTGGCTTGGCTGGTTTGGTTTTCGACTCCGGGTTGAGGAGGCCCTGGACGTAATTCTCGGTTGCGCGCACGGATAGATGGAGGGCGAGTACCTTCTGGGCGGCCGCGAGGATGGCCTCCGCGGACTCCAATGCCAGGAGGGCGCGGGCGTGGCCGAAGCTGAGCTCGCCGAGTTCCACGTGGCGCTGCACTGACTCTGGTAACTTCAACAAACGAAGGAAGTTAGATACGCTTGCGCGGTCCTTGCCGGTGCGTTCGGCCATCTGTTCCTGGGTCATGTGGAAGTCGCGGCTGAGGCGTACATACGCGTGCGCCTGCTCCATCGGGTTCAGGTCGGCGCGCTGCAGGTTCTCGACGATGGTCATCTCCATCGCCTGCAGGTTCGACACTTCCCGCACGATGGCCGGGATGGTCGCCTTGCCTGCTTTCTTGCTGGCCAGCAGGCGGCGTTCGCCGGTGATTAGGGTGTAGCGGCCGTCCTGCCGGTGGTTAACGCCGTGGCGGACTACGATAGGCTGCACGACGCCGGAAGCCACAATGGAGGTGGCGAGCTCGGCCAGTTTCGTCTCATCGAAGTTCGTGCGGGTCTGGAATGGGTTGCGGTCGATGAGCTCGACGTCGATCTCGAGCGGCTTGCCGGTGGACTCTACTGCCACCGCAGCCGTAAGCGAGATGGGTGCTGCTGGGGCGGGCCTTGACGGCAGTAGCGACTCCAACCCCTTACCCAGCGCGCGCGGCTTGCTCGCCTGCGACTTGTTTGTTCCCTGTTGATCCTGATTCGCCATTAACCTATCCAATCCCTACCGATCAAAATAATTCTGTTTGGCCCAACCTATGCTGCTTAAAAGTCGAGATGCGAGGGACGGCTACTTCCGAAACGGCCAGATTCCCTTTGACTCGCCAATACTCTCGAGGACCGGGAAGCTTGGCTTTGGCCCCGGCTTCTTCGATGGCTTCATCCCGTTGCGCTCGAGCAGCTCAAGCGCGAGATTTCGATAGGCCTCGGCACCACGCGAGCGCGGATCGTACAATGCGACCGGTTTACCGTGGCTGGGGGCTTCGGCCAGCCGGATATTGCGCGGAATGGTCGTCTTAAACAGCTTGTCCTCAAAGAAGTTTTGCAGGTTGTCACGCACCTGCTGGGAGAGGTTGGTGCGGTCGTCGAACATGGTCAGCAGGACGCCCTCGATCGAAAGCTCGGGGTTGAAGCTGGCGGACACGCGGTCGAGGGTCGCCATTAGCTCGGAGATGCCTTCGAGGGCGAAGTATTCGGCCTGCATGGGCACGAGGAGGGTGTCGGCTGCGACGAGGGAGTTGAGGGTGAGGAGATCGAGTGCCGGGGGGCAATCCAGGAAGATAAAGGGATAGTCGTTGCGTGCTGGCTCGAGGGCCTCGCGCAGGCGATGTTCGCGGCGCTCCACGCTCACGAGCTCGACATTGGCGCCAATCATGTTCTTTGTGCCGGGGATCAGCGACAGATTTGCCACGTCTGTCGGGACGATGACCTCGCTGGCCGTGGCATTTCCCAGCAAGAGGTCGTAGACGGAGAGGCGTTCTTCGTCGCGCGAGAAGCCGAGGCCTCCGGTGGTGTTTGCCTGGGGATCGACGTCCAGGAGAAGGACCGGGACGCCTTCGAGTGCAATGGCTGCCGCGAGGTTGATGGCGGTCGTAGTTTTACCGACGCCACCCTTCTGGTTGACGATTGCGATGACCTTACTCTGGGGCCTGGGGCTCTGCGGAGGGGGCGGGTTCTGTGGTTCGGTCGATTCGGGCATGAGGTGACGATCCCAAGCCTAGCAGAAGGCGCTATCGGAATGTTCCACGTGGAACGTTGCAACCGATGTTCCACGTGGAACATCCAGTTGAAATGCTGTGCAACGCATGAGGAACCTGTGCGTTAGCCGTCTGCTACTCAATCTTGTGCATTGTGACCCAGCCTGGCCCGTCTCCTGGCAGCCGAACGCTCTCGCTGGCTTCCGCTGGGTCCGTGGTCAGAGTAACCATCCAGCCGTTCGGCTTCACTCGCCTCCGAGCCTCGAGCAGCGCCTGCTCCATATTGTCTACGGCCCGCAGCGTCACGACTTCGAACCGCCTTGGCGCCCCGGCGACTTCCGGCATCGCTTCTACGCGTCCGGCCCAGACTTCGGTGATAAGGCCGAGTGTCCGGACTACTTCGCGCAGGAACGACGCCTTCTTTCCCTGTGATTCTGCCAGGGTGACACGTAATTCGGGTAGCAGCATCTGGATTGGGAGGCCGGGAAACCCCGCTCCCGAGCCAAAATCGAGCAGGCTCGCGTCCTTTGCGACGCGCGAGCGCACCTGGACGCCTGCAAGCAGGCTTTCCCCAAAGTGCCGCCGGACCATTTCCTCGGGGTCTCTGATGGCGGTGAGGTTGGTTCGCGCGTTCCACTTTACGAGCAAGTCCAGGTAGACGGAAAGCTGACCATAGATGCCCGGCGGCACAGGGGCTCCTGCGATGTACGGTCCTACCAGCTCAGAGATCTGGGTTTCCGAAAGGGTGGCTGCCACCGTGGCTACCGTGCCAGGCTTTCGGTGTGCGCGGAACCAGTCTGAGACTCTGCAACTCGCTGGGCCTCGTCGACCAGTTTTTTAAACAGCGATCGGCTGGCCGCGCTGATCTCGAAGCTGCGCTCTGGATGCCATTGGACTCCAAGCAGAAACTGTTTGGCGGGTGGATGTTCCACGTGGAACACTGAATCGTCGGCGTCCAATTCCACTGCCTCGATCACGCCGTCTTCCGGGGAACGCGCCACGATCCGCAGGCCTGTTCCTGGCGCCGCGACCGACTGGTGATGGCTCGTATTGATGGGCAGCCTCAAAAACCCGGCTATCTCTGGCGCTTCTTCGTCCGTGAGTAACGAGGCGAGCACGCTGTCCTTGGACACGAGAGCGGTGTGCGCGATGGCCACCTTGCTGCCCGCGCTATGATTCACCGGGAGCGGCGTCAGGTCCTGCACGAGCGACCCGCCGCGCCATACGTTCAACGATTGCACTCCAAAACAAATCCCCAGGACTGGCTTTCCGTGTTTTTCGGCGTCGTCCAAGAGCAGGTAGTCGACTGCCTCGCGAGCCGGATCGGCCGCCGCTGTGGCGGGATCCCGGTCTGCCCCATAGAGCGCTGGGTCGACGTCTGCCGGACTGCCTGGCAACAGCACGCCTTCGCAGCTGGCAATTAACTCCCCCAGCATAAGCGTTGGCAGGTTGAGCGGAATCGCTACAGGCTCTCCGCCGGAAAGCGCGATCGCCTTCGCGTAGCTCGGCCACGAGCGCTGGTTATAGGCCACATCGGTCGAGGTTGGCACCGGAATCGCAATGCGTGGCGTCATAAAATCGTCCCCTGAAAACAGGGTACAAGATTCAGGCTACCCCACACTTGAGGGGCCCCAAAGATTTTCCAGCCGTCGCTCCCGGGGGTGTTAACCAACTAGTTACCCATGCGCAAGAATGCCCTGTGCGCAGATCTAGTACCGCGCACAGGGCATATCCTCCTTCCGATATTCCCGCGCTAGGGTTTATCGGTGGGGGTCATCATCTTCTGACTGGGGGTCAGCAGCGCGTCAAACTCGGGATTCCCGTGCAGCGAGGCAAGCTGTTGATCATCCTGCAGCTGCTTCCGGTCACTGAATCCTTCGTCGATCGCCTTGTGGAGGTACAGAATTGCTTGCACCTTCATCCCCGCGTGCGCATAAATTTCCGCAAACGTGAGGTAGATCTTGGCCAACTCCGCGGGCGATTCATTCTGCGCTATGCCGTTGAGCGCGATCTCCTGGAAGATGTCCGGATCCAGTAAGAACGCCTTCTCGTAGGCTTCGGCACCGTTGCTGTATTGGTGTTCCGCCATGTAGACGGCACCCAGGTTGCTCCAGAACGGGGCGGTGGCGGCGTCCAGCTTGATCGACTTCTTATACAGCTGGGTCGCGCGCCTGTTGTCGTTCTCGTGGAAGTAGACGGTTCCGAGATTGTTGTAGGGTGCGGCAAACTTGCGATCCAACTTCGTGGCCTGGGCGTAGTTTTCAATCGCTTCCTGATCCTTGGCCATGCGCTGATACGCAATGCCGATCTTGTTGTAGATCTCGGCGTTCTGTGGATGAATCTTCCTATACGCCTCAATGGCTTCTGCGTAGTGCCCATGCACTACCATCATGTCTGCCAGCAACTCCGGCGTCACCGTGGTGGGTTCAGCGTTCGTCGAGGGCGACTGCTGATCCACGTGTCCGAAGTTTAACGCGTTGTGGGTCTGCGCCATGGCGCCGGGTGCAAGCGTGCCGCACGCGAAGACCAGGCCGACCACTCCTGTGCAAGTAACCAAGCTCATCGTAGTCAACTTCATAGGTACCTCCCAATCGATGCCAACGTTTGACCCGCAATCCCAACGCGCACTCTAGACCGAAATGGGATCACGGATTAGCATGATCCCAATTGGTTCGGCTGGATAGGCCCACTTTCGGAAAATTCACCAGACCACTTTGGGCCTAACCCTTTCCAGGGCATGGGGAGGGCTAATTCCAGGCTGAGCGCAGGAGGGGTCTATGACGCGACGTTCCTCGAGCTTTGAACTCGTTCTGCCCCCGCGTCCCGAAGACGTGCCGTCATTTCACTGGCTGCGCAACGCGCTGCGGACCGAAATTCTGAATGGCCGGATCATGCCGGGTTCGAAGCTGCCAGCGAGCCGGGAGCTGGCTCGCCAGTACCAGCTTTCGCGGGGCACCATTCTCGCGGCGCTCGACGAGCTGCGGGCTGAGGGCTATCTCGAAGGCCGACGCGGCTCTGGGACTTATGTCTCGCAGATCCTTCCCGAGCATCTTCTCCCCTCGCAGCAGGTGGCCGACCAGGAACTCAGCGCCACGGCGCCCGCTGGGCCGCATCTCTCCGCCTTCGCCACGCGCGTGCGTCCGTTCACGCTGCAGGTGAGGCCGGAGAACAGCGCGTTCCGCACCAACCTTCCGGCGCTTGATCTCTTTCCGACGACGCTGTGGGCGCAGCTGACGGGCCGGCGACTTCGATCGGCGACTACGCGCGATCTGCTGGGCTGCGAGGCTCAAGGGTATTTTCCGCTGCGGCAGGCGATCGCCGATTACGCACACGCCTCGCGCGGAATTCAGTGTGCGCCCGAGCAGGTCATCGTCGTCTCAGGCGTGCAGGAGGGGCTCGATCTCGCCGCGCGGCTGCTGCTCAACCCTGGTGACAAGGCGCTGGTTGAAGATCCAGGCTACCAGGGCGCGTACGCGGTCTTTGGCGCTATCGGCGCGCGCATCGTCTCCATGCGGCTGGACGCTGATGGCGCGGCACCGAAGGAAGCTGACTTCCGCAGCTGCCGGTTCGTTTACGTTACGCCCGGCCACCAATATCCGGTGGGCATGACGATGGGTCTGCAGCGCCGTTTGCAGCTGCTTGCGTGGGCGAACAAGTACGGCACTCCGATCTTCGAAGACGATTACGACAGCGAGTTCCGCTTTTCCGGCCGCCCGATTCCTGCCATGCAGGGGCTCGATCATGGCGGCAAGGTCATCTTCTGCGGCAGCTTCAACAAGGTGATGTTCCCATCGTTGCGGCTGGGCTATTTAGTGGTTCCGCGCAATCTGATCGAGGTCTTCGCGTGCACCAAGGCAATGACGACGCGCCATCAATCGCTGCTTGACCAGGCGGTGCTTTGCGACTTTATCGAGGAGGGACACCTGGGCCGGCATCTGCGTCGGATGCGCAAGATTTACCAGGAGCGCTATTCGATTCTGCTCGCGTCGGCACAGCAGTACCTCGCCGAGTATCTGGAGATCGCCACGATCGAAGCGGGCCTGCAGACCATCGGGCGTTTTCAGAGCAGCCTGGCCAACCAGGGCATTACGGCCGAGATGGTTGCGCAGAGCGCGGCGTTAGTGGACATCGACATCGTTCCTCTCAGCCGGTACTGCCACACCGCCACCATCCCCGAGGCGCTGCAAATCGGGTTTGCGGCTGTGCACGAGAAGGAAATTCAGCGCGGCGTCGTCAAGCTGGCAAGCGTGTTCGATCGCCTCAAAGCCGAGCGCTACCCGCCACAGCCTGCTGCTGTTAGCCGTAATTTGGTTTGACGAATTGCGCTCAGTGGAGAATACTGTTGCGGTCTCCCAACGAAGGCGTAGAAGCACCGTTAGTCCTGTCTCAGAGCACGAAGAGTTACAAGGATTCTCTACCGAGCCGTCAGTAGTCAGGCCCACAACGGGCACGCGCAGGAGGGTTCGTCGATCGCTCTACCCGGCCGGCTTCCTCCCTCCGAGACCTTCCCGAGACTGTCCAGCGATCACTGTTCAAAGCGCGTACAAAGTTTGTCTCCACCTGGTGGGGGAAGCGTTCCTTCCTCCAATCCGCAAGAAACGCAGGACCAACCGAACGCTGAGTAAGTAAAGGAGAACTGCCATGAGCGCCATCACCGATTTGTTGGTACAGAAAACCGGTCTCAGCCCCGATAAGGCCGTGGAAGTTGAACAGGTCGTTGTTTCGCACGTTATGTCCTGCGTTCCGCCGGAGTTCCAGGGAATGCTCAGCTCCGCCATTGGGTGCGCGGCTCCCGAAGCAGCGGCGGCAGGCCAGCCTGCCAGCTCAGGCGGCATTGGCAGCCTGATCGGCGAAGCCACCAGCTTCTTCGGCAAGAAGAGTTAATCCGCCGTCGCTCTTCCTGTACGGATGCCGCCTTTCCGCAGAGTTGTTCGGCGTTTGTGCTCAACCTCTACCACCGGATTCGAAAGGGTCCGGTTGCCATCATTTTTGGAGACACGCATGAAATTGAATCGCCTCACTTCTTCACTTCTTATCCTGGCCTCCTCGGCGCTGTTTGCTGTTCTACCCGCTGTCGCCCAGCAGTCTAAGTCAGGAACCCCGCCTTCTTCTGCAGCCTCCATGGGGTTGGTAGATCTCAACACGGCTTCCGCTGCCCAGTTGAAGGCGCTTCCCGGTGTCGGCGACACGTACGCGTCGAAGATCATCGCCGGCCGGCCGTATGCCAATAAGACTCAGCTCAAGACCAAGGGCATCGTTCCGGCTGCGACGTACAACAAGATCAGCAAGCTGGTGATCGCGGGCCAGGGCAAGTAGCCACAGGGCATCAATCCTCGTCGCCGAACGCTGGGTTCGGTGATCTCGTCCTCACAAAAAAAACTAAGGAGCTTCCTTCACTATGAAGACCAACCTCATCAAGATCGTTACTCTTGGCTCATTGCTTTCGGCCAGCCTCGCCTTCGTACAGCCATTGATGGCGCAGACCACCACACCTGCTTCGACCACCACTTCGACCACCACGGAAACCAAGGCGCAGAAGAAAGCTGCGGCTAAGGCGGCCAAGGAAGCGGCGGCGACTTCGACCACTGCGACGAAACCCGCGCCTACGCCGGCACCGACGAAAGCGGCCAAGAGTGCCCCGCCTCCGGCTATGGCGCCGTATTCCAAGGGCAAACCTGCGGCACTTCCGGCTGCGAAGGCAGCGGCGCCAACCACGGCGACGAGCACAACGACCAAGCCAACCACGACTGCCACGGAAACCAAGGCAGAGAAGAAGGCCGCGGCCAAGGCAGCCGCTGCGACTCCAGCGCCCGCGCCAACGCCGGCGCCGAAGCCGACCCCGACGCCCGCACCAACGATGGCGGCCAAGAGCGGGACGCCGGCTGCGATGGCGCCCTATTCCAAGGGCTCGCCTGCAGCACTTCCGGCGGCCAAGGCAGCACCTAAAGCTGCGCCAACCCCGGTGAACTCCAGCGATATCGCTTCAGCGAAGTCTAAGGGGCTGGTGTGGGTGAACCTCAACACCAAGGTCTACCATGGCTCGGGTGACAAGGAGTATGGCACCACGAAGAACGGCAAGTTCATGACGGAGGCCGACGCCAAGGCAGCCGGTGCGCGCGCTGCCGCGAAGTAGCCGAACTGTCATATCGAAGCTCATGAAGCCAAGCACGGCCGGTCGCGTTGCCTAGCAACCCGCCCGGCCGTTTTTTTGTTCCGCCTCGGCGCGCTCGAGAAGGCGAACGACCTCTGCATCCTCCACCTGGGCAAAGTCCCGGTAGAACTCTCCGACCGCGACAAACCGCTCGGGCAGATCCGGGCACACGATCTCATCCACCACTGTCCGGAGCCACGCCCAGGCCGACGCCGGCGCTACCGGCACGGCCAGCACCAGGCGCGCGGGTTGCATCTGCCTCAGCGCCTGGATGGCGGCATACACGCTGGCTCCCGTCGCTACGCCGTCGTCGACAAGGATGACGGTCTTACCCGCAACATCCAGCGGCGGCCGGTCTCCGCGATACACGCTGGCTCGCCGGTCCAGCTCCTTGCGCACCTCCGCTGTGATCCACTCCACTTGCTCGGCCGAGATTGCTGCGGTGCGCAGTATGTATTCATCGAGATAGCGTCCACCGCTTGCTGACACAGCACCGAACGCGAGCTCAGTCTGTCCTGGGACGCCGAGCTTTCGCGAAAGAAATACATCCAGCGGAGCACCCAGCGCCGCGGCGACTTCAAACGCGACTACCACTCCACCCCGCGGGACTCCAAGCACCACCACGTCTGCTCGAAGCGCATAGCTGTCCAGCCGCTTCGCCAACCGTTGCCCCGCGTCCACGCGATCCTCAAAGATCATCTGCGGTTCCCCCGCACGCCATCCTCAGCCTACTCTGATCCCGACGCTCCGCCACAGCAACGCGCTTCCCAAGAGGCCTTTCGCTGGGAGCTGTGTCTCGCGCAAAATCTTCAACCTTGATGTAGGCTTTTCTTCGATGCCGGCGAACGCATCCCCTCGTCGCCAACTTCGCAACACCCCTGGAAAGTTGTCCCATGACCCGTAGGCTTTCGCTGTGCTCCGCCGCCGTCCTCGCCCTTTCGCTCGCCCCCATTAGTTTCGCGCAGGCTCCCGTCCCGGACAGTCCAGCGATCGAACAGCGCATCGACGTGATGCTCGGCAAGCTCACCACCGCAGAAAAAATTCAACTCATCGGCGGCACCGAGAATTTCTACACGTTCGCAGCGCCGAGCATCGGTCTGCCCCAGCTTAAAATGTCTGATGGACCGCTTGGCGTCCGCACCTGGGGACCTTCTACTGCATATCCCGCAGGCGTTGCGCTCGCGGCTACATGGGATCCGAAGCTCGCCGAGCGCGAGGGTGTTGCGCTTGGCCAGGACGCTCGTGCTCGCGGCGTCCACTTCCTCCTCGCCCCCGGCGTCAACATCTACCGCGCTCCTATGAACGGTCGCAACTTCGAGTACTTCGGTGAAGATCCGTACCTCGCTGCGCACATGGACGTCGGGTACATCGACGGCGTGCAGAGCCAGGGCGTCTGCGCCACGGTGAAGCACTATGCCGCCAACAACTCGGAGTACGATCGCCACAACATCAATAGCGTGGTCGACGAGCGCACCCTCCGCGAGCTCTACCTTCCGGCCTTTCAGGCCGCCGTGCAGCAGGCCCACGTCTGCGCCGTGATGGATAGCTACAACCTGGTGAACGGCGAGCATTCCACACAGAACAAGGTTCTGAATATCGACATCCTCAAAAAGGATTGGGGCTTCAACGGCGTGCTCATGTCCGACTGGGACGCGACCTATGACGGGGTCGCGGCTGCCAACGGCGGGCTCGACCTGGAGATGCCCTACGCGAAGCTTATGACGGCGGACACCATCAGCGCGGCACTCAAGAGCGGCGCCGTCTCGGAAGCGACGCTCGACGACAAGGTGCGGCGCCTGCTTCGCGTCACTCTGATGTTTGGCTTCCTCGATCGCGCGCAGCTCGACACCAACATCTCGCAGGACAATCAGCACGGCGCGCAGGTCTCGCTCGAAGGCGCACGCGAGAGTCTCACGCTGCTGAAGAATGAGGGCGACCTGCTCCCGCTCAACGCCGCGCATATCCACACCATCGCGGTCATCGGCCCTGACGCCTCGCCGGCTGTATCAGGTGGCGGCGGCAGCTCTACGGTCGAGCCCTTCCAGGCGGTCAGCATTCTCAATGGCCTCAGCAATTCGCTCGCCGGCAAAGTGAATGTGCTCTACGCGCGCGGCATTCCGTCCATCCAGGACATCTTCTTCCACACCGAGTTTACGGAGCTCAAAGAGGAGGTCTTCGAGGGAGACGAGGCTAAGGGCAAGTCTGTCGTCAGCTCGCCGCATCGCATCGCAAATTGGACCGGAGAGATGTTCAGGCCGCCCGCCAAGACTCCGCAGACCGTGCGCTACACCGGCGTTTACACGCCCAAGGAGGATGGGCCGTATCTCTTTGTCGCGGCGGCGCCTGGCGAAGATCGGTTTGAACTTCAGGTTGATGGCAAGCAGTTGCTCGACCAGCCGCATCGTGAAGGCCACGCACCCAAGACTGGCACACTGACGCTGCACGCCGGTCAGCCTATCCACTTTACCCTCGTCTATCATCCTTTCTCCGCGGGCCAGAGCATCGCGTTTGGTATTCGAGCCGAGCATGACCTGATTGACGCCGGCACGCTCAAGATCGCTGCGTCTGCGGATGCGGTTGTCCTCAGCGTAGGCTTCAGCGGCCCCACCGAAAGCGAAGGGTTTGATCGTACCTTCGAGCTTCCATGGGGACAGGACGCGCTCATTCGCGCTGTCACTGCGGTCAACAAGCACACGATCGTCGTGATCACTGCGGGCGGCGCTGTCGACACGGTGCCCTGGATCGACAAGGTCCCGGCGGTGCTGCACAACTACTATCCCGGCCAGGCCGGTGGTACGGCTCTCGCGGAAGTTCTATTTGGAGAGCGCTCGCCTGAGGGTCGCCTGCCTTTCAGCTTCGATCGCTCCTGGGCTACCGATCCCGTGCACGACACCTACTATCCCGCCGCGATGCCCAGGAATCCTGAGGACATCATCACCGTCAATTACAGCGAGGGCCTCTTCAACGGCTATCGCTACTACACCAGCGAGCAACTCACTCCCGAACAGCAGCCGCTCTTTCCCTTCGGCTTCGGTCTCACCTACACAACCTTCCGCTACAGCCACATTAAGGCCACCGTCGAAGGCAAGGGAGATACTGCTACGGTCAATGTCTCGGTCGATGTAACCAACACTGGCAAGCGCGCGGGCTCGGACGTCGTGCAGCTTTATGTCGGCGATCCTTCCGCAAAGGTCAAGCGCCCGGCCAAGGAGTTGAAGGGTTTCGAGCGCGTGAGCCTCGCGCCTGGCGCCACGCAGCGTGTGCAGTTCAAGCTCACTCCGCGCGACCTCTCCTACTGGAACGTCGACAGCCACAACTGGAAGATCGATCCGGGCACGTTCAAGGCCTACGCCGGCGGCAACAGTGCCCAAACCCCCGAGGTCGCCGACTTCACCGTAGCGCCCTAAACGAGCTTCGTGTCACGTCCGCGATTCAATCCCGTCTCCAAATATGCGAGCTCAACAAAAGCTTCTCGTCTTGCGTCCAAGTAGTAGTCGATGAACACAAGATTCTATGTGCGGGTAACCGAATGGTGCAGGTCGCGGCCAGTCATGGCCTATGTACTCGCCAGTCTGCTCTGGATCATCCTTCTCTATGGTCACGCGATCGTGGGAGGTTTTTCATCCTATGACGACGTGCCGCAGATTGCACAGAATCCAGCTCTATCTTCTTCAAGCGGCGCGCTCAAGTACTTTCGAACCAGCGTATCGTTTTCGTCGGACCTTCATGGCAGTGGAGAATCCTTCTACCGTCCAATCTTCTGGCTGAGTTTGGCAATGGATAAAAAGCTCTGGGGACTCAACCCGGTAGCCTTTCATCTGACCAATTTGCTGTTGCATTGGATGAGTGGGTTATTTCTCTTTCTTCTCTTGAGGCGGCTGCAGATTTCTTCTTTATCTTCAGCATTTACCTCCCTGCTTTGGCTATCCCTTCCAATTAACTGTGAGGCAGTTGCATGGATCTCGGGTCGTCCTTATTGCCTGGCCGCGTGTTTTCTCCTGCTTGGAATGCTGCTTGCGGATCAGTATCTGTCTCGCCCCAGGGTGAAATACCTTGTTGGCTTTTGCCTGGCTGCAGGCTGTGCGTTACTTTCCCATGAAGAAGGGGTGCTCATTGTTGCTCTTACGCTTCTGCTCATCATTGCAAAGCATCAAGTCAAGAGCAGAGCAGCCATCATGCTCAATAGCGTCTCTGTCGTCACGACGCTGCTTTACTTTTGGTTAAGACATGCAGCGTCCGCAACCGTGGTCGCAGCCAAAGGTACGGTGGTTCCCTTTGGACTATTCTTCTGGAAATATCTCGGCTGGATGGTTCTTCCTGTCCACATGAGCATGGAACGATCGACTGACACGCCGCCGGCAGGCTGGTCTGGACATGCACTGGCAGCATGGCTGTGCCTGGCGCTAGCCTTCTCGGGAGTGCTCGTTATGCGGCGCAAGAATCCGAGGTTGCTGATTGGTTTTGCCTGGATCGTGATCGGGCTGTTGCCGTTCTGCGGGATCGTACCTATCTATCAAGGCATGGCTGAGCGCTATACCTATTTTGCGTCAGCGGGCTTAGCCTTAACCGTTGTTCTCATCGCCGAAGAGTCCCGAGGGCGCTGGCGGCCGCTTATTTACGGATTGCTTGCGACGTGGCTGTTGTGGGGAGTGTATCGACTGGAGACGCGAATTTCGGATTGGTCGGATGCGGCGCAGCTTTATGCGCATTCTCTGCAGGCCGATCCTCGCAGCCCCAAGCTGCATTACAACCTGGGAGCGGTTCTGGAAGAGCGCAGAGAGTTTGCCCAAGCGAGACCGGAATACAAATCGGCAATCGATCTACAGCCGAACTACGAACCCGCAATCGCGGGTCTCGGGAATGTATACCTCAACCTCGGAAGTGCGGATGAAGCCTCCAAAATGTTTGAGAAGGCGCTTGAACTTAAGCCCGATGATGTGAAGACTGTCACGAACTACGGCACTGCGCTTCAGTCTCTGGGCGAGATCGATGCTGCCAAAACGCAATATCAACGTGCAATTTCTCTTGCTCCCGATAACGACGATGCGTACTGCGATTTGGGCGCTCTATACTTCCGCGCGGGAGACATGCGGGATGCTGTTCTCGAATTCAATCTCGCGGCAAAGACGAACCCGGAAGATCCGGTTCCGCTATTCAACCTGGCGGGGATTTTCCGAAAAATCGGCAGGCCGGATCTTGCTATCAAGTTGTACGAGCAAGCTCTGCAACTCAACCCGGGAGATCCTGACACAATTTCGGCGCTGCAATCTTTGCTCCACACCCCAGCGGAGTGAGTCGGAATCTTTTCGGATGGTTTCAGTCCCAATGCAGAACCAGAAATAAACAACCTATTTCGCCGAGCGATAATCAAAATACAGGGCGGAGATGTATCAGGATCTGACGGGACCCATAAAGCTGAATTGGATTGCGTAGCTCAATCTCGAACTCCACGACCTAAGAGGCTGTTCAGCTCTTACGGTGGGGTGTGTTTGGTCCTCGCATTCATGATCTTCGCCTGGGGTACGGGCTATAAGCTCTCGCTGTACAAGGTGGAAAGTGCGCCCTGCTCGGCACCCGCTAAAGTGTGCACCCGCGGCAGCGACGCTGCAAGAAATGCCATAGACCATGCCGCAGATGATCCGGTTCCGGCGCAAGCATCTCTGATTGCGACAGTGCTTTTCTCACTTGACTCGTTTGCGGAACCCTACGCGATTCATCGTCTGCAAGACGAAGTGGCGAGCGATCTATCGCCGCTCAGCCGAGCCCCGATTCTTTACCTTCGACCACCCCCCGACCAGGCCAATGCTCTCGATTAGCCGCTGGAGATAGGACCCTCCTGCGGATGAACTCAGGATCCATTCGAAGGAAAGGCCCCGATGCGCACCCGGCGAGTTCTCGTGACTGCCAGCTGCTGTTTGGCTGCAGCTCTTTTACTAATTTATTTCATTCGTGTTCATCACCAGGCAGGCGCTGCCTCCGATACCCCGCCACCGGTCGTGGCCGTCTCTGTGGCTACAGCCCACACCGGCTTCATCGCCAACCAACTCACGGTTGCTGGAGTGTTCCAGGCCTTCCAGGAGATCGATGTTCACGGCAAAGTCTCCGGCTACATCCGTCACATCTACGTCGACATTGGCGACCGTGTGCATAAGGGCCAGACGCTCGCGGTGTTGGAAGTTCCAGAGCTGCAAGCTGAGGTTGCTGGAGCGCAGGCGGGTATCACCCAGACGCAGCAAAACATCGGGCGCCTTCAGAGTGAAGTGTCGATGGAGCAGGCCAATTATGCTGCCGTCCATGCCAACTACACACGTCTGAAGCAGGCGTCGGACCAACAGCCCGGGTTAGTCGCGGCGCAGGAGCTTGACGATGCTCTGGCCAAAGATAGATCGGCTGCTTCGCAGGTCGACGCCGCGAAAGCTGCAGTAGCTGCCGCGCAGGGGCAGTTGGGTGTGTCGCGCGCAGAGAATCTGAGAGTAAGCAGTATGGAGCAATACGCGACCATCACTGCCCCTTACAACGGCGTAGTTACGATGCGCTATGCGGACACCGGTGCGCTCATTCCGGCAGGAACTGCGGAGGGGTTGAACCAGGCTGTGGTCAAACTCGCACAGAGCGATGTCCTGCGTCTTCGCATGCCGGTTCCTGAGCGCGATGTGCCGCTCGTGCACATCGGTTCGCAAGTCACCGTCCACGTTCAGGCGACTGGGCAGCAGTTTCCCGGCACGGTCGTGCGTTATACGCGGGATGTGTCGAACGCCACGCGAACGATGTTGACTGAAGTCGACGTCAACAATCCAGATCTCACACTGACTCCCGGGATGTACGCGGATGTGACGTTTAATCTCGAGCAGAAAAATGGTGCACTGCTTGTTCCCGCCAGCGCCATTATCCATGGCGACCAACCATCGGTCATGATGGTCGACGCCAGCAATCGAGTTCGCAAACAGGCCGTCGTGCTCGGCATCAGCGGTGCGAACTCGCAGGAGATCACCGCAGGCCTCCAGCCTGGCGATAAGGTCATCATCGGAGGCCAGTCAGAGCTTCAACCTGGCCAGCAAGTGTCTCCGCAGCCTGCGAAGAACGACCTCGCGAACTACCAAGCGAATCAGAAGGGCGGTCAGTAGCCATGTCCTTCTTTGCGATTCGTTACCCATTCTTCATCCTGATGGCGTGCATGATCGTGGTGGTTGTTGGCGTGGCAGCCATCACCTCCATGCCCGTCGATTTGTTCCCACCTGTCAATATTCCGGTCGTCGTAGTGGCGACGTTCTATGCGGGTATGCCTCCGCAGCAAATCGAGTCGGACATTACCGATAGCGATGAGCGCTTCTTCACGCTTGGAAGCAATATCGACCATATCGAATCGCGCTCGATGTCCGGCGTCAGCCTGATTAAGATTTACTTTCAGCCTGGCACTGACCCGACGGCGGCGGTGAGCGGTATCTCGAACCTGGCGATGGCGAACCTGCGCCGCCTGCCTCCAGGCACGCTGCCACCCGTCGTCCTCAGCTTCGACGCAGCGAACCTCCCGGTCTGCCTGATCACGCTCAAAGGCGTCGGCATGAATCAGACGGAACTGAAGGACGTTGCGCAGTTCAGCGTCCGCAATCAGGTAGCTAACGTTCCTGGCGCGTCGGTTCCTCAGCCTTACGGCGGAACCTACCGGCAAATCATGGTGTACGTGGATCCCCTGAAGCTGCAGGCGTCGCAGCTCGGCATCATGGACGTCGTTCATGCAGTCAACGATTCGAACTTGATCCTTCCGGCCGGTGACGTCCGCATCGGCCCCAGGGACTACAACATCTACGCAAACAGCCAGGTGCCAACGCCCGCGGACGTTAACAAGATCCCGCTCAAAACCGTCGGCAACGCATCCATCCTCGTGGGCGACGTTGGTCATGCAGTCGACGGCGGCCAGCTTCAGACCAACATTGTGCGCGTCGACGGACAGCACTCCGTCTACATCCCCGTCCTCAAGCAGGGTGGCGATTCCAACACCATCACGATCGTCAACGGTGTCCGGAAAGCTACAGCCCATCTGCTTGATATTCCGCAACAGCTTAAGACTGCTGTTGTCTTTGATCAATCCGAGTTCGTCAAAATCGCTATCAAGAACGTCATCAGCGAAGGGTCGATCGGTCTCTGCCTGACCGGCATCATGATCCTTCTATTTCTCGGCAACGTGCGTGCCACGATTGCCGTACTCCTCTCTATTCCGATCTCCTGCATCGCCACCTTCCTCATCCTGAAAGCCTTCGGTGACTCCATCAACACGATGGTTCTGGGCGGCATGGCCCTGGTTCTATCTCGCCTTATCGACAACTCCGTCGTCGTACTCGAAAACATCTTCCGCCACTTCGAGATGGGGGAAGATCCGGTCAAGGCCTCGCAGGAAGGCGGCAAAGAAGTTCAGCTCGCCGTATTAGCCGCGACCTTCAGCACCGCGATCGTCTTCTTTCCCGTTGTTCTGCTCACGGGGGTCAGCAAGTATCTTTTCACTGCGCTCGCACTCGCTGTCGTTATTGCACTCTTCTGTTCGTACGTCGTCGCGATGACTGTTGTCCCGCTTTTCTGCTCTCGCTTTATCAAGCACACCGGCCTTGGCCATGAGCATGAATCTGCCCAAAAGGGCGATCCGGCTCCGGAACACATGCGGGGCGGCCACGGCCAAACGAATTTATTCGCCCGCATTGTCTACGGTTTTAATCGGGGCTTCGGGTGGCTGCAGGCGCACTACGACAGGGCGATCCGATATTGTCTCGACAGGCCTGCGTTTGTCATCATCGTCTTTTCCATCTTCGTCGTGCTCAGTTTTGGGCTAGCTCCATTCCTCGGCCGTGCGTATTTCCCACGGACAGATCCGGGCCAATTCGTGATCAGTGTGAAGGCTCCCACCGGAACGCGCATTGAACTCACCGATCAGTACATCGCTCACGTCGAGCAGGATGTACGCGACGTCGTGGCGCCGAAAGATCTCAACATGATCGTCTCCAACATTGGAGTCACACCCGACCTCTCAGCGATCTACACACCGAACTCGGGAATGCATACGGCCTTCGTCCAGGTAAGTCTGAAGGAAGATCATAGTCTGAGCAGCTTCGTTTACATGCAGCGCGTACGAGCGAAACTCGCGGCTGATCTTCCCTCTGTTCAGACCTACTTCCAGTCTGGAGGTCTCGTTGATTCGATCGTCAACCAGGGACTTCCCGCGCCCTTCGATATCCAGGTCAGCACTAACGACATGGATGGCGGCTATGCGGTGGCGCAACAGCTTGCGAGAAAGATGCGTGCACTCGCCGGCGTGAGCGACGTTCTCATCCCGCAGGACATCGACTACCCCGGGCTCGCGCTCAACATCGACCGTCAGCAGGCAAGCCTCGAAGGTCTCACCCCAAAGACGATTGTCGATAGCGTCATCACAGCCATGACGTCGAATGGCATGGTCGCCCCGAGTTACTGGATTGATCCGAAGACCGGGAACAACTACATGCTCACGGTCCAATATCCGGAGACTCAGGTTCAAACCCTCAATGACTTCAAGCAGATCCCTCTGCGATCGGCCGACGGCAAGATGACTACTCCACTCGAAACGGTCGCATCCGTCCAATCCATCAACACTCCCACCGAAGTCGATCATTATCAGCTTCGACGTGTATTCGATGTCTACGTGATGCCAAAGGCAGAGAGCCTCTCGACAATCAGCAACGACGTAAACAAGATTGTCGCAGGCATGCATCCGCCTCATGGAACCGTTCTCACGGTGCGCGGAACTGTCAACAGCATGAACGACTCCTTCAAGTCGTTTGCGTTGGGTCTCATCATGTCGATCGTGCTGGTGTTCCTCATCTTGATGGCACAATTTGCCTCGTTTGTTGATCCCTTCATCATTCTGCTCGCGATCCCTCCGGGGATCTCCGGCGTGATTCTCTTCCTGCTCGTCACAGGAACCACGATCAACATCATGAGCCTCATGGGAGTGCTGATGATGACCGGCATCGTCGTATCGGACAGCATTCTGATCGTGGAGTTCACCGGCCAGCTCCGAGGGCAGGGATACAAACTCGAAGAGGCGATCATCACCGCGTGCAAGGTACGTCTGCGGCCAATTCTGATGACGACGCTCGCGACGGTTCTCGGCCTCATCCCCATGGCTCTCGCGATAGAAGCAGGCAGCGAACAGTACGCGCCGCTGGCCCGCGCCATCCTCGGTGGCCTCACCGTTTCGGGCATCGTCACGGTCTTCCTGGTGCCGAGCGCGTACCTCGTCATTCATCGCCGCATAGAAGCTCGCAGAGCGAACACCGGGACAGCCTCCTCAGGAGATTCACCGGAGACACTTGGGGTGACCGCATGAAAATAAGCCTCCTCCTCCTTATCCTCGCGGCACCGCTTCCCACGCAGGCGCAGGCCATCGCGAACGATCTACCCGCTGCCCCGCTGCCTCCATCAACTTCCTTGAGGCTCGCAACTGCCGGACGGATGGCTCGCGAATCCCAATCGCAGGCCGCGTCTGCAAGCCAACAGCAGCCCCTCATCAATCCCGCAACGGCCACCACGCCGATCACGCGGGCTGAGGCTGAGGGTCTCGCCCTCAAGAACAATCCGCGCATCACCGCCAATCGTCTGCTCGCTCTTGCGGCGGGACAGGTGACCCGCGAAACTCGATCGGCCGAGCTTCCTCAGATTTCCGGCGCCATCACGGCCGAGAAGGCTGAGGATGCAAGCCGCATCGGGTCGGGGGCTCTCACCGATTCGCGTCTCTATTCACACGTCGGTACAGGAGGCACTTTCTCGCAGCTCATAACCGACTTTGGTCACACACGCGATCTCGTCGCCTCAAACAAACTCCAACAGAAAGCACAAGACGAAACAGCGCTTGCCACGGAACAGGATGTCCTACTAGCCACTGATCAGGCGTTCTACCGACTGCTCAACGCACAGGCGCTGCTCGATGTAGCCAAGGCCACCGTTGCTGCGCGCGGCGATGTCCAAAACCTAACGTCGGCCCTCACCAGAAGCGCTCTCAAAAGCGATCTTGACCTCAACATCGCCTCAGCCGATCTCTCTCAGGCTCAACTCCTCCAGCTCGACGCCGAAGACGCCGTCGCCTCCGCCAGCGCTGCGCTCACCGCCGTGCTTGCGACCCCCACGGACACGCTCTATCGCGCTGTCGAAGACCCTGAGACCACGCCACCGACGCCACCCTCGCCGGATAGCATCGCGGCCATCAACTCCAGCGCACAAGCCCAACGCCCCGATCTGCAGGCTCTTCACTTCGATGCAGCGGCCGACCAGAAGTTCGCCACCGCGCAGCACCTGCAGCATCTGCCGACCATCTCCGCCCTGGCGCTCGGAGGCTACACGCCCGCCGGTCCGGATGGTGTCTTTGTTCCCAACTGGTATGCCGCCGGAGGAGTAAACCTCACCCTCCCGCTCTTTACCGGCTTTCGCATCGACGCCCAAACGCAGGAGGCTCGCCTTCGTCAGAAGGCCGCGGAAAAGCAGGCGCAAGACCTCTCCAATTCCATCGCCCGCGATGTCCGCATTGCGATCCTCAATGCACAGACAGCGTTTCGCCGCATCGCTGTTGCCGATCAGTTTCGGCGACAAACCGCGCAGGCGCTCGCTCTGGCACAGACCCGGTACAAGCTGGGCCTGAGTTCCATTGTCGAGCTCAGCCAGGCGCAACTGCAAAGTACACAGGCCAGCGTCGCGGCAGTCAATGCGCGCTACGACTACCTGCTGTCTCTCCGCGCTCTTGACTACGCGCGCGGCGACCTGGCACCGTGAAGGTCACGTGAGCTTTACCGGGATCGGTAACGGGAAGGCGACGAGCGACTTCCGACGAGAAAAGCAGGAAGCTTACTACAGCGCCGCGTCGAAGATCTTTACCGATGGCAGCGCCTCATGTTGGTCGTCGAACATACCGCGCCTGGCAATGGCGCGCAGGACCAGTGGAAGTTGACGCCGGGCTTTACCCTCAACTATGGAGTTCGCGTGAACCACATTCGCGCATGGTACGAAGACTCCGGCAGGATTGTCGTCTTCGACTCCGCGCTGCGAGCGATCTGCCACGCTTGCGCTTCGTCAGCCCATGGCTCATGCCGCGGCACCATGAACACAAATACGGCTGCGTAGCAAACCAACGCCGTTGCAATCGCAATGGCACGAACGGGACGCTGCCCATGCTCACTGAGGACTAGAGGGCTTTTCATTCATCTCCAACGCCAAGTCTTTGGACCCATGCATCGGATCGACTCGATGAGTATAGGTCAACGGAGAAGAGTGACAAACGAGATTTTGTTGGAGGGAGAAGTCAGCGTTGGTGGGCGCTTTGTCGACCTGTAGAAAAGAGCAGGTTGGTTTCTGTCGTTCCTGGGGTGTTGCCTGCAGCGAAATATCTCTACCGTGATCTTGGATGAGTCGTGCTAACGCACTCAATCGTGACGAAGCATCCCGCTGCCATGTTGTGCCGTAGATAACTGTCGTGCGTGTTCAACGCTACCACGTATGCGGACCTTAGCCCGTTGGAGCGATACGCAGTGCTCGATATGAGAACGATCGAGGAGCACCCAGGAACCGACCTTCGTAGCTCTCGTCCCAGGAGCAACGACAACCAGGAGGCAGAACAATTTCAAGTCTTCTACTGATCTTCTCCACACAAAGGAAAAACTAATGCAGATATTCAAATTTGTTCGAAATATGGTGGCGACGTTTGTCGTACTCCTCGCTCTCATCGTTCCTGCTGCCAAGGCTACGGGGCAAACAACATCCATGGGAGGGGTGAAGACTGTCCTCCTGATTCACGGGGCATGGGCCGACGGTTCGAGTTGGGCGAAGGTCATTCCACTGTTGGAGGCGAAGGGCCTGCACGTTGTTGCCGTTCAGATCCCATTGACATCCTTCGCGGATGACGTTGCAGCAACACAACGAGCCATAGCTCTTGAGGATGGGCCGGTATTGCTGGTCGGTCACTCGTACGGTGGAGCGGTTATCACCGAAGCTGGGAACGATCCCAAGGTAGCGGGACTGGTCTATGTGTCGGCCGTGGCTCCGAGCGAAGGAGAATCTGCATTCGGGTTGATTACGAGCGTTCCAACGCCTATCGGCACAGAACTGCGTCCCGACAAGAGCGGCTTCCTGAAACTGACTCCCAAGGGGATTGCCGAGGATTTCGCGCAAGACCTTTCCGCGAAAGAGATTGCGATTCTGACCGCAACGCAGGTTCCGGTGAGCGTTGCCGCGATGAAGGGAGAGGTCACGGTTCCAGCCTGGAAGTCGAAGCCGTCCTGGTACATCGTCGCAGCAAATGACCGGGCGATTTCACCCAATCTCGAAGCGGCCCAGGCGAAGAAAATCGGAGCGACAGCGATCACTGTCAGGTCGAGCCACGTGATTATGCTGGCGCAACCAGCGAAGGTCGCGAATGTGATTTTCGATGCGGCAAGCAAAGCCGGTTCGAAGTAGCATCCCTGCAATTCTTCTCTTCGCCAAGGAAGGGGGTACGCGATCTGTCGCAGCTTGCCAGCAGGTTCCGGCAGATCGCTTGTCCTCATCTTCTCAGGAAAGCCATTGTTCTGATCCGATCGTGAACGATGCCTTGATCGCGGAAACATACATCCGGGCGTTGCCCTCTAACCTGGCGGTCTCGAATCGCCTGTCTACGGAGAACGCACTATGTCTTTTCTACTTTCAGCCTTCGTAGTCGGTGTTGCATGTGGCCTGCGCGCTCTTGTAGGTCTTGCGGTAGTTAGCTGGGAAGCGCGCAGCCAACAACTGCCCCTGCAGGGAACCTGGCTTGCATTTCTGGGCTTTCGAGCAACGCCGTTTATCACCAGCCTGCTTGCGATCGGTGAACTCGTGACCGACAAGCTGCCAAAGACTCCCAGCCGGCTTGTACCTCCGCAATTCGCCGCACGCGTGACAATGGGCGCACTGACGGGCGCGGCGATCGGCGCCGCACATGGACACCTTTTGATCGGGGCTCTGCTAGGAATCCTTGGCAGTGTGGTTGGAACGCTGGCGGGTTCCAAGGCCCGAGCAGCGGCAGCACGACTGTTCGGGCGCGACCTGCCGGCGGCGCTGCTCGAGGATGTCATGGCGATCGTCCTGGTGATCCTGGCGCTTCGGTGAGTTGCGGCCGAGCGGCTTTGCCTCGCTCTGCAACGTTCGCATGCAACGCCAGCGAAGTCCCTTCAACCATGATTGTGATATCTGTCTTCGATATTGATTGGCGCTGCGGATAGACACTGGGAGAATAACTATGTCAGAACCATTACCGACCATTCGCTCTTTCCATGGGCAGAGAATGGAATATCAAACCGCGCGATCCTTTGACGACGTGCTATCGAGCCTGCGCGAACACGTAGGGCAGACGACGATTCGCGAAGTAGATCAGCAAGGCGCGGACGGCGCTACGCGAGAGGAGTTCGAAGCCCGCGTCGAGGCGCTTGCCGGTGACAGCGGATTCATGCTCTTTTTGGAAGTGACACACAGTGAATGGCTGCCGGTCTTCGGTATCCATCGGAAGGTGATTCGGTGGGTATTCGGCAACCCGATTATCGCTTATACGATGATCCGTCATGACATCACGGCTGCACTGTTCGCTCCCGTCGAACTGCTGTTATATGAGAACGAATCGGGTGGGGGATCCACGATTCTCTATGACCTGCCTTCGTCCCTCATGGTGCTGGGGGAAAATCCTCCATTATTAGAGGCCGCAAAGGTGCTTGATCAAAAGATCGCCGATCTCATGGCGCAAATCGCCTAGACGGGGCTCCGATGGATTCGTCCGGGAGGCTCGACCCCACATAGGCCTCCTATGTGACAGAAGGCTACCCCTTGAATCTGTCAGGGTGTCCGAGGCAGGTGGTCAAAGGGTGAGTGAGCCGATACTATTTGCACATGAGAAGGGAATTACGGACCGTTACCTACCCGAGCGATTTCGGCCGCAGAGGCAGATCATGGCTGACGTAACCCTAATTCGAATCCTCAGCATTGAAGATCATCCGGTCGTACGGGAAGGGCTTTGCACGATCATCTCCTCGCAGAAGGACATGGAGATGGTTGCGCAGGCTACGACAGCGAAGGACGGCATCGCACAGTTTGATATGCACCGGCCGGATGTGACGCTTCTGGACCTTCGGCTTCCCGACCAGGACGGATTGAGTGTTCTTGCGGCGCTGCGCGAACGAAACCGAAACGCCAGAATTGTAATTCTGACGACTTCAGTTAGCGACGCGGACATCCAACGCGCTCTTCGCGCAGGCGCCTCCGCGTACATCCTCAAAAGCATGCCCCGAGAGGAGATTCTGGCCACAATTCGGAGCGTGCACACGAAGGGTAAATCGATCGCGCCCGATATTGCGCAGCGCTTTGCCGAGCAGCTCGGGGAGGAGCAACTGACGGAACGCGAACTCGATGTACTTCGTCTTGTTCGAGATGGTCACCGCAACAAACAGATTGCGGACAAGCTATTTATCGCGGAAACAACTGTGAACTTCCACATCAAGAACCTAATCGACAAGTTGCAAGCGAACGGCCGCACCCATGCTGTCACGATCGCCGTGCGGCGTGGACTGCTGCTTCTGTAACAGCTTCGAACGGCGGCCGTGACCCTGTAGATAATCAGGGGTATCGCCCTACCTACTCTGTCGTTTTCGCTAACAACTTCAAACGGTAGTCTCGACGTCACGAACGAGGGGCTCGAGTTGAGAACGCAAGCTGAGGGGTCGATTGCCGGCATCACATTGCTTTGCCGTGTGCTGGTACTCTTTGCTCTTTGGCCCCAGGCGGCGATATACGCAGCCGATCCGCATACACATATTTCCCAGTACGCCCATTCGGTGTGGCAAGTCCGCGACGGATGGTTTCCCGGCAGTCCGACTGCCGTGACGCAGACAAAAGACGGGTACATGTGGATCGGCACGTCCTCTGGACTGATCCGCTATGACGGCGAAAACTTCGACGTTTTTCAACCTTCAGGGGGACAGGGTCTACTGTCCCCACTGATCCTGACGCTTCTTGGCGCCCAGGATGGCAGCCTTTGGGTCGGCGATGGATCGGGTGTCGATCACTTGCAGGGCGGTCAAATCCGCAATTATGGAGAGCATCGGGGACGCGTGAACGCAATACTCGAGGGAAGAGACGGTGCCATTTGGTATGCGCGTACACGGTTCCCAGATCAAGACGGCCCTCTCTGCCGCATTGGCAAAGAGGAAAACAGGTGCTTTGGCCGCAAGGAACGCCTGGCGGCCCCACTTGGCGCGTCGATGATGCAGGACCACAACGGGGACCTGTGGGTTGGTGGAAGCAACTCCCTGTCGCAATGGAACCCCGTAGCATCGAAAGATTTCAGCTCGGAGTTACATGGCGACAACCTGCTTACGGGCATTCAAGCTATGGCAGAAGCCCGGGATGGAACGATCTACCTGGGCTCCCCTGTGGGCCATCAGGGTGGGGGGTTGCAGCAACTTATTGGAGGACACATTCAGGAAGTTCTACGCCCTGGACTGGAGGGTAGGAAGATCGGCGTGACGGCTCTACTCGAAGACCGGGAGGGGGCACTCTGGGTGGGCACCTATGCCGACGGCATTTACCGCCTTTACCAGAACTCTGTGGAACATTACCGCCGCTCGGATGGCCTATCCAGCGACGCGGTCAACAACATATTTGAGGACAGCGAGGGGACAGTCTGGGTTGCGACCAACGGCGGCCTGGATAACTTCCGAGACCTTCGCGTCCTCTCCTTCACCGTCACCGAAGGTTTGTCGATGGATTCAATCAGCGGTATAGCGGTGGCGCAGAATGACACTCTTTGGATTGGCAATCAAGATTCGGTGGATCTACTAAGCAAAGGCGTTGTGAGGAAGCTTCAGGGATTTCCAACCGCGGGACATGTCACATCCGTCCTTACAGACCATCAGGGGCGCGACTGGGTAGGTATCAGTAACGGTTTGTACCTATATGATGCAGGGCATTTTCGAGAAGTCCGCAAAGCGAATGGAGATCCCGCGGGGCTGATTGTGTCCATCACGGAGGACACAGCCCACACCATTTGGGCTACGTCGCTTGTCCAAGGCCCTAGTTTGATCCGTGTTGCAAAGGACAAGGCAGTGGAGGAGACACTCGCACCGCAGCCTCCCGGCCTTCACCTCGTAAGGGCAGATACAGCGCATGGGATTTGGCTTTCCTATGCCGATGGTCAATTACGTCATCTTGCGGACGGGAGGTTAAGCGGATGCAAGGTGGATCTCGGCCGAGGGCGTTTCAAAGAGATCGTACCCGTGAACGACGACGAGGTGCTGGCGATTACGACCTTTGCTTTGCAAGCCTGCCGCCACGGGCGAGTGCAAACGATGGATAGTCGAAATGGCTTGCCCGACACCCGCTACTTTACCGGGCTGTTCGATTTGAATGGCAATCTGTGGTTGATGACCGCTCGTGGGCTTCTGCGGATTCCAAAGGATCAGTTCGGCTCATGGTGGAAGCATCCTGATTCCACGGTGCGGTTCACGCTGTTTGATTCCTACGATGGGGTGCAGCCATCGGAGGGGATTTTCGATTCTAAAGCTGTCGTCACGTCCGACGGCAAGCTGTGGTTTGCAGGTGAAGTTGGCTTGAATATGATCGATCCGCAAAGCCAGACGCCGATCATGTTGCCTCCGCCTGTCACGATAGAGGGACTGACCGCAAATCACCAGGTTCATCCCGTCAGCGCAGCCGTGAGCCTTCCTCCACTCACCCCGGACATCGAGATTCACTACGCAGCGTTGAGCTATGTTTCGCCCGGAAAGATTCGATTCCGCTACCAGCTAAACGGCTACAGCAGCGACTGGCAGGACCCTGGAAGCCGCAGAACCGCTTATTTCGAAAACCTCAAACCGGGTACATATCACTTTCGAGTGATCGCGGGGAATGGCGATGCGTGGAACCAGCAGGGCGCAACCCTGACCTTCACCATCGCCCCATACTGGTATCAGACCAAGCGGGCATTGGTTGGTTTCGTCTTAGCCCTTCTCCTGGCTGCATGGACGATCTACAGACTCCGGGTTCGGTCGATTGCCAGGAGCATCAATGCACGTTTCGAGGAGCGTCTCGCGGAACGAACCCGCGTGGCGAGAGAACTGCACGATACCTTTCTACAGACCGTGCAAGGCAGCAAGATGGTGGCTGACGATGCGTTGGCCGAAGGAACCGACGATACGCGACGCACGGCCTTGGTGAAGCTATCGACGTGGCTTGGTCAGGCGATTGCGGAAGGGCGTTCCGCGTTGGAGGCGATGCGATCCACGACCACTGAGGGTGCCACTGGCCTTGTCGAGTCTTTGCGGCTGGCTACAGAAGACCTGCCCCCTCCTCCGGGCATGGCGGTTGAGTTTTCGGTCACGGGGGAATATCGAGAGTTACATCCGATTGTGAGGGATGAGCTTTGGCAGATTGCCTTTGAAGCGATACGTAACGCCGTCCAACATTCTCAGGCCACGCAGCTTCGCGTCACTCTCCATTACTCGAGCGACTTCGTTCTCAGAGTCAAGGATGACGGGGTTGGGATGACGGCAGGCATGGCGGGGATGGGGCGGCCGGGCCATTTTGGGTTGACCGGGATGCGTGAGCGCAGCTATAGGGTCCGCGGCGGGTTCACCATCGAGAGCGATGCCAGTCGCGGCACAGAGGTCTCGATCGCCGTTCCGGGCGCGGTCGCATACCAAGCCACGGGAGCGCGATCAATCCTGGCGGCGTTGAAAGAGCGATTTACCTTTTCGCGCAGGTCGCGTAGAGACTAATCCGTCACTTGCCGATGCAAGGTAGTTCTACGTCCGGACCCAGTGTTAATGCCGAGTCCCGCGAATTATCTACTTCCGGAGACTCACAGGAGACGTAGATCCGCACCGGCAATATTCTCATCACGGCTGACAATTCTTGGACAGCCTGGTAGGCCTTTCTCCGTCGATACTCTCTCATGATCCCGCCGCACTTTGCCAAATCAGGACAATCTTTGCCCACGTTCATTTCGGGATAATCGGCGGCCATTCTTTTCTATGCAAGTATCATCCAATTCCGCCCACCGTCGATACACACCTTGAATTCGCAGAACTGTTTCCCGAAGTGTGCTCTTCCGCCGTTGTTCCACAAACACCTTTCTGGGTGTGAACGTGGGTCCTTCGTGTACGGTATGGCCCAATGGGTAGCTCTCTGCGCTTATGCAAGGGAGATCGACCGCAATGGAATTGCACGCCAGGAAATTAGAAGGATCTGTCCAGTCTTTAAGCGCCTCCACCTTAAATCTTTTCGGCCGTGTTTGTCGCAAAGCGGCGGGCAGGCTCGCCGCGGCATTGGGCGTGCGCGGGACGATTGCGCTTGCAGGGTTGTTGGTTGTGATGGGTTCGGTGCCGGTGGCGGCTCAGACGGTTCAGTTCTTTGGCGCTTTTAGCTCGTATCAGCAGAATAAGGCGACCAACGCGCAGGGGCTGGTTGCCAATGCCTCGGGAGGTCTTTACATCTCAGGCTTCTCGGCTCTCGTCTACGTGCCAGTGGACGCTAATGGAAACCCGCTCGACGTGTCTCAGCAGAAGGATATCAAAGTAGGCGGTATCCCGGTCGGTGGCAGCGGGACGTACTCAACCGTAGATGCGATGGGCCTCGCCATTGACGCTTCGAACAACCTGTTCCGCGTCGACCCGGCCGGGCCGCTGGTGCAAATGTTCATTCCCGTTGGCACGTCCAACACCAGCTTCACATACAAAACGCTGGGCAGCGGCTGGAGCAAACCGAGTTCGGTCACCGTAGACAGCAGCGGGAACGTCTACGTGCTGGATGCCGGAACCGGCGCGATTGTGGAGCTCACCTCGGCGGGCAACAACACCTACAACCCGCCAACCACGCTGTTTACGGATCCCGCCCTGGTCAATACAACAGGCCTTTCGATTGACAGCTTGGGAAACTTCTACGTAGCTTCCGGCCCCAACTACGGTACCTATACCCTGAACTTGCCCGAGCCGGCGGTGGCGGCGGTATACAAAATCACAAACACCAGCGGCAGCTATAGCCTCGCATCCATCGCCGGCACCTGGGTGAGTCCTTCGGCCACGACTGCGGATGCCGCTGGGAATGTCTGGGTGGTCGACTGTGGTGCCGAGGTGGACTGCGGCGCCGGCACAATCAACCTCCTGGTGCCAACCGGAGGCAGCTCCTATAACCAAACTCTCTACCAGGGTATTCCTGGAATCCGCACGCTGATGGTCAACCAGGCTGGGAAGCTCTATGGTTTTGGATACAACCAGCCAGGCGATGCCCTCATCTGGTCCGGCGGCACGCCGCCGCACAACCTAGGCAAGTATGACGTGGGCACGGCGGCTCCCACAGTCACGGTAACGGTGGACTTCATGAACGCAGCCACGCCGGGCGGATTTAACGTGACCACGCAGGGCGCGTCGACGGGCGACTTCCAGTTCACTAGCGGTGGTACATGCGCTGCGGGTTCTTACTCGGCCTCACAGAGCTGCACCGTTGAGGTTACGTTTACCCCGCAGGCGCCGGGCATGCGCACCGGCGCGCTGGTGATCACCGACGGCGGCGGGGCTGTGCTTGGCACCAACTACTTCTATGGTGTCGGCCAGGCGCCCTCGATTGCGTTCCAGCCGGGTACGTTCTCGACTCCCGTTCCGAATACCTCCGGTCTCGGAACGCCGTTTGGTGCGGCGCTCGACGAGGCTGGAAACCTGTATGTCACCGACGCGGCTACTACTCTGTATCAGTTTGCGGGCGGCAGCACGACGGCTACATGGCACGACAGCACACTGCAGGGCCCGCTTGGCATGACGGTCGATGGAGCCGGAAACCTTTGGGTAGCGGAATGCTCGACCAACAACGACGTCGTGCTGGAGACACTCACCGGCCCAGGGGTCTACACCAAATCCACACCCATCAGTGGTCTCGCCTGCCCATACGATGTTGCGGTCGACGGCTCCGGCAACGTCTACATTGCCGAGTACACCACTGGTGATGTCCTGAGGGAAACCCCAAACAACGGCAGCTATGCCCAGAGCACGGTGGTCTCCGGTCTTCTCGGTCCGAACGGCGTCGCAGTGGACAGCAGCGGGAACATCTACGTGACCGACACGGGCAACAACCAGGTGCTGGAGGAGACTCCTGCCGGCGTCAACAGTTATACGCAAACCATCGTGGCGAACTCGGTGTTGATTCAGCCGGAAGGCCTTGCGATCGACCCGAATGGCAACGTCTACATCAGCGATTCCGGCAATGGCCGAATAGTTGAAGCGACACCCTCGGGCGGAACCTTCCTCCCGCTCACGGTGGTGACCAGGGGAATCAATCTCCCAGTTGGCCTAGCACTGGACGCTGCAGGCGATCTATACATCGCTGATGAAAGCGGCGCTGCAATCGATGAGCTGAACATCTCGACGGCACCCACGTTCGCCTTCGCGAGCACGGCTGCAGGCAGTGAGAGTTCCGATAGTCCGAAGTCGGCGACGCTCTTCAACTACGGCAATGCAACATTGAACATTTCCACGATCAGCATACCGACTGGCTTCTCGAGCGACAGCACGACCTGCGCGCTCAACTCCGAAACGCTGGTGGCGAATGGCAGCTGCCTTCTGGGCATCGACTTCACGCCAACAGCCGCTGGGGCCTACAGTGCAGCGGTCAGCCTGGCGGACAATAATCTAAACACCCTTGTGTCGCAGAATATCGGTGTGAGCGGCATGGGAGTAAGTATCACCGTCTCGCCGGCAAGTGAGACTTTATCGGCCGGCACCGTAGGAGTTACGTATACCCAGACCTTCACGGCCGGCGGCGGAACCGGACCATACACTCTCGCCCTGACGAATGGCGCATTGCCCACAGGCCTTAATCTCACCAACGGCGTGCTTTCGGGTACGCCTACCGCCAGTGGTACGTTCACCTGTTCGATCGTGGCGACGGACAGCTCATCGCCGGCGTTTTCGAGCAGCAGCCAAAGCTACTCGCTCACGATTAATGCGGCGTCGGTCCCGCTTACCATCGTGCCTGCCTCGCTACCCGACGGAGCCCTCGGCATTCCGTACAGCCAGACCATCTCGGCCAGCGGAGGCGACGGCGACTATACCTATGCCGTAAGCGCTGGAGCATTGCCTGCGGGCTTGTCGCTGAACGGCGGCTTGCTTACCGGAACACCAACTCTTGGAGGCCCAACCGCCTTCACCGTCACCGCGACCGACACGCTTGCAGGGATGACGGCGAGCCAAAGCTATACCCCGACAATCTATGCGGTAGCCTCCGCGGCGCCGCCGCAAGCCGCCGGATCCTCGAATATTGGAAGTTTAGCTTTGCCAATCACGCTGACCTTCACCTTCAACGTCCCAGCCGCAGTGGCGAGCATTAATGTGGTAACCCAGGGCGCGGCGAATCATGACTTCCTCAACGCTGGCACCGGATCCTGCGCGCAAGGCACATATAGCCCGACCAGCGCCAATACCTGCACGGTGGACGTGAACTTTGCGCCTCAGGTTGCGGGAACCCGCTATGGCGCAGTGCTACTCGAAGATGGAGCGGGTAATGTGCTGGGGACGGGCTACGTGTCTGGAACGGGCACGGGGCCGCAAATCACCTTCCAGCCTGGGACGGAAACGACGGTCGCGACCGCAGCGTCGCCCTTCAATCTGGCGGCTCCTGTCGGGGTTGCCGTAGCTGCAGGCGGAAATTTGTATATCGCGGACCACTCGAACGGCGCGGTATATAAAGAGACGCTTTCAGGTGGCAGCTATACCCAGAGCACCATCGCCACGATCAACTTCGTGACCGCAGTTGCGGTGGATGGGGCTGGAAACGTCTATATCGCGCAAGGCCCCAACAGCACGCTGTACAAAGAGACGCCCGCGGGCGGAAGCTCCTACACGCAGAGCGTGATCAGCAGCAGCGTGGGCAATTCCTGGGGGATCGCTGTGGATGGCGCCGGCAATGTGTTTGTCACGGACTCCACCGGTAACGCCATCTATGAGTTGACGCTGTCCGCGGGAATCTATAGCCAGAGCACGATCGTCAGCACTGGTCTGAACCATCCGGAGGGGATTGCGGTGGATGCCACCGGCAACCTCTACGTCGCCGACGCGAACGACAACGTGGTGTGGACGTTCTCGGCCGGCACCTATATTGCGAGCAAGATTGCGAGTGGTCTTTCCAGTCCCTACGGTGTTGCACTGGATGAGTCCGGCAACGTCTACATCAGCAATTACGGCGCTGGGCAGATTTTGAAGGAGACGTGGTCAGGAGGCGCCTATACGCAGACAGTGGTACCGACGGGCAGCCCGACATCGCCCTACGGGATTGCGATGGACGCAAGCGGAAACCTCTTTGTTGCCGACGGCAACAACAGCCGCGTGCTGAAAGAGGATTATGCAGACCTGCCGAGTCTGACTTTTGCAAGCCCGACCAACGTTGGCAGTGCAGATACGGAGGCCGCGCCCACTGTAACCCTTGTCAACAGCGGTAACGCACCACTGACCTTCCCGTTCCCGGCGACAGGCTCGAATCCTGCAATCGTGAACAGCAGCTTCGCGCTCGACAACTCGTCCAGTTGCCCGCAGATCAGCGCAGGCGGAGTCGCGGGCAGCCTTGCAGCGGGCGGAAGCTGCAGCTACGCGGTCGACTTCACGCCGCAGGCGAGCGGCGCCAACTCCGGAACCCTCACCGTGTCTGACAACCACCTGAATAACGCTTCCGCTGCGCAGTCAATCACGCTCTCCGGCACAGGCGTTCAACCGGTGATCACAGTCTCTCCCCTGGCCGGGACATTGACGCCAGGTACTGTCGGCGTGGCCTATAGCCAGAGCTTCACGGCAAGCGGCGGATCGGGACCCTACACCTTCAGTTCGACGGGAAGTCTGCCGGCCGGGCTGGTGTTCAGCGCAAGCGGTGTCCTCTCGGGAACTCCGACAGCCGCGGGTAGCCTCTTGAGCTTCAGCGTGACAGCCACAGATACGCTTAGCGGAAGCCAAGTGACCCAGGGCTATACGCTTTCTATTGCACAGGGCGCAGCAAACGTGACGCTGGGCGGAATGTCGCAGACCTACACCGGGTCGGCATTGCCCGCGACAGCTACCACGACCCCGTCTGGCCTAACCGTCGTATTTACCTACAACGGAAGCTCAACGGTTCCAACCGTACCGGGCACATATGCCGTTGTGGGCACCATCAACGACCTGAATTACACAGGCACGGCGACCGGAACGATGATCATCAGCAAGGCAGTAGGTTCGGTGACGCTGGGCGGAATGTCGCAGACCTACACCGGCTCCCCGTTGGCGGCCACGGCGACCACGACTCCGTCGAGCCTGAACGTTTCGTTCACTTATAACGGCAGTGCAACCCTTCCCACGGCAGCAGGTGAATATACCGTTGTGGGCACCATCAATGACGCGAACTACACGGGCACGGCGACCGGTACGATGACGATTAGCAAGGCAGCAGGTTCGGTGACGCTGAGCGGAATGTCGCAGGTCTATACCGGTTCTGCGGTGGCCGCGACGGCCATGACCAATCCGGCCCACCTAAGCGTTTCGTTCACGTATAACGGCAGTTGGGTAGCCCCGACGACAGTTGGCAGCTACGCCGTTGTGGGCACCATCAACGATGCGGACTACGCAGGCACGGGGACTGGAACGCTGACGATCAGCAAGGCCGCAGGTTCCGTGACACTGGGTGGAATGTCGCAGACGTACACGGGATCGGCCCTGGCTGTGACAGCTACGACCATTCCGGCCGGCCTCAACGTCTTATTCACTTACAACGGCAGTTCCACAGCTCCGACGGCAGCGGGTAGCTATGTCGTTGTTGGCACCATCAACGATCTGAACTACACAGGGTCTGCGACTGGAACGATGACGATCAGCAAGACAGCAGGTTCAGTGACGTTGGGCGGACTTTCGCAGACTTACACCGGATCGACCCTGGCTGCGACGGCCACGGCCACTCCGGCCAGCCTAAGCGTTTCGTTGACCTACAACGGAAGTTCAACGGTTCCGACGGCAGCAGGCACATACGCCGTTGTTGGCACCATCAACGATGCGGACTACACAGGGTCTGCAACTGGAACGATGACGATCAGCAAGGCAGCGGCGACGGTGATGCTGTCCAAGCTGTCGCAGACGTACACCGGTTCGGCTCTGACCGCGATAGCTACGACGATTCCAGCCAGCCTAAGCGTTTCGTTAACCTACAACGGAAGTTCAACAGTTCCGACGGCCGCGGGTAGCTATGCCGTAGTCGGCACCATCAACAACACCAACTATACGGGCTCGGCCAGCGGGACACTCATTATCGACACAGCCGCGACCGCAGTCAGCGTTACATCGAGCGCTAATCCAGTGGTGCTGATGAATTCCCTCAGCCTGACGGCGATTGTGACTTCGGCTGCCGGAACACCACCGGGCGAGATATCGTTCTTCGACGGTACAACGCTTCTTGGATCGGCAACGGTCTCGAGCGGAGTGGCCACATTCACTACCGCAACGCTAACGGCCGGTTCGCATTCGATCACGGCCACCTATACTGCGAGTGTCGACTTCGCAGTATCGTCGAGCAGCGTGCTTGCGCTGTCCGTCGTCGATCTGACGGTGGGTACCACCGGCGGCAGCGGAAGCACGGGGCAGTCGCAGACCACGACTCCGGGCGGATCGGCGAGCTACACGGTGGCCCTCGCTCCCAGCGCGGGCACCACGTTCCCGAGCGCAATCACGTTATCCGTTACCGGTCTCCCCGTAGGCGCAACAGCAACCCTTGGGACACCGGGATGGACAGAGCAATCGCTCACCTCGTGGAGCCTGCCGGCTAATCAGCCGGTCAGTAACATCTCACTCAAGTTCCAGATGCCTGAGCAGATGGCGGCAGTTGAGCCAAGTCACGGGTCACCCAGCAAGCTCCCGCAGGTAGCCGTGGGACTGCTACTGCTGCCCTTTACGCGCAAGTGGCGCAAAGCGCGTAGTCGGATGAATGGATGGCTGTGTCTCATGCTGGTTACGGCGGGCATCACCGCAGCGATTGGAGCTACGGGCTGTGGCAGCTCTTCAACTCCGCCGCAAACCTACAACGTGACGGTCACCGTGACGGCGGGTACGATGAGCCACTCGACGCAACTCACCCTGACAGTCAAATAAGAACGGGGCGGCAGCCTTCCGAAGTTTGCACTCCGGAGGGCTGCTGTCATGGTCATCGGGCACGAAAGAGCCGTGTCGTTTTTCGGACCTCCATGACGTTTATTTGTGGTCTAGCTCGACATCAACTTAGCGGCCCTCCTTTGCAACCCCGTAAACGAATTGTTTGACCGACGAATGGCGATGATTCGAAACCGCCTGTAGTGATTAATGTGTTCATAATAGGAAGTTCGCTATCACTTACCGATGCAGAAGGTAGCATTCCTTCCAAACTCGAGCACCGGCGAGCTCAGGTTTTTGCATTCAAAAGCCGATGCGGCTTTGAAGATTAGTAGTGTCTTTCTATTGAACAGTAAGCGCGAGGGTTGCGCTGTGACTGAGAGTCCCGGACGTTGCGGTGATGGTAATGGAGTACTGACCTTGGTGCGTAGTCGAGCTGTTCGAAGCCCCCCCGCACCCCATAGTGCCCTGAAGTAACAACATTCCCACAAAGATGGATCCGAAAACTCGAAGCCAGGATATTCTGCGTCTGCGATTGAAAGTGACCAGGGGGAGAAGTAGAATCGCCAGGCTCCACCCTGATCCAACTACTCCACTCTTACCACTCGGTCGGTTTCCATTCCTAATCCCAGCTGTTTGGACATTCGTTGCAATGGTCACGGTCGATGTCGCGGCAGCGCCATTCGGAGTTACGGAGGCTGGACTGAATGTGCAGGAGGCGAACGAGGGCAGACCAGAGCACGAAAACGCAGTGGCCGCGGAAAACCCGTTGACCGGCGTGACGCTCACAGTGGACGACGCAGGACTTCCGCTGGCAACGGTCTCACTTGCAGGGGTGAGTGCGATGGAAAAGTCAGGGGAACCCGAAACAGTGAGCGTCACGATCTGCGAGCTCGACGGCGAATTGTTTGCGTCACCCGCGTAGTTCGCGGTGAGGCTGTGCGATCCAACCGCGAGCGAACTGGTTGTGAACGTTGCAACATCCGATGAGCTCAGAGTGCCGCTGCCAAGCGTTGCGCTTCCATCCAGAAAAGTCACTTGCCCTGTAAGTGACGGCGTTCCAGCCGTTCCGGTGACCGTCGCCGACAGCGTCACGCTGGTTCCCGTAACACTTGTCGCGGGCGCACTGAGGACTGTAGTTGTTGCCGTGGGCGCAGCGGCTATGACGGTGACCGAGGCCGCAGCGCTGGTGAGTCCCGGACTCGTCGCAGAGATGGAGTAGGTTCCGCCTGCGGTGAGGACGGCGCTGCCGAGATTGAAGCTCGCAATGCCCGCAACTCCGGTAACGGTCTGAGTCTGACTGAATCCGTTAGGACCCGTGATGGCCAACGTTATCGAAGGCGACGTAGAGCCGGTAAGAACGCCGGCGGTGTTTTCGATCTCGACGCTGACGGTGCCTGGATTGCCGCCCGCGCTAATGCTGGATGGGGGAGCAGGATCGAAGACCAGCGTCGTCGGCGCGCTCGAAGCGACAATGTGAACAGGAATGATCTGCCACATCTGGCTCATACTCGCTGGTGTGATCCAATCCACATTGGCGCTCGAAGGCGTCTCGTCCTCTATAAGATCTGTTCCGCCACTCGTGGCCGGAGCTGTCGCCAGCACAAGACCGGAAGCGCTATTCGTGATGGTGTAGTATCCGTTTCCGGCAGTCACGACATCCCATTTCTGGCTGGTGGTATTTGCTGCTGCCGCGACTTGCACGACTGGGCTTCCGGGGGTCGTGAGCCCCTGCGTATCCAGGACGTTTGCAGGGGTTGCCGGGTTCAGGCTGGCAATCTGAAAATATCCATTGCCATCTCCTGTGATCTGCCACTCTTGATTCTGGCTCGTGATCTCGGTGTTTGCACCTGTATCCAGGGCTGCGCCGGACGTGGTCAGCGAAGCCGCGGTCTCAAGAATTCGTCCGTCGCTTGCATTAACAAATTTGTAGCCAAGCGTTGAGTCGAGCTTGCCTCCAACTGCGGTCAGCGCAGGAAGCACCGCGTTATACGTTGGCGCCGTAAATACATCGGTGTAATTACCGTTGTCCGCATCATCAAACAAAGTAAGGCCGTCCCAGTAAAAAAGATCTGCGGGATATCCTGCCTCGTTGTAGTTGGCGTAGCCTTCCCCGGTGGCTGGAACATTGGTTCCAGTTGCGTCCCACCACGTCATGCCCGCACCCAGGTTGCTTCCCAGAGACTTCATGGTCGATTGAATATCGAGTGCAAACTGTCTTTGTCCTGCCCGACTGTTTGCATAGAAACAATCGTTTGGATCGAAGCCCGTCTCGTAGTGTTCGCCTATCTCAATGAGCAGGATTGGCTTGCCAACTGCGGTCACGCCATTGGCGAGGTTCGTCTGTTCCGGTTCGCTGCTCGTTGGACTCGTGCAGCCCGCACCTGTAGTCGGCTGGGCCGCCTGCGCCGCAGTCAGGGGTCCGTGATAGATCGGGTAATAACTCTCGCAGACCATGTCATACGGGATATTCGCTTGCGTAGCCTCCGGATAGAACGAGTTGATCAGCCATGCGGGCGTCGTGTGGATGCACGTCAGCGGCGGTGGAAGCGCTGGGCCGAGACTTGTGTCGGCAGCGGCAGCCTCAACCGCTTGAATGCCTGCGATCTGATACGCGGCAAAGTTGCTGAAGGCTGGACTGTTGTACGCGCCGGATGGAGAACCGCTGGCACTGCTCGCCACCCCTGTCCCGAGAAAGCCTGTGTTGACCTCATTCCCGATCGAGACGATATCGGGCATCACTCCTGCAGCGCGGTACTCTTCGATCTGTGCTTTGACGTAGGTGGAGATCGCGGCTGACACCTGGGAAGCGCTGTATCCACTCCACGCTGCGGGCGCGGCAACCGAGCTCGCTCCATCAAAGAGAAGCGTAAGTTCGATCGCCATTCCCAGACTTTTGGCGCGTTGAGCAAGTGCAATATCGGCTGCGTCGGTCTCCGCCGCACAGCCATTTCCTATGCACGTTGCTGGAATGGCAGTCGAACTGCCCAGCGTATAGGTGTCATACAGCGGCGTCGATGCGCCGGGAACCACCAGTGGTGTTGGCCGCAGACGAATCATGTTGACCCCATGATTCTTCAGGATCAGCAGATCATCCTGGATCTGACCTGCATCGTTGAAGAACGGAGTGGCTGTAGGAGCCGCCAGGCGGTCAGCCTCCTGCTTTGCCAACAATGCATTGTCTACGCCGCGAAGAAAGGCAGGTCGAAAGAGCCACAGCTGACTCTGTGTGGGATTGATTGATAGCGCGGACTGAACAAGATCCGTCCCTGCAGTGGCGGAGCTGCCGGCGACATCAAGAAGCAAACCCGTCGCCGCGTTTTTTACCGTGTAATATCCGTTTGTCGTGTAAGCAAATATCCATTCCTGCGTAGGAGTGCTGAGCGCGCATGGCTGTTGAATCGTACCTATCGGTGTCGCCGTTTGCTGCGTGTCCATGCATAGGCCGGTTGACAGGTTGCTGATCTTCCAGTTACCAGAGGGCGCGAGCGTGAAGGCCCAGCGCTGCGTGAGGCTCGTAAAGCTTCTCGTATTCTGGATCACTGCGGAGCCCGCAGTCGTCGACCCGGAACTGGTATCCGCTTGGAGATTTGAAACTTGATCGACAAGGTAATACGTTTCGCCGTTGATGGGTGCAGGCGCAACGGGTTCGGCTGGCTGTTGAGCCCGCAGGCTGGAAGCGAGCAGGCAGGGAATCAAAAAACCCCGCCTGCAGATCGTTGAGGACGCTAAAGCGTTCCGGACACCGTTTCCAGGCGTCAAATGAACAACTCGATCGATGAAAGACCACATGGAGCGCATCCGATTCTGCCATCACGATGGCTTGCGCCGGAGAATGTCCTTCGGTCCCCTAATGCGCGCCATCATCATAACGACGCTTTCGGACGGTCTACATCCGCCTAAAGTACTACGCGTTGACTTCGGAGGTCGCTTCCGGCAGAGCGAATTTCGCAACCCTTTTGGTTAGGATTCTCGGATGAGCCAAAACCGACAATGCTACTTTTGGCGGATGCGAGAGCAGAATCGGCGAGCATAGTCTTACTTCGAGTTTGTTGCCTGGACTCGTGCGGGCGTCATAATGCTCCATCTGATACGCAGAACCAATCGCCACGGAGGCAGTTCCTAAGATGAAAATCCGCCACTTATGCCTTCAGTGCGCGATTCTCGCGGTGTTGTTCTCCGCCGCCGCCAGTCGAGCGCAGGACCAGAGTGGTATGAAGCCATTCGCGATAGATCATCGCCGCGGCTTTCTGACACCCTCTCCCGTCGACCTCTCGTTTCTCCTCGATGCGCCTGCCGGCAAGCATGGTTTTCTGCGCGTGCAGGACGGTCACCTCGCTACCGGCGACGGCAAGCGGATACGCCTCTGGGGAGTCAATATCACCGACTGGAGCCACGGTTCTCGTCAGATCCCCACCAGGGACGACGCTCCGCTATGGGCTGCCACCTTAGCGCGCTTTGGCGTCAACAGCGTGCGCTTTCAGTTCCTCGACCTGCAAACTCCACGCGGCCTTGTGAAGCGTGGCGACAATACAAGGTCTCTTGATGCGGAGCAGTTAGACCGCGAAGACTTCTTCATTGCCGAACTTGAGAAGCGGGGCATCTATATTGACTTCAACCTGCTGGTGGGCCGTCCCTTCAGCGAAGGAGATGGTGTCCACGACGCGAGCCAATTACGCGAAGGCGCAAAAGGAGTCTCGCTCTTCGATGCACGCCTCATCGAGCTGCAAAAGGAGTATGCACAACAACTGCTGACCCATCGCAACCCCTACACGCGGCTCGAATACACCCGGGATCCCGCAGTTGCAATCATTGAAATCAATAATGAAAACGCAATCAATGTCGGCTTCCGCGCGCCCTCAAGTTTCTATGAACGTGAGTTGATCGGCCTCTACAACCAGTGGCTCTCGCAGCACCGCACACCCGAACAGATCGCAGCGTTACGCACACTGTCCGGCGTAGCAGCTTCCGAACCCGTTCCACTCATCAACCGGTTTGGTCAGCCGGCCCGAACCCCTTCTGAACAGCTCTACACCGAGGCCGAATTCTATACAGACCTGCAACAAGACTACTTCGAGGACATGGAGAGGTATCTCAAGCAGACACTCGGCTCAAAATCACTGGTGATCGCTACAGCGGATCACAGCCATAAGGCAACTGGCTATCCACTGCTACTGGCTGAGAGCTCCATGGATATCATCGATGGCCACACCTACTGGCAGCATCCCGAGTACTACGTCAGAAAATCTCCGATGGTGAATGATCCATCGAACTCGACCGTAGTCGAACTAGCGCGCTCCGCCATTTCCGGGAAGCCATACACCGTCAGCGAGGTCAATAACGCCTACCCCAACGACTATGCGGGTGAGGGAATACCGATCCTGGCCGCGTACGCAGGCCTTCAGGATTGGGACGGCATCTTCTGGTACACCTTCGAACCGAAGTCCGATCCATCATGGAAGCCGTATATCGGCGACCCGTTCGACATCTCGCTCGACCCCGTCAGGATGCCCGAGCTCGCAGCGGGCGCTCTGACGTTCTTGCGAGGCGACATAGAAAAGGCTCGTAACCTTCGCGAGCGTTCGTACTCTCGCGACCAGGTATTTGACAGTATGCTGCTGCCGACTGGCGATCGTCCCTTCTTCACCCCGGGATTTCCCCTGGATCTGCCGCTGCAACACGAAGTTCGCATCTCCTCGCTAAATGGACCGCCAACCCAGTCCTACACGGATAAGAGCTCGTCAAATCCCATCGTCTCCGACACGCACGAACTGGAGTGGTACACCTCGCAGCACCAGACTGGCCTGGTTACCGTCAATGCGCCGCGGTCGCAAGCACTCATCGGCTTCGTGAAGGCTGAGAACCAACAGGTTCGTAATCTCGCCGCCGACGTCAGCAACACGTTTTGTACGATTCTTCTGAGCTCCATGGATGATCGACCCATCGAGACCAGTTCCAAAATGCTTCTGATCGCGGGCGGTCCTGTTCAAAACACGGGTCAGCGATGGAACACCGCTCGAACAGATGTAGTCGCCTGGGGAGAAGCGCCGACCCTGATTGAGCAGGTGACAGGAACCATCTCGCTGCGAAACCTGCACGCTGCTCGCGCTGTCATCGTGCAACCCATCGATGGAGCAGGGCAGCCCCTGGGACCACTTATCCAGGCCAAAGCCGTCGGCGCAGACTGGAAGTTTCCGATAGGCAGTCCCACGACAACTTGGTATCAGATCGCCGTCACACGATAACTATCTTTTCGAAAAGGCCCAGGCGGACGTCATGACGAGCAATGCAAAGATCAAGGTCCTGGTGGTGGACGATCATCCATTGATGAGAGTTGGCATCGCGGCGATCATCGACGGACATTTCGGAATGGAAACGGTTGCGCAGGCCGGCAGTGGGGAAGAAGCTGTCGATCTTTATGAGAAATATCTACCGGACATCACGCTGATGGATCTGCGCTTGCCTCGCATGACGGGAGTTCAGGCAATTCGCAAGATCCATAGCCGGCACACGCGTGCTCGCTTTGTCGTTTTAACGACCTACGAAGGCGATGAAGATATCCACCAGGCACTGGAAGCTGGCGCGATGGGATACATCATCAAGGGAATGCCCCACAACATGTTAACTGATGCCATCGCAGCAGTACATGCAGGCCGACGCTTTTTGCCGCCTCCCATAAAACGAACATTGGATTCCCGTGGGGCGAATTCCGATCTGACAGATCGCGAACGTCAGGTATTGGACTTACTCGTCGCAGGAAAAAGTAACAGAGAGATCGGTGAGGAGCTAAGCATCGCCGACGCAACCGTGAAGTGTCATGTCAGCAATATCCTTGTCAAACTCAATGCTGTAGATCGGACGCAGGCTGTGATCTCTGCGTTGCAGCGCGGTTTGGCTCACTTCTAGCGCTAACAACACTCATTTTGCCGAAATCCATCTCTGCAATGCCGTCGACGGTGCCTGGCTTCGCAATGCACCACTCCAATCCAACCGAGCAATACAGGAACGTGCATGATTAACAAGATCCTTCAGGAGTCTCCTCACCGTCGCTGGAACCCTCTCAAGCAGGAATGGGTCATTGTCTCGCCGCACCGTACACAACGCCCCTGGCAGGGCCAGACCGAAGACCTCGCGCATCCGCCCTCGCTCGCCTACGATCCCTCCTGCTATCTGTGCCCCGGCAACATCCGCGCCGGCGGCCATGAGACCCCGCAGTACACCGGAGCCTTCGTCTTCGAAAACGATTTCGCTGCACTCAAACCCGACTCCCCCGCCGCAACCCTCAACATCGACGGCGCCGGCCTCATCCGCGCTGAAACCGAGCGTGGCATCTGCCGCGTCCTCTGCTTCGACCCCCGCCACGACCTCACCCTCGCAATCATGGACGTCCCCGCCATCCGCCGCGTCGTCGAAATGTGGGCCGACCAGGCGCAGGAACTCGGTGCGCACCCCGAAATCCAATACGTCCAGATCTTCGAAAACCGCGGCGCCATGATGGGCGCCAGTAATCCCCACCCTCACGGCCAGATCTGGGCCACCCAGCACATCCCCAACGAACCCTCCGTCGAGCTAGCCGCCCAGCTCGCCTACTACGCCGAGCACAATCAGCAGCTCCTCGCCGCCTACCTCACCCTCGAGCTGGCCCAGCAGCAACGCATCGTCGCCGAGAACGAAACCTGGGCAGCCCTCGTTCCCTTCTGGGCTGTCTGGCCGTTCGAGCTGCTCCTGTTCCCCAAACAAAACGTCGCACGGGTAGAAGCCCTCACCGACGCTCAGCGCAATGGCCTCGCCGCCATCCTTAAGCAGGTCACCAACGGCTACAACCGCGTCTTTGACACACCCTTCCCCTACTCCATGGGCCTTCACCCCGCGCCCGCCGACGGCCAGCCCCACCCCGAGTGGCTTTTGCACCTGCACTTCTATCCACCCCTCCTCCGCTCGGCCTCCGTCCGAAAATTCATGGTCGGCTTCGAACTCCTCGGTTCACCCCAGCGCGACATTACCCCCGAAGCGGCTGCAGCTACTCTCCGCGCCGCCATCGCCAAAGCTCCGTCCGATCAAAAAACATTCTGATCCGACTT
>Ga0302226_10000329_pt1 | contig 42405 bp, 40 predicted proteins | sample II_Palsa_E3_3_FD_193524 | JGI IMG/M metagenome (GOLD analysis project Ga0302226, IMG submission 193524) | Peat permafrost microbial communities from Stordalen Mire near Abisko, Sweden - II_Palsa_E3_3 | ecosystem: Environmental > Terrestrial > Soil > Palsa > Peat permafrost | place: Sweden...
GGCTGATGCGCTGAAGGCCGCCATCAACGCGCATTTCTGGCGCGCCGATCGCGGGATGTACATGAGCTACATCGGCGGCGATGGCGCACCTATCGAAGCGTACGACCTGCTCGGCCTGTCGCTGGCGATCACCAGCGGCGTGGCCAACGTTGAACGCGCGCGGCGGTCACTGGCGGGTTATCCGACGTGGCCCGCCGGTAGCCCGGTGACCTGGCCCGAACGTGCCGACCAGCCGATCTACCACAACCGCGCGATCTGGCCTTTCGTCAGCGCCTACGCTCTGCGCGCTGCGCGGACCGTCGATGATCCCGAACGCATCGCGCACGAGCTGCGCTCATTGATGCGTGGCGCTGCACTGATCGGTTCGAACATGGAGAACTTCGAGCTGACCACGCAGGCTGTGCATGTCGACGATGGCAAGCTGAGCGGGCCAGTGGTCGACTCACCGCGCCAGCTATGGTCGGTAGCCGGTTATCTGGACATGGTCACCGAAGGCGTGTTCGGCATGACTGACAACGACCGGATCGAACCGAAACTGCCGGTGTCGCTGGTGCCGATGCTGTTCGGCAACAGCGACCGCATCAGTCTGCAGCTACCCGGCCGTCGCATCACACTGCTGCGCCCGGCCAAACTCGATGAGAATCTGTTGGTAGCCGGCTCGGTTCAACACAATGGTGCGGATACCGTCATCCAACTGAAGGCCGTGCAGGTACCCGCCACGTCACTACGCCTGGACGCGCCGATGTTCGCGCCACCCACACCGGAAGCACCGACCGTGATTCGTAAAGGTAGCCACTGGCAGGTGAACATCAAAGGCAACGGCATTCTTTATCTCAACGGACAACCGCGCGGTGCAATCAACGACACCGAAGTGTTCGATGCACAGCCGGTGCAGCAATGTTTCAGCGCTACCCAACGCGGCAGCGATGGCGTCGAATCACTGCCCAGTCCTGCCGTATGCGTGAGCGACAGCATGCACGTTTCCGGCGCTTGGCCGCGCATCTGGGTAGCACCGGCCAGCGGCCAGTTTCAGGCGACTCTCAGCTACGTCAACGATCACGGACCGATCAACACCGGCATCACCGCTGCAGTGAAGCTACTGGTGGTGCACTGCCCCGGTGAGGCGCCACAAGCGATGCCACTGACGTTACCGCACAGCGACGGCGTGCAACACTCCACCACAGGTAGTTTTACGGCGCGGACGGGCGCGCGCTGCAGCTTTTCGGTCGAGCAGGGATTCAACATGAGCTACCTGCGCCATTTCGTGCACTACACCGGTGGCAGCGGTGGCATCGACGGGCCGTTGAACGCAGCCAGCATCGGTGATCTGCTGATCACGCCAACGTCCGCAGGAACAAAGACGCCATGAACAGGAAACCCGAGCTGTCGTTCTGGCAGATCTGGAACATGTGCTTTGGCTTTCTTGGTATCCAGTTTGGCTTCGCGCTGCAAAACGCAAACGTCAGCCGGATCTTCCAGACCCTGGGCGCGGACGTGTCGGACATTCCTTCGCTATGGATCGCCGCGCCACTGACCGGGCTGCTGGTGCAACCGCTCATCGGTCACCTGTCCGACCGCACCTGGGGCCGGCTGGGACGGCGCCGACCGTATTTTCTGGCTGGCGCCGTGCTGGCCGCGCTGGCGTTGCTGTGGATGCCGAACGCACCCGCGTTGTGGGTGGCCGCCGGGTTGCTGTGGATCATGGATGCCTCGTTCAACGTGTCGATGGAGCCGTTCCGTGCTTTCGTCGGCGATCAGTTGCCTACGCAGCAGCGCGCGCAAGGCTATGCGATGCAGAGCTTCTTCATCGGCGCCGGTGCGGTGGTGGCCTCGCTGCTGCCTTGGCTGTTGGCAAAGCTGGGCGTGGACAATGTATCGGCGGTCGGCGGCATCCCGGACACCGTGAAGTACGCGTTCTACTTCGGCGGCGTGGTGTTGCTGGGCTCGGTGTTGTGGACGGTGTGCACCACACGCGAATATCCACCGGATACGTTGCTGACGTTCGACGACGACAATGCGACATCGGCGCCGGAACTGTCCGCCGAAATGCTCGACCGGCGCGCCGCGTGGCGCAAGGGAGTGGCCTGGGCGGTGGTTGGTATCGTCGCGGTCGTGCTGATCCTGCAACTGGAACTGGACCACAGCCTGTACCTGTTGGCAGGAGGATTCGTTGCATACGGCCTGTCGTTGCTATGGCTGAGCCGCGCGCACGGTGGCGACGGGATGATCACTCAGGTGCTGGGTGATCTGCACGCGATGCCCGAGGCGATGCGGCGACTGGCGTGGGTGCAGTTCTTCTCGTGGTTCGCGATGTTCGCGATGTGGATCTACACCACACCGGCGGTGACCCAGGTGCACTTCGGCAGCACCGATCCGCACTCCATCGCCTATAACAACGGCGCGAACTGGGTTGATGTGCTGTTCGCCGTCTACAACGTGTTCGCTGCGCTGGCGGCGGTGGTGATTCCCTGGATGGTGCGTCGTTGGGGCCTGCGCGTTAGCCACCTGATCAACGTGTCTCTGGGTGGCGCGGGGCTGCTGTCGTTTCTTCTCATCCGCGATCCGGACTGGCTGCTGCTGTCGATGTTCGGCGTGGGCTTCGCCTGGGCGTCGATCCTCTCGCTGCCGTACGCGCTGCTATCGGACAACCTGCCCGCCGCGAAGATGGGCGTCTATATGGGCATCTTCAATTTCTTCATCGTGATTCCGCAGCTGCTCGCCGCCAGCGTGCTGGGCGTGCTGCTGAAACTGTTCTTTCACGGCCAGCCGATCTGGGCGCTGGCGCTGGGTGGTGCCAGCCTGATTGTGGCCGGCCTGTGCACGCTGCGTGTGCGCGAACCCGCCCAGGATGTCATGGCGACATCCGCGAGCCTGGTGTGAGCAGGGAACTGTCTGCCACCGAACTCGCTGCGTGAAAGCGCCTTAACCCCGCAGACTCGAACGTCGCACGATCAACTTCGCCGGCAAGATCGCGCTCTCCACTGGCTGTGCGCGAATCAGCCTGAGCAGGCTCTCGACCAGGACTTCGCCAGCCTGGCGAGTGTCCTGCAGCACGGTGGTCAGTGGCGGATTGACGAAGCTGGCCATGGCGATGTCGTCGAAGCCGGCCAGTGCGACATCCTGCGGCACGCGTAGGCCGTGAAGGGAGAGTGCGCGCAGCGCGCCGATCGCAATCAGGTCGCTGGCGGCGAATACCGCGTCGAAGCCGACTCCGCGCGTAATCAGCGCGTCCATCGCCTCATAGCCGGAGCACTCGGTGCTTTCGGCGTTTTCCTGCAGTGCGGTATCGACGGTCAGGCCCGCCTGCTGCAATGCGTCGACATAGCCGCGATAGCGCTCGAAGAATTCCGGGTAGTGGCTGGAAGCATCGCCGAGGAAGGCGATGCGTCGGCAGCCGCGTTCCAGCAGATGCTCGGCAATAGCCTGGCCGCCGTGGAAGTTGTCGCAACCGATGGAGATGCCCGGCTGATCCGGCAGCACCGCACCCCAACGCACGAAACGCGTGCCCTGGGCGACCAGCTTTTCCAGCTTGTCGCGGTAAGCCAGGTAGTCGCCATAGCCGAGCAGGATGATGCCATCGGCCTTCTTGCTGTCGGCAAAGTCGGCATGCCAGTCGCGTGAAAACTGCTGAAACGAGATCAACAGGTCGTAGCCCTGCTGCGCGCAGGCCCGGGTAATCGAGCCCAGCATGGACAGGAAAAACGGATTGATGTGCGACTCGTCGGCAGTGGGGTCCTCGAAGAGCAGCAACGCCAGCGTACCGGAATACATCCGGCGCAGATTTGAAGCGTTCTTGTCGACCTTGTAGTTGAGCTGCTCGACGGCGACCTGGATCCGCCGCCGTGTCTCCTCATTGACCAGCGGGCTGCCGCGCAGCGCACGCGAAACCGTGGCCTGGGATACCCCGGCCAGATGGGCGATATCGATCGATGTCGCTTTGCCCTTCATCCGCACATTGATCCGGAAACCTCTCGCAAGACAGCATGACGGCGGCCATGGTCTGGCCGCCGGTCGTTCCGAATCCTAGCTGTTTTGCCTGCCACATGTCGTATACCGTCGCGCGCAACCGGCGGGAGGCGCGCCCGCTCCGGCATGGTTGTGACCAGAGCTGAAACGCTCCGACCCTTCAGGCGCGCATGTCTTCCAGCTCGATGCCCTTCGTCTCGCGCACGGCGTAAAGCACGAACAGCAACGACAGCAGCGCGAAACCGGCATACAACCCATAGGCAAACGTCAGGCCGATCTCCGCCAGCGCCGGGAAGCTGCTGGTGATCGCGAAGTTCGCCAGCCACTGTGCCGCTGCGGCCACCGCCAGCGCGGTGGCGCGGATGCGATTGGGGAACATCTCACCCAGCAACACCCACACCACCGGACCCCAGCTCACCCCGAAGAACACCACATAGGCATTTGCCGCGACCAGCGCAACGATGCCGGTCGCGCCTGGCAGACTGAGCGTCGCGCCGCTGCCAGTGGCCTGCGAGAAGCACCAGGCCATCGTCGCCAGGGTCACTGCCATGCCGGCCGATCCGATGGTCAGCAGGGGCTTGCGGCCGATCCGATCGACCAGCGCGATCGCCACCAAAGTGACCAGCACGTTCACTACTGAAGTCGCCACGGTGATTTTGAACGAGTCCGCCTCGCTGAAGCCAACCGAATGCCAGAGGGTGGACGAGTAGTAGAAAATTACGTTGATGCCCACAAACTGCTGGAACACCGACAACAGGATGCCGATCCACACCACCGGCAGCAGTCCGGCGGCCTTGCCGCGCAAGTCGCTGAGGCGCGGCGGGTGTTCCGAACGCAGGCTGTCCTCAATGTCGTGCAGCTTGCTGTCCAGCGCGACGTCACTGTGCATGTCCAGCACCTGACGCAGCACATCCTTCGCCTCGCCCAGACGGCCCTTGGCAACCAGATAGCGCGGCGACTCCGGCACGGCCAGCACCAGGCTGCCGTAGATCAGCGCCGGCACCGTCGCAGCCAGGAACATCCAGCGCCACGCCGCCAATCCCAACCACAGCCCGTGCGACGCACCACCGGCTGCACCGGCCAGCCACGAGTCACTGAGCAGCGCAGTGAAGATGCCAAGCACGATCGCCAGCTGCTGCATCGAGCCCAGCCGCCCGCGGATATACGCGGGCGACACTTCGGCGATATACGTCGGCGCGATCACCGAAGCCACACCGACACCGATGCCACCGACCAGTCGCCACAGGATCAAGTTCCAGACGCCGGCCGCCAGCCCCGAGCCCAGCGCACTTGCCACCAGCAACGCGGCCGCCACCTGCATGGTGCGCACCCGGCCCAGGCGGTTCGCCAGCATGCCGGCATACCACGCACCCAGCGCCGAGCCGAGCAAGGCGCACGACACTGCAAATCCGGTCTGTGCCGCATCCAGTGTGAAGCTGACACGGATCGCGTCGACCGCACCGTTGATCACCGCCGTGTCGAAGCCGAACAGGAAGCCGCCCAGCGCCGCCGCCGCCGATATGAGTACCACCCGAGCGGTGGCGTGCTGTCCCGATCCGTCTGTTGCGCCTGCTGTGCTCATTGCGTCCCCTACGTCATGGCATCACTGAATTGTTCACCGAGTCTGCCCGGTACCCCTTGGCCTGTCCGACTGAATACGTATGCAGCGAACGTTGCCCGCGAGCATATCTGAGTATCAGGCGTTCTCTGGGGCCGGCCCCGGCTCGCGAGCACGCAGATGTTCGAGCATACCGCGCGCCAGCTCGGGCTCGGCCAGCACCACCAGATCGGCGCCCTTCTTGAGCAGATGCGCCACGCTTGCATCGGAATCGGCGCGGGCAATGATCTGCAGCTTCGGATTGGCCAGTCGCGCGAGCCGCACGACTTCTCCGCTCTCAAACGCATCGGGAACGGTGACCAGCAGTGCGCGCGCATGAGCGAGATTGGCCGCTTCCAGCACGTCGTCCCGCGCCGCGTTTCCGACGATCGTTTCGATGCCCTGCTCGCGCAGCATCTCGACCTGTTCCTTTTCTTCTTCCAGCACCAGCACCGCATCGCCCCGCTCGTGCAGCGACTCACCGACCAGTCGTCCCACCCGGCCATAGCCAGCGACCACCACATGCCCTGCCAGCGAGCTGGCAGCGAGGATCTCAAGGGCGGGCTCAGCCGGCGCTGGCAGCAACGCCTGGCCTTGCAACGCCTCGCGCGCATCCAGCCATGGTCGGGCGCGATCGAGCAGCTTGAACAGCAACGGGTTGATCAGGATCGACAGGATCGCAGCGGCCAGCAGCACGTCCTGCGCGCCCTTCGACACCAGGTTCTGTGCCACACCCACGCCGATCAGGATGAAGGAAAACTCGCCGATCTGCGCCAGGCTTGTGGCAATCGTCAGCGCGGTGCGCAATGGACGTCCAAACGCCAGCACGATGACGAACGCCGCCAGCGACTTGCCGATCACGATGATCGACAGTGCAGCCAGTACCACCAGTGGTTCGGTCAGCACCACGTGGTAGTTGAACAGCATGCCGATCGAGACGAAGAACAACACCGCGAATGCATCACGCAACGGCAAGGTTTCCTCGGTGGCGCGCTGGGCCAGCTTCGACTCGCCCATCATCATGCCGGCGAAGAAAGCACCCAGCTCGAATGACACGCCGAACAACCCGGCCAAACCAAACGCCACGCCCAGCGCGATCGCCAGCACCGCGAGACGGAACAGCTCGCGCGAGCCGGTATGCGCGACGACCTTGAGAATCCATGGGATCAGCCGCTTGCCGACGACCAGCATCAACGCGACGAACAGCACCACCTTGCCGATGGTGAAGCCGACCGTGCTGGCGATCGCCGCGAACGAAATCGTTGAACCATGCTGCTCGCCGCTGCTCAGCGCGAGCCCGATCGCCGGCAACAGCACCAGGGCCAGCACCATCGCCAGATCCTCGACGATCAGCCAGCCCACCGCGATGCGGCCGCGCTCGGTTTCCATCAGTCGGCGTTCTTCCATCGCCCGCAGCAACACCACGGTGCTTGCCACCGACAGTGCCAGGCCGAACACGAAACCTTGTGCCAATGGCCAGCCCAGAGCCCAGCCAAGCAGCATCCCGAGCATGGTCGCCACCGCCATCTGACCCAGCGCCCCCGGAATGGCGATGTTCTTGACCGACAGCAGATCTTTCAACGAGAAATGCAGCCCTACGCCGAACATCAGCAGCACTACACCCACCTCGGCCAGCTCGTGCGCGAGATGGCCGTCGGCGACATAGCCGGGCGTGAACGGCCCCACCACCACGCCAGCCATCAGGTAACCAGCCAGTGGCGGCAAGCGCAGCTTGTACGCGATGGAAGCAAAGACAAACGCCAGCACGATGCCACTGACGAGGGTGCCTATGAGTGGGGCGTCGTGCATGCGCCATCCTTTCAGACATGGAGTGCGGTGCGCCACCGCCATCTGATACTGGCGTGCATCCGCGACGTCTGTCAGTTGTAAGGCCAGTCTGCAACCAGCACAAGCACCAACGGGCCTGGTAACCGCTATTCCTGCGCGTTGATCACGGCGAGGAAGTCACGACCATAGCGTTTAAGCTTCGCTTCGCCGACGCCACTGATCGTGGCTAATTCGTCCTCGTTCGCCGGCAGTGCACGCAGCATCGCCAGCAGGGTGGCGTCGTGAAACACCACGTACGGCGGTACACCGTGCTGTCTGGCCAGCTGCGTGCGCACAGCGCGCAGCGCATCCCACATCGACTGCTCGTATGCCTCGATGCCGAGGCTTCCCCCAGCAACGATCAGCTTGCTGTCGCGGCGACGGCGCCCGCGTTCGGGGCGGGCATCCTCGCGCAGCTTCACTGACTTCCCGCCGCTGAGCACGGCACGACTGGCGGTGGTCAGGCGCAAGGTGCCGTAGCCTTCGGCATCAGCCTCGAGAAGACCGGCGGCGAGCAGCTGGCGAAACACCGAGCGCCACTGCTTTTCGTCCATCTCGGCACCGATGCCGAAGGTACTCAGCCGATGGTGATCGAGGCTGCGCACCCGATCGGTTTCCTCGCCGCGCAGGATGTCGATCACGTGCCCGGAGCCGAAGCGCTGCCCGCTGCGATAGACGGCCGACAAAGCCTTCTGCGCCGGCACCGTGGCGTCCCAGGTTTTCGGCGGCGCAACGCAGTTGTCGCAATGGCCACAGGGACCCGGATAAGTCTCACCGAACGCGCCGAGCAACAGCTGGCGACGGCAATCGGTGGCTTCGGCGTAAGCCAGCAATGATTCCAGCTTTTGCCGCTCCACGCGCTTGCGGTCATCCGCGGATTCGGACTGCGCGATCATCTGGCTCATGGTCACTACGTCGGACAGCCCGTAGATCATCCAGGCCTCAGCCGGCAGCCCGTCGCGACCGCCGCGCCCCGTCTCCTGGTAATAGCCTTCGATGCTGCGCGGAAGATCCAGGTGCGCGACGAAGCGCACGTCGGGCTTGTCGATGCCCATGCCGAACGCGACGGTGGCGACCATCACCACGCCGTCTTCGCGCAGAAAGCGTTTCTGGTTCGCGGCGCGTTTGGCCGCATCGAGGCCGGCGTGATACGGCAGTGCCTCGACCCCGATCTCGGCCAGCCACTCGGCAATGTCATCCACCTTCTTGCGGCTGAGGCAGTAGACGATGCCGGACTCGCCACGATGGCCCTGCAAAAACTCGGTGAGTTGCCGCTTCGCGTTGTCGCGCAGGGCCACTCGATAGCCGATGTTCGGCCGGTCGAAACTGGAGACGAACTGCCGCGCCTGCTGCAACGACAGTCGCTCGACGATCTCATCGCGGGTGCGCGGGTCCGCGGTGGCGGTGAGCGCAATGCGCGGCACCTGCGGAAAGCGCTGATGCAGGATCGCCAGCTCGCGGTATTCGGGGCGAAAATCATGGCCCCACTGCGACACGCAGTGCGCCTCGTCGATCGCGAACAGCGCCACTTCGGTGCGTTCCAGCAGGCTGAGGAAACGCCCGGTCAGCAGCCGCTCGGGCGCGACGTAAAGCAGGTTCAGTTCGCCCGCCAGCAATTTCCGCTCGACCTCGCGCTGATCCTCCGCTCCAAGGCTGGAGTTGAGATAGGCAGAGGCGACGCCGGCCTCGCGCAGCGCGTCGACCTGGTCCTGCATCAACGCGATCAGCGGCGACACCACGATGCCGGTGCCTTGCCGCAGCAGCGCCGGGATCTGGTAGCACAGCGACTTGCCGCCGCCGGTCGGCATCAGCACCAGCGCATCGCCGCCGTCGCTCACACAATCGACGACGGCTTGTTGCTGACCGCGGAAACTGGGGTAACCGAAAACGCTTTGAAGTAGATCGAGAGCAGAAGAATCCATCGGTTGCATGCTAGCAAACCCGACTGGAACTCTTGTTGAAAACTTGCAAGGGAATGCGCCGCAGATGGTCAGGGCACCCTTGCTTCAAGCGTCCGGCATGCCCCACAGCACGTGATCCAGATCGCCATCGAGACCGAACCGGGACAGCGGCACGCGGCCGTTTTTCACCTCGACGCCTTCGGCCCGCAGCAGCCGGCATTGCTCGCGAAAGCCGCGACTGCCTGGCGCCATCGCGATCTGTCCACTGGCACGCAATACGCGGTACCACGGCAGCTCCATGCCATCGGGTGTTTCGCCAAGCAGCCGGCCAACCAGCCGCGCGCGCCCGGGCAAGCCGGCACGGGCGGCGATGGCGCCGTAGCTGGCAACCCGGCCGGCAGGAATTGCGGCGATGGCGGCGTAGACGCGGGCGTGACTTTCGTTCATGTTCAAATTCAGGAATGTTCTGTTGTCAGGCGGGAAAGTGCTGCGCGGGTCCTGTCACACGGGCCCCCGACGCACGAATGGGGCGCCGCGTCAACGCGACGCAGACTCGAAGACGTGGCAGAGTAGCAAGGCCTGTCAGCCACGGAAGTTGCACCATGCGTCACTTCGAAGCCGTACGTTCCCACATCAGCAGCGAGCACGAGCTGCGCCACAACGATCCCTACCTGATCAGCTTTGACCTTGAACTGTCGCACGACCGGCATCAGGGCATCTATCTGGCTGAACTGGAGGATGAATCGGGCCGTCGCTATCTGCGCATCTCCACCCCGATCGGCCCGCTCGCCGGCACCGATCCAAACCGCTGCCTGCGCTTCAACTGGCAGCAGCGTACCGGCTTCTTGGCGGTTGCCGACCTCGACGGCGCCCCCTACCTGCATCTGTGCGAAAACCGTCCGTACGAATTGCTCGACAGCAACGAACTACAACGCGTGGTGCTTGAGCTGGGCACACTCGGCGACCAGCTGGAACAGATCGTCGTCGCCGGCGGCGACGCGCTCTAAGACCTTACCAGGCCTTGCCCATCGCCACCTGCACCATCCCGTAAGCGAGCAACGCGGTGATCGGCAGGGTCAATATCCACGCCCACACCATGCGCTCCACCACCGACCAGCGAATCGCGTTGAAACGCTTGGCCGCACCGACGCCCATGATCGAAGCGGACACGTTGTGGGTAGTCGATACCGGAATGCCGAACATCGATGCGGTAAGAATCACCGCGGCCGAGCTGGTTTCGGCGGCGAAGCCATTGATCGGGTGCAGCTTGACCATCTTGTGACCGAGCGTCTTGATGATGCGCCAGCCACCGCCAGCTGTGCCGCCAGCCATGGTCAAGGCGCACACCACTTTCACCCAGACCGGGATGACAAATCCGCCGGCGGTGTTCTCGGCAACCCTGAGAAAACCCAGCAGATGCGGTAGCTGATCGAACTGATGCGCCGCAGTGCCGCCGGCCAGCGCCAGCGCGATGATGCCCATGCTCTTTTGCGCATCGTTCATGCCGTGCGCCACGCCCATCGCGGTGGCGGAAAAAATCTGTGCCTTGCCGAAAAAGCTGTTGACGAACGGAGTGCGGCCGAGCCGGTGCAGCCAGCCGTGCCGACGGGAAAACCAGGCCAACAGCGCATACAGCCCACCCATCAACGCAAAGCTGATGATGAAGCCGGCCAGCGGCGAGAGCACCATGGGGATGATCACCTTGGGGATCACGCCGTGCCCGGTGATCCAGTTGCCCTGAACCCAGATCACCGAGTTGAACTTGTTGCCTGATGCAGCCACGGCCGCACCGACCAGCGAGCCGACGAGGGCGTGGCTGGAACTGGACGGCAGGCCCAGCCACCAGGTGACCAGGTTCCATACGATCGCCGCCAGCAATGCACAGATCACCAACTGCGGGCCCACATCGATCACGCCGGAATCGATCAGCCCCGAGGCAATCGTGGCCGCCACGGCAGTGCCCAGCAACGCGCCGAACAGGTTGGTGACGGCCGCCAGCAGCACGGCCTGACCCGGAGTCAGCACCTTGGTCGCGACGACGGTGGCAATTGAATTGGCGGTGTCGTGAAAGCCGTTGATATAAGTGAAACCGAGTGCGATCAGCACTTCGGCCAAAACCAGACCGAGACTCATGCGCGGTCTCCCGCGGCGATCCGCTCAGCACAGCTGACTGGCCATGCCTGGCTCGGGCAACACGCGATACAAAAGATCACGCCCAGCCCCTCAGGAGTTCTTCAGCACGATTGAATAGACGATATTGCCGACATCGCGGCACTTGTCGATCGCCTTCTCGATCAGCTCGAACAGATCCTTCGCCAACACCGCCCGCATCACATCGCCACCCTCGACGTACAGCGTGCGGTATGGCGACAGCAGCATGCGGTCGCCTTCGGATTCCAGTGCCTGCAGGCGATCCTGCAGCTTCTTCACCGGGTCAATGCGCAGGCCACGGCGCAACTCGCCGATCATCTCGGCGACAACCTGGCTGGAACGCTCCAGCACCAGCGCGCGCTGGGCGAATTCCACCCCGACCAGGCGCTCGGACACGATTTCATAGCGTTCGGCGAATTTTTCAATGGTCTTGGGAATCTTGTACAGCGCCGAGTTCAGCGCCTCGATGTCCTCGCGATCAAGCGCGGTGACGAACGTGTTCACCAGCCCCTCGCTGATCTGTGCCGCCAGCTCCTTTTCGCGGGCGCGAGTGGCGGTGAACGCGGCCATCACCGAGCCTTGGCCGGGCTTGCTCAAGAGCTCGTGCAGGGCCTTCGCACTCTCGCAAACCGTAGCTGCGCTTTGTTCGAGCAAGCCATAGAACTTGTCGCCTTTACCAAAAATCGTTTGCAGTGAAAACATGCGGCCAAGCCTTGGGGAAACGAGATGACGGTAATGTTACAGGACCGCCCGACTGCCTAGGGATGCCCTCAATTCCGCCACCGGGGTAATGTAGAGGCCCGGCAGCCCTTACACTTCACGCTATGTACCCCTACCTGCCATTGTCACGATGCTGACCGAAATCGCGTTCGTATTCGTGCTGGCCCTGTGCAACGGCTTTTTTGCGCTGTCGGAAATGGCGCTGGTCGTCTCGCGCAAAAGCCGCCTCAAACAGATGGCAAAAACCAGCCGGCGTGCCGCCCTGGCGCTACGCCATGCCGAGGCGCCAGAGCATTTCCTGTCCACCGTACAGGTCGGCATCACGCTGGTGATGCTGATTACCGGTGCAGTCGCCGGCGATGCGCTCGGCGGCCACATTGCGGAGGCCCTGCACGACGGTCGCGCCGCCTGGCTGGCGCCGTATGCGCGGGTGATCGGCATCGTGCTCGGCTTTGTGCTGATCTCATTCATCCAGATCGTGATCGGCGAACTGGTACCCAAGCGGCTGGCACTGTCGGCACCGGAGCAGGTTTCGGTGTACATGGCCTATCCCATGCTGGTGCTGTCGCGATTGACCTCGCCGTTCGTGTGGCTGCTGAACGTGTCCAGCAACCTGCTACTGCAGTTGATGCGCGTCAACCAGCGACGCCGCGGAGTGGTCACCGAAGACGAAATCCGCCTGCTGGTGGCCGAGAGTGCCGAACAGGGCGTGCTTGATCCGGACGAGCACAACATGGTCAACCGCGTGCTTCGGCTGGGCGACCGCACGGTGGACAGCGTAATGACCCCGCGCATGCGCATCGCCTGGCTCGATATAGCCGCTACGCGCCAGGAGAACGTCGAGGTGCTGCGGCAGACCCCGTATTCGCGCTACCCGGTATTTCGCGGTGACGAAAGCGATGTGGTTGGTGTGGTCGAAGTCAAACGCCTGCTGCACAGTTTTGCCGAAGGCAAGCCGGAGCTGTTCGATCATCTATCCAAACCGCTATTCGTGCCGGCCACAGCGCGCGCGCTGGACCTGCTGGAAGAATTCCGCGACGCCGAAACGCCGTTGGCGCTGGTGGTGGACGAGTACGGTGATATCGAAGGCGTGGTGACCGTCAACGACCTGTTGGCAGCGGTGGTCGGTGTCAGCCAGATCGCCCATGGCGCAAATGACCAGAACGCGCCGATCGTGCAGCGCGCAGACGGCAGCTGGCTGATCGACGGCAGCCTCTCGACCGACGACCTGCGCGAACTGCTGCGCCTGGATCATCTGCCCGGTGAGCAGGAACACGATTTCCGCACCGTCGCGGGCATGGTGATGACCGCACTCGGCCGCATCCCGCAAACTGGCGAAGTATTCGCCTGGCGCGGTATCAGCTTCGAAGTAGTCGACCTCGACGGCGCCCGCATCGACAAACTACTGGTCACCCGCGCCCCGTCGGACGAGCACTCAGACGATCTGTAAGAGCGCCCCCGAATCGAGCCCGGGAAAGGCTCTGCCCCCTCTCCCTTTGGGAGTGGACTGGGTGAGGGGTATGGGTTGTCTATTCCTCGTCACCCCTGCGAAGGCAGGGGCCCAGCGCCTTTCGCTTTACCTGCCGCATTACAGAGCTCTGCAAGAAAAACAGCGACCACGGCAATACCATAGTTCACGCCCAAAGCGCTGGGCCCCTGCCTTCGCAGGGGTGACGAACCAGCTAAAGATTCAGCGATCCCGCGATCACCCGCACCCTCACCCCGACCCTCTCCCAAAGGGAGAGGGGGCAGAGCGCGCAGGCTAATCAACGAGAGGAATATCGCGACGTGCGCTCCTACCGCTTCGCCGCCAACTGCGCCATCCGCTGCGCATCGGCAAGAATCCCATGCAACACGCGCAACTCGCGCTCGTCCGGCTGCGCGCGCTGAAACAGCTTGCGCAAGCGCAACATGATCGTGGTGGGCTCGCGCCCCTTGTGGAACTCGATGTCGTCCAGCATTTGCGCCAGATGCTGGTAAAACTGTTCCATCTGCGTGGCATCAGCGGGCGGTTCGTCACGCACTGGCGCTAACACCGTGACGTCATCGCCCAGCATCGCCACGCGCAGTTCGTAAGCCATCACCTGCACCGCCTGCGACAGGTTGAGCGAACTAAAATCATCCACGCTGGGGATCCGCACCATCGCGTGGCAGCGCGCCAGCTCCTCGTTCTCCAGCCCGGTGCGCTCGTTGCCGAACACCAGCGCCACCTGTTCACCGCGGGCGGCGGCAGCCAGCACCTGGGCAGCAGCTTCCCGCGGCGAAATCTCCGGCAGATTCACGCCACGCCGCCGCGCTGACAGGCCCAGCGCGAAGCTGCTGCCAGCCAAGCCCTCGATCAAGCCATCGTGGATGCCCGCGTTCGCCAGCACCTCATCCGCTCCAGCCGCCAGCGCATTCGCCTCCGTGTCGGGAAAGCGTGCCGGCGCCACCAGCTCCAGCCGCTCGAAGCCCATCGTGCGGATCGCCCGCGCCGCGCTGCCGATATTGCCCGGATGCGAGGTGCGCACCAGCACAAAGCGGATACGGGCGGCGAGATCAGGGGCAGTAGTCATGCGAAACAACTGGCAGGGAGTGGTCGCCTAGGATAGTGGATGCAGCGGGCCGGAGAACTGCCATCCCGCCTTCAGAGCCTGCCTATCCTCTCCCCGTGGCTCGCGTTGTCGTTGAGTGGTCGCCAGGTGGTAGTGCGTGGCGCAGCGCCTGGCTGGCCGTCAGGCCAAGGCGCGCGCTGCCGCATGGCGGCCACTCAACGGCAACCTTGCGGGCCGGGTCTGTTTGCGCGCAGGCCGGCGTCATCATTCGGTCGTGTACCGACGTACGCTGCCTCATTCTTCCTTGGCCTGCGCGCAAACAGATCCCGGCGCGAGCTATGGGGAGAGGATAAGCAGGCTCCAAGGCCCCGCCTCTGCTAGAATCGCCGACCGCATCCCCGCTCTTTTGCAAAGTCGAAGCCATGCCCAGACCCCACGTTACGATCGCGGCGCGCGCCGCGCGTTCTGCAGGCAACGTGATCCTGCGCTACATGAACCGCATCGACGGCCTCAATGTCGTCGAGAAGCAGCAGATGGATTTCGTCTCCGAAGTCGACAAGCTGGCCGAAGCGGAAATCATCAAGGAACTGCGCCGCGCCTATCCCGATCACGCGATCCTCGCCGAGGAAAGCGGCGCCACCGGCAAGGGCCCGCTGACCTGGGTGATCGACCCGCTCGACGGTACCCACAACTATCTGCGCGGCATCCCGCACTTCAGCGTTTCCATCGCGCTGCTGGAAAAAGGTGTGCCTATCCACGCCGTGGTATTCGACCCGCTGCGTGATGAGCTGTACACCGCCAGCAAGGGCGACGGCGCGTATATCAACGATCGCCGCATGCGCGTATCCAAGCGCGAGAACCTCGGCGGCGCGATGATCGCCACCGGCTTTCCGTACCGCCAGCGCGAACACCTCACCGCACAACTCGACATGACCCGCGCGATCCTCGGCCAGGCCGAGGACATCCGCCGCTCCGGCTCTGCCGCGCTCGATCTGGCCTATGTCGCGGCCGGCCGCTACGACGGTTACTTCGAGATCGGCCTGAAGCCGTGGGACATGGCCGCCGGCGTACTGCTGGTGCACGAAGCTGGCGGCCGCTACTGCGACTTCGCCGGCCGCGACGGCATCCCCGCCAGCGGCAACATCATCGCCGGCAACCTCAACGTGGCGAAGGCGATGGTCGATGCGATCGGACAACAGGCGACGCCAGCGCTGCTGAAGGCCTGAACTTCATCGGCCGGTTGAACAAACAAAGGCGCCCACGGGCGCCTTTGTTGTATGTCGAACCGTTGAAGTCATGTCACCACGCACCGCGTAGGTTGGGGTGAACGAAGTGATGCCCAACAAGGGGTTCCCACGAACGTTGGGCTTCGCTTTGCTCACGCCAACCTACGCAAGCTGCGGCACTCTGGCCATTCGATCAATGCATCTCGTCGGACTCGCGCAGGAAGCTGCGCAGGAACGGTATGGTGATCCGCCGTTGTGCTGCCAGCGATGCCTGGTCCAGCTTGTCGAGCAGGTCGAGCAACGCGCCGAGATCACGCGCATAGCGGGCGAACAGCCAATCCAGCACGCTGTCGTCCAGTTCGATGCCGCGTGAGGCGGCCTGGGCTTTCAGCACGGCACGGCGTTCGGCGTCATCGAGTGGCTTGAGCGCGAACTGAATGCAGGCGCCAAGACGTGAGCGCAGGTCGGGCAACGTCAGGCCGAGTTGCGCCGGCGTGGCGTCGGCGGCGAACAGCAGCGCGCTGCCTTCGGCGCGGGCACGGTTATAGAGATCGAACAGCGCATGCTCCGCTTCGCGATCAGCAGCGATGGCCCCGAGATCGTCCAGCGCCAGCAACTCGCTACCGACTACACCACGCAGCGCCGCAGCGCGGTCGCCCAACGTCGCCAGCGGCAGGTACTGCACCCGCCGCCCCGCTGCGCTTGCCGCCTGACAGGCAGCCATCAGCAGGTGACTGCGCCCACTGCCAACCGCGCCGTGCAGATAGACCCAGGGCGCACCAACATCACTGGCCAGCGCCTGCACGGCGGCCAACGCAGCGGCATTCGCACCGGCGTGGAAATGTTCGAAACGCTGGCGACGCGGCCAGCGCAGAGCGAGTGGCAACTGCGGAATCATGGTGCGCCGGGGTCAGCCTTGCCGGGTTTCAGTGGGAACTCTGTCGCGCTGCTGAGTGCGTCGTCGACACTGCGCACCGTGACATCCACCTCGACCTCGGCATGCTCAACGATGGCCGGGTCATCCGGCCCTTGCTCGGTATACAGCTCGCTCATCCGATAACGTTCGAGCAGGTAGCGCAGCACCACCATGATCACCGAGGCTGCCGGCAGCGCCAGCAGCACGCCGAGAAAGCCGCACAGATAACCGCCGGCCAGCACCGCGAAGATCACCGCCACCGGATGCAGCCCGATCTTGCCGCCGACCAGCCGGGGTACCAGCACATAGCCTTCCAGCAACTGGCCGACCACGAACACGCCGCCGACGATCAGCAGGTGGGTCCAGTCGCCGTATTGCACCAGCACGGCGATGATCGCAGCACCGAAACCGATGATGAAACCCAGGTACGGCACGAAACTGAGCAGGCCAGCGACCAGACCGATCAGCAGGCCGACCGACAGCCCGACCAGCGACAGGGCGGCTCCGTAGTAGATGCCCAACCCCAGCATCACCAACAGCTGGCCGCGCACGAACGCGCCCAGCACCTTGTTCGATTCATTCGCCAGGTAGGCGATGGTCGGCTCGATCGAACGCGGCAGCATGCGGTCGATGGTGTCGACCAGCCGGTTCCAGTCGCGCAACAGATAGAACGCCACCACCGGGATCAGCACCAGGTTGGTCAGCCACAGCACGAAGCCCAGACCCGAGCGGGACACCTTGCCCAGCACGTCGGTGGCGATGTTGCCGATCGAACCCATATGCGTCTTGAACGCGGCCAGCAGCTGATCGCTGTCGAACATCCGCGGGTCCAGATGCAGCTTTTCCTGCAGCCATGGCCACGCGGTCTGTTGTGCCCACTGTGAATAGCGCGGCAGGTTATCGATCAGGTTTTCGATCTGCCGCGAGATCAACGGAATCAACAGCAGCAGCACACCGAAAAGCGCCAGAAACAGCACCAGGAAAACGATGGTCGACGCCCACGTCCGGTTCAGCCCGAGTCGCTGCAGTCGATTGGCCAGCGGATCGCCCAGATAGGCCAGCATGGCGGCAACCGCAAACGGCATCAGCACCGGCGACAGCAGCCAGATCAGGTAACCGATGATCGCCGCAAGGACGAGCAGCTGCCAGCGACGCGAAGTGTCGTGTGTCATTTGCACGTTCATGGGAGTCTCATGGGGATGAAGTGTGCCGATCAGCGCCGTCAACGGTGACACAACACATGCTGCACCTCGCCGACGGAACCGCTCGCTGACTCATCATGCGCCGGCTCAATGCAGCCAACGCAGGCTTGCATCGGCGCCTTGATGCGGCTCGCCCTGCAACAGCAAGCGACCACCAGCAGCGAGATTCGCGGCCAGCCCGTTCAGCGGCATGGATGCCTTGACGGACAACAACACGGCGTCGTTCTGCGCCTCCAGCGTCATCACCTGGCGCACCGACGGATCGGCCCGCAGGGTTGCCAGCAGGTTCGCGTAATCCATCGCCGAATTGAGCCCGCTGACCCAGAGTTTGCCGTCACTGACGGCGGAGCCAATCACGTTGAGCTGCTTGCCGATGCGGTCGACCATGCCGTTGCCTGCGTCAGCCAGCAACGTATCTTCGCTCGCGCCCGTGCCAGTCCAGCGCTGGGACTGCCCTCCGGAGATCAATGTCCAGCTGGCTTTGCCGTTTTGCAGGCTGCCGAGCAGCACCAGACCGGTGTGGTACTGCTGGTCAATCGCTGCCAGCGCGGCCGGATCGACGGCAGCCACTTTCGCCGCGTCCGGCGGGTTGGCCGCATCGGGATACACGACATTGGTACCGCGTGCGCCCGCTGCTGCCGCCAGACTGGTCAGCGCCGCCTGGTCGAACAACTTGCCGTCTCCACCCTGCACCAGCAGCAGCACCGGCGGCTTCACACCCGCGCTCGCCACACCCAGTTTGGTTATCAGGCGCCGCACCGTGCCCGGCTCAAAGTTCACCTCCACACTCAGGCCGGTCGCAGCGCGCTGGTACTGGAACTTCTGCACCATCGAACCCGCACCTTTCAGCGCATCGTCGTAGCCGCCGTTGCTGCGCAGATCCTGGCCGCCGGCAACCCGCGTCAATACCTGCCCAAGAGCAAGCGCAAACGCCTGGTCACGCTGGGCGTCGCTGGTATCGGTAACCGGTACGGTGACCGAGTACGGCGAACCCGACGCAGCCGGGTTTGCTGAAACCTGGCTTTGCGCATGCAGCGGTGGCAGCCCGGCAAAGCCCAGCAACAAGGTGACGATCAGCAGGCGTGACAGGCGCATGGGTGTGGGTATCTTCGGAAGGAAAGCTCGCGGGAAGTCTGCCCAATCGCGCTCCCAGCGTCCATCTAAGCATCGCCATATCACCCGATACGGCCGCACAGACCAGCATCGGTGCCACATACTGCTAAACTTGCGCGTTTCTTCCACGCCGGTTTTCGCCATGTCTGACGCCCTTACCTACCGCGCCGCCGGCGTCGATATCGATGCCGGCAATGCCGTGGTCGAACGTATCAAGCCGCTGGTCAAGCGCACGTTCCGCCCTGAAGTCATGGGTGGACTGGGCGGTTTCGGCGGACTGTTCGACCTGTCCGGCCGCTACAAGGAGCCGGTGCTGGTCTCCGGCACCGACGGCGTGGGCACCAAGTTGAAGCTCGCGCAGATCCTGAACCGGCATGACACCATCGGCATCGACCTGGTCGGCATGTGCGTCAACGATGTCCTGGTACAAGGCGCCGAGCCACTGTTTTTCCTCGATTACTTCGCCACCGGCAAGCTCGACGTCGATACCACCGTGGCAGTGGTCGGCGGCATTGCCAAGGGCTGCGAACTGGCGGGCTGCGCGCTGATTGGCGGCGAGACCGCCGAGATGCCGGACATGTATCCGCCAGGCGAATACGACCTGGCCGGCTTCACTGTGGGCGCAGTGGAGAAGTCACAGATGCTCAGCGGCGAGGCTATCGTTGCCGGCGACGTGATTCTCGGCGTGGCCTCGTCCGGCCCGCATTCCAACGGCTATTCACTGATCCGCAAGATCCTTGAGCGCGCCGGCAATCCACTGGATCAGGACCTCGCCGGGGTGAAACTGGCCGATGCGCTGATGGCGCCGACCACGATCTACGTGAAATCCATGCTGGAGTTGCTCAAGGCGAGCGCGACCATTCCGGTGCACGGCATGGCCCACATCACCGGCGGCGGCTTGAAGGAAAACATCATCCGCGTCGTGCCGGACGGACTGGGCATTGCGCTGGACGCTTCGACGATCGTGCTGCCGCCGGTGTTCGACTGGCTGATGCGCGAGGGCAACGTGGCACGCGAGGAAATGTGGCGCACATTCAACTGCGGCGTCGGCTTCACCGTGATCCTGCCGCGCGATGCGGTCACCGCTGCGTCCGCCCTGCTGGCGAAGCACGACCTGGCCAGCTCGGTGATCGGCGAGGTGGTGCCGGCACAGGGCGACGAGCGCGTGCGGATCGGCTGATCCTGTTCGCATCACTGTCCGAATCGCTCTCGATCAATGACTACGCCGCTGCCCCGTGTCGCCGTGCTCGCCTCCGGGCGCGGCAGCAATCTCGCTGCGCTGCTTGCCGCGCGTGATCGTGGCGAGCTTCCAGTCGACTTCGTGCTGGTCGGCAGCGACAAGGCCGCGGCCGGCGCGCTGCGCATGGCCGAAGCGGCGAACATTCCCACGTTGGCGCTTGATCCACGTAGCTATCCCGACCGGCGCGCATTCGACCTCGACCTGTTTGCCCGCATCGAGGCCAGTGGCGCAGAACTACTGGTGCTGGCCGGCTTCATGCGGATACTCGACGGCCAGGCGCTGACGCCATGGGTCGGGCGGATGATCAACATCCACCCCTCGCTGCTGCCGAAATACCGCGGCCTGCACACTCATCGTCGCGCACTGGAAGCGGGCGATAGCGAACATGGTGCGAGCGTGCACTTCGTCACCGCCGAACTGGATGGTGGCCCGGTGATCGCGCAGGCGCGCATCGCCATCCAGCCCGGCGACGACGAACAACAACTGGCGCAGCGACTGCTGCCGCTGGAACACCAACTGTTGCCGGCGGTGCTGGCTCTGCTAGCCAACCGGCGGCTGCGCTGGGACGGTCAGGGGCCCCGGCTCGACGACCAGCCACTGCTGGCACCATTCATGCTGGGCGCACACGGCCTGCAGACAGCAGAGTGATCCACGGTTCAGCCCGATGCCTGCAGACTGAACCAATGACTATCCGAACCCTGCTCCCCTCCCTCCTCGGCTTCGGCCTGCTGTTTGGTACCCAGGCCGCCCTCGCCGCCACTCCCACCAGCTTCACCGCGCACTACAACGTGCTGCAGGGTGGCGAACCGCTGGGTGAGGCCGTCATCACCCTGCGTTCCGCCGGCCACGGTGAGTGGATTTACAGCAGGGACGTCAAGAGTACCGGCGGGATGGCCGCCATGATGAGCGCCAGCATCAAGGAAACCTCGCGCTTTCGCTGGAAAGGCGATCTGCCTGAAGCGATCAGCTACGACTACCAGCTGGATGCGGCGATAAAGAACAAGCAACGCCACTTGCTGGTCGACTGGACGAAACAGTTGGTGACCGTCGACGAGGGCAAAGGCCCAAGCAGTTATCCCGCAATGCCCGGCATGGTCGAGCGCAATACCACGCCGCTCGCATTGGGGCTGGCCTTGCGCGACGGCCAGCAGCAGATCGCGTTGCCGGTCGCGGAGCGACAGGCCGTACAGACGCAGAATTTCAAGGTAACCGGCAAGGAGACCATCAAGGTGCCGGCCGGCAGCTTCAATGCCGAACGAGTCGACCGCACCGACGCCGAGCGTGGCTTCAGCGCGTGGTACGCGCCGGGCAAGTACCTGTTGCCGGTGAAGTTGTCGCAGCACGACGGCGGCGACCTGGTGATGGAACTGGTGAGCTACAAAGCCGATTGATGGTCGCGCAAGCGCCATAAAAAAGCCCGGCATCGCCGGGCTTTTTTCCGTCTGCATTCGACGCTCGCTCAGTTCGGCAAGCGGCGGATCTTCGCACCGAGCACGCCGAGCTTTTCCTCGATGTTCTCGTAGCCGCGATCGATGTGATACACGCGATCGACGACCGTGTCGCCCTTAGCCACCAGCCCGGCCAGCACCAGACAGGCCGATGCGCGCAAGTCGGTCGCCATGATCGGCGCACCGCTCATCTGCTGCACGCCCTGGATCACCGCCGTATTGCCTTCTAGGTGGATATCCGCCCCAAGTCGCTGCAATTCCTGCGCATGCATGAAGCGGTTTTCGAACACGGTTTCAGTCACCACGCCGGTGCCTTCGGCGACGCAGTTGAGCGCGGTGAATTGCGCCTGCATGTCGGTCGGAAACGCCGGGTACGGCGCGGTGCTGATGTTGACTGCCTTCGGCCGGCGTCCGCCCATGTCCAGCTCGATCCAGTCCTCGCCCACCGAGATGTGCGCACCGGCTTCCTCCAGCTTGGCCAGCACGGCATCGAGCGTGTCGGCACGGGCACGCCGGGTGCGCACCTTGCCGCCAGTCATCGCTGCGCCGACCAGGAAGGTGCCGGTTTCGATGCGGTCCGGAAGCACCTCGTATTCGGCGCCATGCAGACGCTCGACACCATGAATCACCATGGTCGACGTGCCGGCGCCCTCGATCTGCGCGCCCATGGCAATCAGGCAGTGCGCCAGATCCACCACTTCGGGCTCCTGTGCGGCGTTCTCGATCACCGTGGTGCCCTGCGCCAGCGTGGCCGCCATCATGATGTTTTCGGTGCCGGTGACGGTGACCATGTCCATCAGGATACGGGCGCCTTTGAGCCGGTTCGCGCGCGCCTTGATGTAACCGTTCTCGACGGTAATCTGTGCGCCCAGCGCCTGCAGCCCACGGATGTGCTGATCCACCGGGCGTGAACCGATCGCGCAGCCGCCGGGCAGGGAAACCTCAGCCTGGCCAAAACGCGCCACCAACGGACCAAGCACCAGGATCGAGGCGCGCATCGTGCGCACCAGGTCATACGGCGCCACGCAGGTACTGGTGGTTCGCGGGTCGACATGCATTTTCATGCGATCGTCCAGCACCAGCTGCACGCCCATCTGGCCCAGCAACTCGATGAAGGTGGTGACGTCGTGCAGATGTGGCACGTTGCCGATGCTGACCGGTTCATCGGCCAGCAGGCAGGCTGCGAGGATAGGCAATACGGCATTCTTGGCGCCGGAAATGCCGACCTCGCCGTGGAGCGGCGTGCCGCCACTGATCAGGATCTTGGCCATCGTTTTCCTTGAATGAAGCGGTGGAGTGCGGCAGCAGCCATCAGTGGCGCGGCGCAGCTTCCTCGGGTGTCAGGGTCTTCAGCGCCAGCGCGTGGATCGCGCCGCCCATCAAGTCGCCCAGCGTGGCATAGACCAGCCGATGCCGCGCCAACGGCAACTTGCCGGCAAACTGGCTGGCGATCACGGTGGCCTCGAAATGCACGCCATCGGCACCGCTGACCTCGGCTTGGGCACCTGGCAGGCCGTTTTCGATCATTGCCTGGATGCTGGCTGAGTCCATCGGAAGAAGTAGTCCATAGGGGGTTTGAGTCGGCGCAATGCGAATTCGTTGGCTTTTGAATCCAACGCGCAGGCTTATGACGTTAAAATGCGAATATGCCATGGTAATGGAAATTTGCTGGCGCAGAAACGACAGCGACGCAAAACCGACACAACCGACGGCATAACCGATGCGTTCCGTGGCCATTACGGCACGGGCCATCAGACCCTCAGCCTCCATCGAGCCTACATGAACGCACTCATCGCCCCGCCCGCCATGATTGAAGTGAATCCGGACACCATTTTGGGTAGCGCACGCACGGTGATCGCCACCGAAGCGGCGGCGATTCACGCGCTGGAGCCGCGGATCGGGCAGAACTTCGTCGAGGCCTGCCGGCTGATCCTGGCCTGCAAGGGCCGCGTGATCGTGAGCGGCATGGGCAAATCCGGGCATGTAGCGCGCAAGATCGCCGCCACCCTGGCCTCCACCGGCACACCGGCGTTCTTTGTGCACCCGGGCGAAGCCAGTCACGGCGACCTGGGCATGATCCTGCCGCAGGATGTGGTGCTGGCGCTGTCCTATTCCGGCGAAACGGATGAATTGCTGTTCATTCTGCCGGTGATCAAGCGCCAGGGCATTCCGCTGATCGCGATCACCGGCAAGCCCAGCTCCTCGCTGGCGACCCAGGCCGACGTGCATCTGGACGGCAGCATCTCCAGCGAGGCCTGCCCGCTGGGCCTGGCGCCAACCACCAGCACCACGGTCGCGCTGGTGCTGGGCGATGCGCTGGCGATTGCGCTGCTGGAAGCACGTGGTTTCACCTCGGATGATTTCGCCCGCTCACATCCCGCCGGCAGCCTCGGTCGGCGCCTGCTGCTGCATATCAGCGACGTGATGCATACCGGCGATGACGTACCTCGGGTGTCGCCGGATGCCGGCCTGACGGCCGCGCTGGTCGAAATGACGCGCAAACATCTGGGCATGACCGCGGTGGTCGACGCCGAACAGCGCCTGCTTGGGGTGTTCACCGATGGCGACCTGCGTCGCGCGCTGGATGACGAAGGCGTGGATCTGCGCGGCGCCACGGTAGCCGACCTGATGACCCGCGGCCCCAAGACGATTGGTGCCGACAAACTGGCGGCCGAAGCGGCCCAGCTGATGGAAAAGCACCAGATCCACGCGCTACTGGTGGTCGATGATGAACAGCGTGTGGTCGGCGCGCTGAACATTCATGATCTGCTCCGCGCCCGTGTGGTCTGATCGGCGTCCCGAACGTTTACTCAGGCATAACTCCACGGCACACCATGTATCTGACTGATCTCCCCGCCGACATCCTCGCCCGTGCCGCCAAGATCCGCGTCGCGGTATTCGACGTGGACGGCACCCTGACCGATGGCCGCCTCTGGTACGCCGAGGATGGCCGTGAAACCAAGGTATTTCATGTGCACGACGGCCTCGGCCTGAAGCAACTGCTTGGGCACGGCGTACAGGTCGCGATCATCAGCGCGCGGATCAGCCACCCGGTCGCTTTGCGCGCCGAAGAGCTGGACATCGCCCATGTCTATCAGGGCCAGAACGACAAGCGTGCCTGCCTGCTGGAATTGCTGGACGCGCTGAATCTCACCCCCGAGCAGGCCGCCTTCATCGGCGACGACCTGCCGGATCTGCCCGCGATGCGGATGGCTGGCCTGGCCGTGGCGGTGGCCAATGCGCATCCATGGGTCGTCGAGCAGGCGCACTGGCAAACCCGGCTTGGTGGCGGCCAGGGTGCCGCACGCGAGGTGTGCGACCTGATCCTGCACGCCCGCGGGAAAAGCGCTGCCGAACGGGAACGCTGGCAGTGAGCCTGTCCTCCTATCTGCGCGAACGCCGCCTCACCGTTGCCATCGTGCTGGTCGGGCTGGCTGCCGGCGCCAGCCAGGGGCTGATGTGGTGGCTCGGCCCGCAGCCGGCAGCGCATGACTTTATCGGCCCGCCGCGCTCCGGCTACATCCTGCACAACTTCACGATGTGGTCGTATGGCGTCGACGGCCTGCCCGCCTTCAGCATGACCGCACCGCAGCTGGATCGTCGCGATGAGGACGACACGCTGTATATCATCACGCCCAACTTCGTGATTCCGTCCAAGCAGCCCGGCGTCGTTCCGGACTGGGACGGCAACTCGCTGTATGGCTGGGTCGACAAGAGCGGCACCCTGATCAAGCTGCAAGGCCCGGTCTACATGCACCGCCCGGCCTATACCGATGCGACCGGAACCCTAACGCCCGTAACCACGATGCATACCTCCGAGACCACCGTGTGGCCGAAGGAAAACCGCATGGAAACGGCGGAGCCCGCGCTGATGGTGCAGGGCGACAGTAGAATGAGCGGCATCGGCATGCGTGCCAACCTCAATGACAATCACCTGGAGCTGCTCCATGACGTCCACGGCACTCTCATCCCGCGCAAGCGGAATGCTCCGGCTCAGCCTGGCCGCACTCAGCCTGCTCGTCCTGCAGCCAGCACTGGCGAAACAGGATGACCGCAACCAGCCGATGGTGGTTGAGCATGCCGATTCGTTTAACGGCTTCAACGCGCCCAACAGTGTCAGTACGCTGACTGGTCACGTCCTGATGACCCAGGGCACCATGAAGGTGACCGGCGATCTGGCCAAGATCTATTTCGATGCCGACCAACAAGTGAGCCGTGTCGTGGTCACCGTCGACAAGGGCAAGCTGGCACATATCGAGCAGATGGACGACAGCAACAACCTGATGACCGGCGACGCCGACAAGCTGGACTACGACAACATCAACGGCATCGCGGTGCTGACCGGCAACGCCGTGGTTCATCAGCAGAATCATGGTGAGGCGCACGGTGACAAGCTCACCTACAACACCAACACCGACTACATGACTGGCGACAGCAGCAGCAATGGCATCGTGCACATGATCTTCCTGCCGAAGCCGAAAACACCGGCGGCGGCCAAGCCCGCAGCCGCCGCCAACGCACAGCCAGCCGCCGCCAAGCCTGTCTCGGCATCGAGTACACCGACCACACCGACTGCCGCACCAGCTCACGCCAGCAGCGCCTCGAACCCGCCCAAGGAACAACCGTAACCCATGCTCTCGGCTGAAGGTCTGCAAAAAAGTTTCAAGGCGCGCAAAGTGGTGCGGGACTTTGCGTTCTCGATCCGCGAGGGCGAAGTCGTCGGCCTGCTAGGCCCCAACGGCGCCGGCAAGACCACCTGTTTCTATATGGTGGTCGGATTGATCGAAGCCGACGCCGGCAGCATCAAGCTGGACAAGCAGGACATCACCAGCCTGCCGATGCACTCGCGCGCCAAACTGGGTATCGGCTACCTGCCACAGGAAGCGTCGGTGTTCCGCCGGCTCAGCGTGTCCGACAACATCATGGCGGTGCTCGAGCTGCGCGAGGGCCTTACCCTCAAGCAGCGCAATGCCGAGCTGGAAAGCCTGCTCGACGAATTGAAGGTTTCGCACATCGCCGACCAGAAAGGCATCAGCCTGTCCGGCGGTGAGCGTCGTCGTGTCGAGATCGCCCGTGCGCTGGCTGCACAGCCGCGCTACATGCTGCTGGACGAACCGTTCGCCGGCGTCGACCCGATCTCGGTCGGCGAGATCCAGCGCATCGTGCGACACCTGAAAGAACGCGGTATCGGCGTGCTGATCACCGACCACAATGTGCGTGAGACACTGGGCATCTGTGACCGCGCTTACATCATGAGCGACGGCGAAGTCCTTTCGCGCGGTACTCCCGCGCACATCCTCGCCGACGAGAAGGTGCGCGAGGTCTACCTGGGCCGCGAATTCCGCCTCTGACCGCGCGGCCCTCGCTACGGCTCGCGGCAGCTAGGTTGGGGTGAGCGCAAGCGGACCCCAACGTGGCGACGTGTGGTCTTGTTGGGGTTCGCTGCGCTCATCCCAACCTGCTCTGTGGCTCCCTGTGGCTTCGCTGGCCTATGTGTAGCTCTCCTGACAGCCCCATCGGCAACGAGCCGACGCTAGCCGGTTTGCAGCCTGACTCTCACATCCGACAGAGTCCTATGGCCGCATCTGCGGTCAAGCGTTAGGATGGCTGCGAGTTCCTTCGACCTGGCTGGCATGAAACCCGCACTGCAGTTCCGCCTCCACCAGCAGCTCACCCTGACGCCGCAACTTCAGCAGGCGATTCGGTTGTTGCAGCTGTCACAGCTTGAGCTGGAAGCCGAGCTGCGCCAGATCACCGAAAGCAATCCACTGCTGGAATTTGCCGAAGAGAGCGACGACGCCGAGCCGGTGGACGCCGAGGACGCCGAAAGCGAATATCCAAGTACCGAAAGCCCCAGCGCAGCGGCTGGCAGCGATAACGACAACGACGACGGCGCCGAATGGGCAGACGGCGGCGGTGTCGCCGAATCCCCGATCGATTTTTCCAGCAGCAGCGTCGGCAGCAACGGCAGCAGCGCTGGCTCGCGCGGCGACGAAGATTTCGAGCCACAGAACGCTGCGCCGGAAACCTTGCAACAGCACCTGCTGTGGCAGCTCAACATGGCGTCGTTCAATCCTCGCCAGTATGCGATCGCCACCGTGCTGATCGACGCGTTGAATGCCGACGGCTATCTGACCGAGGGGCTGGAGGCGGTACTCACCGTGCTTCCGGCCGATCTCAAGGCCACCATCGAAGAAGTCGACGCCGTGCGCCGGAAATTGCAGGGTTTCGACCCCGCCGGCGTGGCCAGTCTGGATTTGCGCGACTGTCTGCGGGTGCAGCTGGAACAATTCGACGCGGATACTCCGCAACGCGAGTTGGCGCTGCGCATGGTCGACACCGAGCTGGAATTGCTTGCGCGCAACGATGTCGCCCGGCTGGCGCGCCGACTGCGCGCCGGCGAAGACGAGGTCACCGCAGCCGCCATACTGATTCGCAGCCTCGACCCGCGCCCTGGCGCGGCACTGGACGCTACGCCGGTGGAATATGTCGCGCCGGATGTCTACGCGCTGAAGGACGGCGGCAGCCGCTGGCGGGTCAGCCTGAATCCGGATTGCCAGCCACGGCTCGGCCTGAACCAGCATTACTGCGGCATGATCGCACGGGCCCGCGGTGAGGATGCCAGCTGGATGCGCGGCCAGCTGCAGGAGGCTCGCTGGCTGATCAAGAGCCTGGAATCGCGCGCCGAGACACTGCTCAAGGTGGCCGAAGCGATCGTCCGGCGACAAAGTGCGTTCCTCGATTACGGTCCTGAAGCGATGCACCCGCTGGTGTTGCGCGAAGTGGCCGAGGAAGTGGGCATGCACGAGTCGACCATCTCACGTGTCACCACTCGCAAATATATCCACACCCCGCGCGGCACGTTTGAACTGAAATACTTTTTTTCCAGCGGCGTTTCCACCGAAGACGGCGGCAGCGCGTCGGCCACCGCGATCCAGGCGATGCTACGCAAGCTGATCGACGCCGAAGACGCCCGCAAACCCCTGTCCGATCAGGCCATTGCCGAAGAACTGAAACGCAAGGGTATCCAGGTAGCCCGTCGCACCGTCGCCAAATACCGCGAAGGTCTGCGCATTCCCAGTTCCAGCGAACGCCAGCGTGCCAGTTGATTCACATCCGAAGAACGTGCGCGAAATCATCCTTGTGAAACATGCACGGGAACTTGCCAAGGCTAAAAGCGTTCCCATACCTGTAGAGAGTGTTTGACGATGTGCCACTGTCATCACAGCAGTGGCACGTTTATCCGCCGCCGAAAGGCAGCACTGCACCACCAGAGGAGGCGCCCTATGCAATTCCAACTCAGCGGCCAGCAGATTGAAGTCACCCCGGCACTCCGGGAACATGCCACTACCAAGCTTGACCGCCTGACACGCCTCGATGAAAAACTGATCAGCCTTGCCATTGTGCTGTCGGTCGACAAGCTCCAGCAGCGTGCTGAGGGCACGCTGGGAGTCACCGGCGCAACGTTGCATGCCGAAGCCGCCGAGGCCGACATGTATGTATCCATCGATGTCCTGTTCGACAAACTGGTCAACCAGTTACGCAAGCATCGCGAGAAAATCTGCGACAAACACCAACGAGAAACCCGCGAAGAGCGCCAATACGGCTGACAAATCCTTCGCAACCCCTCTAATCCCTTCTCCCCCCGCCGGGGAGAAGGTGGCCCGCAGGGCCGGATGAGGGGCCAACCATAAAACCTTCGCGGCCGCAGGCCGCTTCCAACTCCGTTCTCCCCGTCGGGGAGAAGGTGGCCCACAGGGCCGGATGAGGGGCCGCGTTCCCTGGTAACACCCCGCCGCCCTCCACGCATCCACCCCCAAACTGGCACAATGGTCCCATCGCCGCCGATGCCCACCGGGCTCATCATGCGGCGCGAGGATTTCTTTGCTTGGACCGGATCAGCGCGCGACAACTTTTCGACGGCGTTCATGAACGCATGGGCCTGCGCTGGATATCCGGCATGCGGGGGGAAACGCGTGCGCTCGATCCCGGCGCCGCACAGGCGCGTCGACCGTCGTTGATCGGCTATCTCAACGTCATCTATCCGAACAAGATCCAGATCATCGGCACCGAAGAGCTGAGCTTCCTCGACGCGCTGGATTCGCGCCAGCGCTGGGAGGTGATCCACAAGGTCGCCGCCTATCAGCCGGTGGCCCTGATCGTGACCAAGGATCAGACGCTGCCCGCCGACCTGCGCGAAGTGGCCGAGGAGACCAACACGCCGCTATGGGTCAGCCCCAAGCGCAGTCACGAACTGCTGACCTATCTGCAATACCATCTGGCGCGCCTGCTGGCAGCGAAGACGACTCTGCACGGTGTGTTCCTGGAGGTGTTCTCGATCGGCGTGCTGATCACCGGTGAAGCCGGCTCCGGCAAGAGCGAGCTAGCGCTGGAACTGATCAGCCGTGGCCATCGACTGGTCGCTGACGATGCCACCGAATTCACCCTGATCGCCCCGGACGTGATTGACGGCAACTGCCCCGACCTGCTGCAGGATCTGCTGGAAGTGCGCGGACTGGGCGTGCTCAACGTGCGCGAAATGTTCGGCCACATGTCGGTCAAGCCATCCAAGTATCTGCGTCTGGTGATTCATCTCAAGCCGCTGCGCGAAGGCGAGGAAACCGATGCCTTGACGCGCTTGACCGGCGACATCGGACATCGCGAAATATTCGACGTCCCGGTTCCGATGATCACCATACCGGTGGCACCAGGACGCAACCTTGCCGTGCTGGTCGAGGCGGCCGTGCGCAGCCACGCGCTGAAGAGCAAGGGCATCGATCCGGCACAGACCTTCATCGACCGGCAGGCGCACCAATTGCGCCGGCTGCCTCCTTGGTGACTCCATGAACGAGAACAACGAGCCCCTGCTTGATCCATTGGTCGATCCGGGCGAGATCCACCTGATCGTGCTCACCGGCATGTCCGGCGGCGGCAAGACCGTCGCATTGCGCGCACTGGAAGATCTTGAGTTTTACTGCGTCGACAACCTGCCCTCGGCACTGTTGCCGCAGCTGGTGAACGCGGTGATCCATGACAAGCGTGGCAAGCGCCAGCGCGTCGCGGTGGGTGTGGACGTACGCAACCGCGGCACGGATTTCGCGCACATGCCGACCGTGCTGTCGGGGCTGGCAGCTGCCGGCGTGCAGGTACATCTGATTTTCCTGGACTGCCGCGACGAAGTGCTGATCAAGCGCTATTCGGAAACCCGGCGTCGCCATCCACTGGCCACGCGGGGTTTGTCCTTGGCCGACGCGATCGCCGAGGAGCGCAGGCTACTGCGCCCGCTGATGGCCATCGCCGAAAAGGTGATCGATTCCAGCGAACTCAACGTGCACCAGTTGCGCCGGCTCGTCGCCACCGGCTACGCGCAGGCTACCGAGGGGCTGACGTTGATGTTCCAGTCATTCGCGTTCCGTCGCGGGCTGCCGCTGGATGCAGATTTCGTGTTCGATGCGCGTTGTCTGCCGAACCCGCACTGGCAGCCGCATCTGCGACCGCTATCAGGCAAGGACGCGCCAGTGCGCGAATTCCTCGATCATGAACCCCTGGTTGGCGAATACTATGCCGACACAGTGCGCTGGCTGGACACATGGCTGCCGCGCTTCGAACAGGACGACCGCAGCTACATGACGATCTCGATCGGCTGTACGGGTGGCCGACATCGTTCGGTCTACCTGGTCGAGAAACTCGCCGCCTACTACCGTGATCGTCGCGAAGGCGTGCTCACCTTCCACCGTGAACTCGAGTGATGATCATGTTGTCGACCCATACATCCAGCGCAGGTATCCGGACATGAGCGTCGGTTTGTTGCTGATGACCCACGAGGCGGTCGGCCAGGCGCTGATCTCCGCTGCGCACCATGTGATGCCGAAACTGCCGCTGCAGGTAGCGGCGGTGGAAATACCGCCTCAGTCCGATCCGGACGTGATGCGTACTCTGACCGTGCGCTACGCGCGGGAACTCGACCAGGGTGATGGGGTGCTGGTGCTGGCTGATCTCTACGGCGCCACGCCATGCAACATCGGCCTGTCACTAAGCGCGCTTGGCGTGCGGTTGCGCTGTGTCTCCGGCCTTAATCTGCCGATGCTGCTGCGTGTACTCAACTATGCGGAAAAACCACTGGACGAACTCGCCGAGATTGCGGCCAGTGGTGGCCGCGGGGGAATCTTCATCGATCATGCTTGAACAAGAAATCGTCGTCTCCAACAAACTCGGCCTGCACGCCCGCGCCTCGGCCAAGCTGGTGCAACTGGTACATGGTTTCAAATCCACGGTGTGGCTGATCAGCAAGGGACGCGAAGTCAACGCGCAAAGCATCATGGGCGTCATGATGCTGGCTGCTGGTATCGGCACACCGCTGACCATCCGTGCCGATGGTCCGGACGAGCAATCCGCGGTGCACGCCGTGGCCGAGTTGTTCGAACGCAAATTCGATGAAGGAGCTTGAATGGGTAGTGCGTCCGCCAACTTGCCGAGCTTGAACCCACTGCATTCCCTGCCCTTGCCGGTGCGGCATTCGAGGCGGAGCGCATGAGGCATGTGCTCAACGGCACCATCGCCGCCCGCGGCATGGCATTGGGCCGGGCTCGCCTGGTGCAACCGAGCCGCTATACGGTCGACACCCGACCGCTGGCCGAGGATGAGATCGAGGGCGAGCTGTTGCTGTTGCACCGAGCACTCGACACCGCGCGACAGGAACTGCGCGAGCTGCGCGGCAAATTGCATGGCGCGCTGGCGCGTGAGGTAAACGAATTCATCGACGCGCACAGCCTGCTGCTGGACGACGCCGAACTTCTACGTGGACTGGACGACCTGGTGCGGATCGGCCACTACCGCCCCGGCGCCGCGCTGAAGAAACAGCGCGATCGTCTTTCGGCAGTGTTCGAGGCCATGGACGATCCCTACCTGCGCAGCCGCAAGGAGGACGTCGAACAGGTGATCAACCGGGTGATCTCCGCGCTGCAGCGGCAGACCAGCCCAGAGGAACGCAAGCTGGCCGCGCGCGTCGGTGAGATCCTGATCGCCGACAGCATTGCGCCTGCCGATATGGCACAGCTGGCCGGCAACGGCCTGCTTGGCGTGGTTGGCAGTTCCGGCAGTGCGTATTCGCACAGTGCGATTCTTGCGCGCAGCCTTGGGCTGCCGATGCTGGTGGGTACCCGCGACGCGCTATCGAATATTCATGACGACGACCTGATCCTGCTCGACGCAGAACGCGGCGAAGCGATCGTGCATCCCACCGCGCAGGATCTGTCGCGGTATCGCGCCTGGCAGCGCGAAGCGGTGCTCGAGGGACGTCGCCTGGCCCTGCTTGCCAATGCGCCCACACGCACCCGTGATGGCGTCTGCATCACCCTGCTCGCCAACGCCGAAACAGCTACCGACGTGGCCATGGCACGCGCCCGCGGCGCCGACGGCGTCGGCCTGTACCGCACTGAATTCCTGTTCCTGCGACACAAGGGACTGCCGTCGGAAGACGAACAGTTCATCGCCTATCGCGACCTGGTGATGGGCATGGGTGGCCTGCCGGTCACGATCCGCACGTTGGATCTGGGCGCCGACAAGGCGGATGCCGCCGGACTGACCCTGCGCGGTGAGGACAACCCCGCACTTGGCGTGCGCGGCGTGCGGCTGTCGCTGCGTTATCCAGCGGTGTTCTCCACCCAGATCCGCGCGATCCTGCGCGCTGCCTGCTACGGCCCGGTGCGCGTGCTGGTGCCGATGGTGACTCAGCCGGATGAATTGATTGCGGTGCGCACGCTGTTCAAGCTGGCGCGGCAGGATCTGAAACGCGACAACATCGACCTGCCGGAGAAGTTGCCGCTGGGCGCGATGATCGAAGTACCGGCCGCAGCGATCAATGTGCGCGCATTGCTGGAGCATGCCGACTTCCTCGCGATCGGTACGAACGACCTGGCCCAGTACGTGCTCGCCGCCGATCGTGGCAACGACGCATTGGAAAACATCTACAACCCGTTGCAACCGGCATTGCTGCGGCTGCTCTCGCACGTGATCAGCGCCGGACGCCGCGCGAAAAAGCCGGTGAGCCTGTGCGGCGAAATCGCCGGCGACGTGAACTTCACTGCGCTCCTGCTGGTACTGGGCCTGCACGAATTCAGCATGCATCCCGGCCAGATCCTGCAGGTACGCGATCGCCTCGCCACGTTCGACCACGCACACCTGCGTCGGCACGCCGCCCGGCTGCTACGCGCACCCACCCATGAGAAGGCCGAAGCGCTGTTGAACGAGATCATCGGTTCACTGGCTCCGGTCTGAATCGGGTTCCTGTGCGCCGGGGCTCGGGCAGCCAGCGATCTTCAACTTTCCCCGCGGCTTTCATCGCCGCTCTGACCATCTCAGACCGTGAGGTATGGCGAGGCCGTTGCTGAGGTTTTCATAGCAAATTTGTCACTATTTGTTTCGGCTTTCTTCACACAAGTGAGCACATTGTCACCAGTTGCGGGGGCAAGTGGATGGGCGTTCGAACTGCACCGGAGTCCCCTCAGGCTCTCCGGATGCTTCGCCAGCCCACTCAACAACTAGGGGAGTCAGTCATGAAGAAGTTCCTGCTCATGGGGTTGCTGGGGGCTTTGCTGGTGCCCTCGGTGGTGATGGCGCAAAGCAGCTTCGAAGGCACCTGGAAGATCGACTTAAGCAAGGCGCACATGCCGAAGAAGCCGGACGTTCTACTGCTGCAAAACGGTACGTACGAGTGCAAGACATGTGCTCCGGCGATCAGCATCAAGGCGGATGGTGACGATCACGCGGTCACTGGCCATCCGTATTTCGACATGATGGCCGTCAAGGTGGTGGACGATCACACGATCCAGGAAACTCAGAAGAAAGGCGGCAAGGTCGTGGCGACTTCGAAGACAGTGGTTGCTGCAGACGGGAAAACCGCAGAGTTCGAATTCAGCGACAGCAGCGACACAAATTCTGCCCCAGTGACAGGCCACGGCACCATGACCCGAGTGGCGGCGGGCCCGAAGGGATCGCATGCCATTTCAGGTTCGTGGCGAACAACGAGTTTCGGGGATGTCTCCGACAACGGACTGACCTTCACCTACAAATTTGACGGCGATCAGGTGAACATGACCACGCCCACTGGGCAGTCCTACAACGCGAAGCTGGACGGCACGGACTCACCGTATATGGGCGATCCGGGGACCACCAGCGTCTCGGTGAAGAAGCTGGGCAAGAATGGCCTGCAAGAGACTGACAAGCGCAATGGAAAAGTGATCAGTGTTGCGAAAATGACCGTCGCGGCAGATGGCAAGACGATGACTATTGCGATCAATGATGTACTGCATGGATCGACCAGCTCGTTTGTGGCGACCAAGCAGTAGCCAAGCAATAGACTCCGTCGCCTGCTGACCGCGTCGGCAGGTGCTCTCGGGACAAGTTGAGTATTTCGCAGGCCACGGATGGCCTGCCACCCATCCGACGTCCACTTCGTCGCTCCATCCCCAATACCTGATGTAGCAACCCCGCGCGCAAGAGGAGCCCGGCTGCGGCGCGTTGGAGCATAAGCTCAGCGATCAAAACCGGTACTGTCTATACCTCAGTGTCCGGACCACTACTTTCCAAAAACGCGTCAAGCAACGCGCCGCGGTATTTCTGTCGATGCAGCAGCAATGAGAGTTTGCGTCGCAGATCGAGGAACGGAGTTTTCAATGCCTTCAGGCGCCCCGCTGCCAGCGCGTCGGTGACCGCGACGGCAGGCAGGCAGGCGATACCCAGTCCAGCCACTACAACCTGCTTGATCGCCTCGATCTGATCCAGTTCCAGCACGGTTTCGCCGGGTGGCAGCTGCGCCAGCACACGCTCGCTGGTCGCGCGCGTGGCCGAACCGGGCTCGCGCAGCACCCAGCGGGCACCCGCAAAATCCGCCGGCTTCAGGCCGCGTTTGCGCGCCAATGGGTGGTCCGGCGGCGCGCACACCACCAGCAGGTCGTCGCGCCACGGCCGCACCTCGAGCAGCGGATGGGTCACCGGCCCTTCGACGCAACCGATGTCCAGGCTGTGATCAAGCACGCCCGCGGCAATCGCTTCGGTGTTCGCTACGCGCAGGCGGATCGCCACGTGCGGATGCGCGCGCACAAACACCCCGAGCAATTCACCAACACGATAATTGCCCACCGTATTGCTGGTGCCGATGCGCAGCTCGCCAGCCAGCGCAGCGCTGCCTTCACTGCCACGCCGGCCAAACTCGATATGCCGCTCCAGTAGTTCCTGTGCCAGCGGCAACAGTTCGCGGCCACGTGCATTCAGGCGCAGGCGGCCACGTTCGCGCGCAAATACCGGCGCATCCAGTTGCCGCTCCATTTCAGCGAGCGCCATGCTGGCGGCGGGCTGCGTCAGATACAGATGCTCGGCGGCGGCGCGCACGCTACCGTGCAGCGCTACCTGTACAAACACCTCAAGCTGGCGAGGGCTGATGTTGATCATCAGCCTATCTTATACATCCCATCAGATATTCCAAGTTTCCCTGATGGATGTGGGCGCGGACAATGACGCCATTGTCGGAGTCCCCCATGAACGTACCCTCGATCGCCATTACTTCCCCCAACCTGCGCCAGCAAGTGCCCGGCCTGCTGCTGGCGATAGTGATCGGCCTGCTCGCACTGGTACTGGGACGCTACGCACCGCTGATCGGCGGCCCGGTGATCGGCATCGTGCTGGGCATCATCGTGCGCAACCTGCTGGCGCCGGGCGAGCGTTACCAGCCGGGTATCGCGTTTGCCGGCAAGTACGTGCTGCAGTGGTCGATCATCGCACTGGGCTTCGGGCTCAGCCTCAGCCAGGTCGCCAGGACCGGCCTGCAGTCGCTGTCGGTGACACTGGTGACGATGACCGTGGCGTTTCTTGCTGCGTGGTTGCTCGGGCGCTGGCTGGGCGTGCACGGCAAACTGAAGATCCTGATTGGCGTGGGCACCGCAATTTGCGGCGGCTCGGCGATTGCCGCGGTGACACCGATCATCCGGCCGGACGATCACGATACCGCGTTCGCGATCTCCACCATCTTCCTGTTCAACGTGATCGCAGTGCTGTTGTTTCCGCTGCTCGGCCACCTGATGCACATGTCTGACATGGGCTTCGGCCTGTGGGCCGGCACCGCGATCAACGACACCTCATCGGTGGTCGCAGCCGGCTACAGCTACAGCACGGCCGCGGGCGACTACGCGACCATCGTCAAGCTGACCCGTGCCACCCTGATCATTCCGATCTGTCTGGTACTGGCATTTGCGGTCGCCGCGCACGAAAAGCGCAAACTCAAGCAGAGCGGCAGCAGCGGCAGCTTCAGCCTCGGAAAAATCTTCCCGTGGTTCATCCTGTGGTTTCTGGTCGCCTCGGCGGTGCGTACCGCGGGCCTGATCCCCAGCGCCATCCAGCCAGCGATTCACATGGCGGCGGAATTTCTGATCATCGTCGCGCTCACCGCAATCGGCCTGTCGGCGGACCTGCGCAAAATGGCCGCCAGCGGCGTGCGGCCCATCCTGCTCGGTCTCGGCGTATGGATAGCCGTCGCTGTCAGCAGCCTGCTGGTGCAGCTGGCGATCGGGCAGCTCTGAACCCAGGCTTGTGTGCTGCCTATGAAGCGCATGCTTCTGGACGGCCCGGGTCGAAAACGGACCTGGAAGGCCACCGTTTGCCCATCCGCAACGCGATGGCTGACTGTCGCCGAAAAAGGACTCACATCGATGAGCCTTTGAGCTGAGCCATCGCGCCTGTTTCTTGCTCGCTTGTTCCATCGCACGGAGTGCTTTTTCGTCTAATATCGAAGCACAAATCGTGCCCAATCAGTGAGAAATTGTAAGCGGACTTCTGGTTTTTAGAGCCGCGTCACACTCTTTATCCGCGAAAACAAGCATCGTATTCGGCACAACTTTCACCAGCATCGAATACAGGGGGGCCTGATGATCGAGCTGGAAATACAGACACTCTCGGAGCGACGAGAGGGCCTGCTGATTGACCTCGGCCATGCCGTCGTCAAGAGCGGATTTACCTTGCAACGGCAACGCTTCACGCAGGACGCCAATGGCGTGCTGCTGACCATGATCGTGCGCGGACCGGCAGGCAAACAGCGCGCGCTTGAAGCGGCGCTGGATGCCAATGAGCGCATTATCAGTTTCAATACCTCGACGTTTGAGGAGGGCACGCCGAAGCCGCATTTTGCAGCGTCGCGTAAGGTCATTGGGCCGGCTGCCGTGCACGCACCGACCGCAACCGCACCGCTTGTCGCAAACGCTTCGACGCCTGAGCAAGGCACGCCGAAACCGTCTTTCGCAGCGTCGCCTGTCGTTGTTCGGCAAACTGACGTGCCCACGCCAACACTGGCAATCGAAGCGGTATCGGCCGTCGCGCCCACGGCAGTCGCTGACGTGCCCGAATCGGTCGTTGCACCGGTGGTTTCAGCTGAGCTGACTCCCCAACCGGAGCCAGAGCCGGAATTCATCTTCATACTTCCGCGGGAGCCGTCGTCTGCACCGGCACCCGTGGCGATTGCGCCATTTGTCGAGCTGATCCAGCTCGGCCCAGACGTCGAGACAGTCATGCAAGCGCTGCCGAAGCTGGAGGACGAATACCCGCGGATTTTCCCGCGACTGCAATCGCTGGAACGCTCGGTTGCCGAGGCTGCGCGTGAGTCGTCTCTCGAATTGGCGGGGCAGCGAACGGGCGCATGGGTATTCGGGCGCGACTTTGCACCGGGCGCCAAACTCGATGTGCACGAAGCGATCAAACGCATCGGCATCCCTGCGCTGAGTGCGCTGGTCGAGGTCGAACAAAAAGGTGAGCAACTGCATATTCGCAATAGCCCCCTGTGCATCGAGGGCGGCCAGTCCAGCTGTAAATTCTTCAGTGGCTACCTGGAGGGGTTGCTCGGTCCCGCCATCTTGTCCGACAGCCTATCGGTGTTCGCCGTTTGTTGCCGCAGCTGCGGCGCCGATGAGTGCGTACTGGCGATCTCGGATTGAACGGCCCGCCGGCAAGCGAGCAGCACCTCAAGCCTTGCCCTGCTCGACCAGCGTCAACGCCACCTTGTCGCGCAGATAGACCGGCAGCGCCAGTTCCGGTGCCTGTACGCGACCGGCCTTGAACTCGCGCAGTGCGAGTTCGGCAACATGAGCGGCCTGCGGATAGCGCACGCCATCGGCTGACCGAAGGGTGCCGGTGAGGCGTTCGCACAGTACGGTGGCATACGTCGCCCAGCCACTGCCGACCACCTGCCACGCTGCAGCTTGCGGCAACTGCAGCGATTCGGCGGTACAGACCCGCTCGTCATCCAGCGCGATCAGTCCACCGTTGTCGTCGCGCCGATAACAGGCCGCATAGATCTCGCCCATCCGCGCGTCGATCACCGCAAGGATCGCCGTGCCCTCGTCCTCTGGCGCTTCCAGTGCCAGCGCCGCCAGCGAGGAAATGGTGATCACCGGCAGATCGAGCGCCAGCGCCATACCTTGCGCCAGCGACACGCCGAGTCGCACGCCGGTGAACGCACCGGGGCCGCGGCCGACCGCGATCACATCCAGCGCATGCCGTCCGATGCCGGCCTCGGCCAGCAGCGCATCGGCCATCGGCAACACCAGCTCGGTGTGCCGGCGCGGCGCGATCTCGCTACGCGCGATCAGTTCGTCGCCATGGATCAGGGCAACGGAACAGGCTTCGGTGGCGGTTTCGATCGCGAGCAGATTCATGATGGCTCCATGATACCGGCTGGCGGCACGGTCGGCGGCATCTTCGGTGGCGTGCCAGAGGGCATGCCGGATGCAGGGGGCGTCGTCGGTACGTAGGCGTACCAGTCGATGCGCCGGGTCAGGTACATCATCAACGCGACTATCACCAGCAGCACCATGGCGCCGATCAACAGGGCGTACTGCTCGGCCGCGATCAGGCCGTACAGCATGGTGTAGATCAACCCCAGCACGCCGCCCAACAGCAGGCCGGCGCGGCGTGCGCGCAGCACCGCCATCGCGTAACCGCCCACGATGAACACCGCGGATGTGGCGGCCACCGCATAGGCCGGGCCAAAACCCACTTGCTCGGACAACGCCAGCAACACCACGTAGAACGTGGCCAGCGCCGCACCAACCAGCAGGTACTGCACCGGATGCACCCGCAAGCGCTTGAGCACCTCGAACAGGAAGAACGCGACGAACGTCATCGCGATGAACAGAAGTCCGTATTTTCCGGCACGCTCGTTGCGCTGATATACGTCGACCGGCTGATAAAGCTGCACGCCAAACGTCGATGCCTGCAGCGCCTGCTCCATGCCGTCGCCGCTGTCGGTCCAGTGCTGGCCGTAACTACGGTTGAGATCGAGCAAGTGCCAGTGCGCACTGAAACCCTGCGCGTCGAGTCGGTGCTCGAGCGGCAACGCCGCGCCGGTAAAGCTGGGATCACGCCACGGCGCGTGCATCGTCACGTCGGTGCTGCGCGCCAGCGGTAGTAACTGCAGCGATTCGGTGCCCGCCAGCTTGAGGCTGATCTCGACATCGATCGGCTGGCTGCCCAGCGCGTCCAGGTCAATCGGCACCACCACGTTCGGCCACTTGCCGAGGCGATCCGCCGACGAATCAAAACGCGCCGGCTTGCCGTTGATGCGCAGATCGCTTACCTCCTGCAAACCACGCAGGTCGCCGATCGGCAGGGGCAATTCGGCCTTGCCGCCCTGCCATTGCGCATTGCTCGCCCGGCGAAACTGCGCCAGATCCTCTGCACGGTAGCTAGCCTTCAGCCTCACCGTCGAGACGAATACCGGCGCGGCATAGATGCCGTAGCGCCGGGTCTCCACCGCCATGGCCACGTCCATCTTCAGCGTATCGGCGAGCATGCTTTCGCTACCGGAGCGCCACTGTGCTGCCCCGCTCTGTAACGGGCCACTGTCCGCAGGCGTGATCTGCTGCTGCGTTGGCACCGTCAGCACCGGACCACCCAACACCTGCGCGCCGCCCCAGCCTTGGGCGATCTGCGCGATCGCCGTCTCGCGCAGCTGCTGGCGTTCGCTCACCAGAGAGCGCACCTGCATCAACGGTATGGTCATCAGCAACGCCAGCAAGCCGATGCCCAGCACCTTGGCTGTCACCGTCTGTGTCCAGTGGTTCATTGCCCGCACTCCCCTGATTGGAGCGTCGATGACAACAGCTGCATCGGCCGCAGCGCAGGCGATGGCGGGCCCGGCGCTGACCGCGAGATGGCTTTGCTGTGTCAGTGCCAACGGAAATTCGGGCTTCGTCCACGAAACTTCATGCGGTCGACGCGGTCAACCTCACTCAGGCATCCGATGTTCCGCTGCCGACCCGACGTGTTTCATCTTCCAGGAAGGGGATTCCTATGCGCACTGTGATCAGGTTTCTGGCCCGCAACAAAGGGTTTATCACGTTCATGCTGTGCATGATCGTGTTCCGCAGCGCGGTCGCCGACTGGAATGTGGTGCCGACCGGCTCGATGCAGCCAACGATACGGATCGGCGACCGCATTTTTGTCGACAAGGCCGCCTATGACATCCGGCTGCCACTGACGCATATTTCGTTGATGCACCTGGCCGACCCGAAGCGGGGTGACATCGTCGTGCTGGATTCGCAAGCGGCCAACGAGCGCCTGGTGAAGCGGGTGATCGGCCTGCCCGGTGACGAAGTGGCGATGCGCGACAACGTGCTTTACATCAATGGTCACGCGTCGAACTATGCGCCTGCCGCATACAGCGGCATCCATGATGACCTGCAGGATCCCGCCCGCTATGCCATCGAGCAGCTCGGCGACGTACGACATGCCGTACGGCTTTCCGCGAACTGGCCAAGCCTGGCCAGCAACTACGGGCCGGTGAAAGTACCCGCCGATCATTACCTGCTGCTTGGCGACAATCGCGACAACAGTGAAGATTCTCGCTTTCTGGGTTTCTTTGCGCGCAATGAAATTGTCGGGCGCTCGCGCTATGTCGCTGTTTCGCTGGACCCCAACCATTACTACCTGCCGCGAGAGCATCGTTTCGGCGCCGCGCTCGACTGACGTCTCAGGCTCCGTCCAACTCTATCGGGGCATCCGCTACTTCGGTGCCCTGGTGAAACACGATCTTCCAGTCGCCAGAGGTGTGGCGCCAGATCGTTGAACGGCGTGTACGACGCATCCCCTGCAGCAACGTGTAGGTGAGCAGGTACAGATCGGTCGCCAGCTGGCGACAGTGGAAATCACTGGTCTCCCACGCGTCGTCCGCTGACGAATGGCCACGTGCATCGAGCACATCCAGCACGTACTGCCTGCTGTAACGACGACCGGACGCACCCACTTCCCAGAAATCCGCTTCCGTCATGCGCTCGAAATCCGCACGCGTGGTGCCGAACTCCGGACGATGGAAGATCGGCTCGCGCTGGCGCAGTTGTTCGAGTACGCCGAGCAGCTCCGGAGCGGTGGACAGGTCGGGTTCCATGTCGGCGCGGCTCTATCGAAATCTCTGGGGTGACGGGCTAGACAGGTACGCGCAAGTTCACTCGGGCGGCTGCCACAGCTCGATGCGTGTGCCTTCCGGATCCATGATCCAGCCGAAGCGGCCGTATTCACTTTCATCG
>Ga0302226_10000332_pt1 | contig 42033 bp, 30 predicted proteins | sample II_Palsa_E3_3_FD_193524 | JGI IMG/M metagenome (GOLD analysis project Ga0302226, IMG submission 193524) | Peat permafrost microbial communities from Stordalen Mire near Abisko, Sweden - II_Palsa_E3_3 | ecosystem: Environmental > Terrestrial > Soil > Palsa > Peat permafrost | place: Sweden...
CGGCAGACAGGTCGCCTACCGCATCAAGGTGGGTCTGCAGGGTAGTGATCAAAGCAAGAGGCTCATGGAAAACCATGAGCCTCTTGGGTCATTCCGGCGGCGTCAATACCTTAACTGACTGGCATTACGGCCCAGCGCCGTCCTTTTGTTTTTCTGCTCACTCGGGCTGCCACGGATCGTAGCTACCGAAACTCCACAGATGGCCTTCCGGATCACGGCAGCTGTAGCCGGCACCGCCATAGTCCTTTTCGGCATAGTCGTCGACGATCGTCGCGCCGGCGGCTTTGGCTTGCTGGTAGTGGGATTTGCAATTGACGACGACCACATACGGGCATTGTGTTTCGCGCTCGCCGATCTCACTGGGCTGTGTCATGTGCCGACCGGAATCCGTGTCGCGCACATCGCCGAGCATGATCATGCCGGTACCGTAAGTGACCTGGGCATGATCCACGCCGCCATGTTCGTTTTCATAAACGACGTGTTTCTCGAAACCGAAGGCCTTGCACAGCCAGGCGATCGCTGCATGTGCGTCGCGATAGCGCAGGCCAGGGATGATGGTGCTGCCGTGTTTCGCTGCTGAGGACATGAGAATGACTCCAAGCGGATAACGGAATGTCAGGCTAGCGCTGAGGGGTGCCTGCGTCTTGTAGATTTTCGCTTCCGTGACGCAGAGTTGTTGCAGGATCAATCCCGGTCGTCGCTGCTTTCGGCAACCGGCGGCAGGTTGCGAACGATCATGCTTTGCGGGCTCGTCATCGGCAGCTTGGCTTCGCGCAGTCGATCGAGAGTCTCGAACAGCAACTCGCTTTTTACGTTGCTGACATCGCGTGGGCTGTTGACATAGGCGATGCAGCTGAAGGTCATCGATCCGGCGTCGAGATTTTCCAGCGTCACGCTCGGTGCCGGCATGTTCAATGTTCCCGGATGGGCGCTCAGTACTTGCAGGATCAGTTCGCGTGCCTTGCTCGCATCAGTGTCCAGCGGCATCGACAACTTGATGCTTACGCGTCCCTGGGCGTTGGCCAGGGTCACGTTGCGGACGTTCTGCGTGATGAACTGCGAGTTCGGCACGATCATGGTGGAGCGGTCGCTCATCTGGATTTCGGTGGCGCGCACATTGATCCGGCGGATGTCGCCCTCGACCCCGCCGATACTGACCCAGTCGCCCACTTTCACTGGCCGCTCGGCTAGCAGGATCAAGCCGGAGATGAAGTTCTGTACGATCGCCTGCAGGCCAAAACCAATGCCGACCGAAAGTGCGCTGGCCATCCAGGTGATGCCTTGCAGGTCCACCTTCAGCGCGGCCAGCGACAGCACGAACACCAGCACGCCACCGACGTAGCCGAGCAGGGTGATCACCGAATTCTGCATGCCGAGATCGAGCGAGGTCTTCGGCAATAGCTGGTCACTCAACCAACGCTTGATCACCCGCAACACGATCAAGCCGAGCCCGAAGACCAGCGCCGCATCGAAGATATCGTTGGGCACGATCTTGAGTTTGCCCAGCGAGCCACCGGACAGCAGGCTGCCAATGCGTCCGGTCAGTTCCTGTGGCCCGGCACCGAACGGTGCCAGCACGATCGCCACCGCCAGGATCAGCAGCAGGGCGCGGGTGATCCCAGATAGCAGGGTGCCTGTCTGTTCCAGTGCAAGGGGATTCAGGCCGAAACTAGCCTGCATCCGCATGCCGGTATGCCCCTTGGGTGAAAACACCGCGTTGAAGATGTCGTCGACCAGATACATCAACAGATAAAGCGCGGTCAGGATGACCCCCACCCAGACCATCTGACGCGCGAGGAAGAAGGCAAACGCGATGTAGCCCAACGCCACGCTGAGCAGGATGAGGCCGACACCGACGTACGCCGCGCCGATCACTAACCCTACCCACACCGGGCGCTGCGCCGGCGTCTCTCCGGCAGCGAGGGCCTCGCGTCGCGTTTGGCCCAGGCGCAGCAGCGAGCTGCCGATGAGGAAGCCGATCAGCACCGAAAGGGAGGCACGCGTCGCCACGGTGATCCCCACGCTGGCGCCGATCGCGTTATTGACGCTCTCGACCAGATTCTCCAGCACGACTGTGCCACCGAGCAGCCATGGGAATGGGTGCAGCCGGTGCGCCGAGTCGTCGGACAGGGCCGGTAGTCGCCATGTCGGGCGTGAGGTGGACAGCATGGCGCGGCCGAGACCGATCAAGAACGCGGCAAAGGTCACCGCGCGCACCAGTTTCTCCGCCAGTTCGTCCAGATCCTCGCTCAGCAGGTCGTTCCAGTTCAGTGCGAGATAGACGAAATGCGCGGTCAGTCCGATGGCCAGCGTATAGGCCAGCGTCACGGCGACAGCCAGCGCGCTTCGCCGCAGCTGGCCGGCGGGCATGTGGGCGGTACTTACCCAGACCAGCGTGCGTTCAATCAGCCAGCGCCCCACGCTCATCAGCAGGGCCGCGATGATCAGGCACAGGATGAATGGCGTGCGGTTGGGCGGCTGCCAGGCCTGCCGCAGGGTTGCCAGGACGTTGCTGCCCAGCTGTTTCAGATGCGCCATGTCATCAGGAAACGCCTTCGCCGGATCTACCCAGAAGGCGGTGCTGAATGGTGTGGCATTGCGCGAGGCGAGCTGCGTCTGCAACTGATCACGGCGCAGGTCCGCGACATGCGCGGCAAGTTGAGCCGCCTCGGTGCTTAGCGAGTTGGCCTGCTTGACCTGGCCATCGAGATCGCTCAGCGCTTTACCCAATTGCTTGCGCTGTGCGCTCAGTTCTGGTGGCTCAGGTGGCGCGCCCTTGACGGGTGCGGGACCGAGTACGTCCAGCCGCGCTTGCAGGCCGGATGATTGCGGCGACAGCGTGGAGACGAGTTGCTCGGCCTGCTGTTGTACGGCCAGTGCGCTATTGCGCAGTTCGGCCGGTACATCGGCTTTCTTGGCATCCACCGCGGCCTTGATGTCATCCAGTTGGGCGCGCAACTGGGTCAACGTCTGCGCCGCCGTCAGTGCCGGCGTGGGAGCAGAGGCGGAGGAAGCTGGGGCAGCTTGCGCCCATACGCTGCTGCCGGACACGGCCAGCAACAGGATCAGGAAATAACGGAACAGGATAGGCATCGCCCGATCATCCCGGCCCTGCCGCGATGGGTCAATCGAATTGACCGCGGAAGCCATCCCGCTTTGACTTACCGTTCAGGCTCGGCAACCGACGTCGAAGAGATCACGTGGCCAAGTATTGAAGCTAGCCCCTGGGCCCTTCGCGCCGGCAGCGACGCAGAATGAGCGAGCCCTCGGCATCGCACACAACTGTGTCGCCCGTGCATTGCGCGCGACAAACCGTCGGAGCAGATGCGCCGTGGGAGGCTCGCTTTGGGATGCCCTCGTTCACACCGGCATCGGCGTGATTCAAGCACAATGTTGTCTGGGTATAGTCGGGTGGCACCATGATCTTGCGCTGGTTCGAATCCCTCATCGATGCGTTCAAAGAGCCTGCGGACGGCATGCCGCCGCAATCGGTGTGGCGTTTCTATGTGTTTTATCTGCGCCAGGTCTGGCCGGTGTTTGCGGCGGCGATTGTGGTGGGCTTTGGCGTGGCCATCGTCGAAGTCTCCTTGTTCGGCTTCATCGGCAGCATCGTCGACATGACCAAGGGTGTGCCGGCAGCGGGGTTCTTCCAGCAGCATGGCCGTGAATTGCTGTGGATGGGCTTTGTTGCGCTGATCGCGCGTCCGGTGCTGGCCGGCTTGCATGATCTGCTGGTGAACCAGGCGATTGCACCGAACCTGACCAATCGCATCCGCTGGCAGAACCATCGCTACGTGATGCGGCAAAGCCTGGGATTTTTCCAGAACGATTACGCCGGGCGCATCGCGAACCGCATCATGCAGACTTCCGCGTCGCTGCGTGAATCGGCGGTGCAGATCATCGATGCGATCTGGTACGTGACGATCTACACCGGCAGCGCAATCGTGCTGTTCGCGAAAGCGGATTTCTGGCTGGCCGCGCCGCTGGTGCTGTGGCTGTTCGCTTATGTAGGCACGTTGACGTATTTCGTGCCGCGCACCAAAGAGCGTTCATGGAAGCAGTCCGAAGCGCGCTCCAAGCTGATGGGCCGCATCGTCGATGGCTACAGCAACATCCTCACGCTGAAACTGTTCGCACACACGCGTCGCGAGGAAGCGTACGTGGCCGAGGCCATGAGCGAGCATATCCAGCGCATGCGCAAGATGACCCGACTGACCACGGCGATGGATGCGAGCATCACCACACTCAACGGTTTTCTCATCGTCGGGACCTCGGGACTGGCGATCTGGCTGTGGAGCCAGGGCAAGGTGACGGTGGGTGCGATCGCGCTGGCGACCGGCCTGGTGATCCGCATCAACAATATGTCCGGCTGGATCATGTGGGTGGTCAACGGCATCTTCGAGAATGTCGGCACCGTACAGGACGGCATCACCACCATTTCGCAACCGCGCAGCGTGCAGGATCGCGAAGGCGCGATGCCGCTGGAGGTGACCAACGGCGCGGTACGCTTCGAGCACATCCATTTCCACTACGGCAAACAGGGCGGCGTGATCGCCGGACTCGACCTGGCCGTGCGTGCGGGCGAAAAGATCGGCGTGGTCGGTCCGTCCGGCGCCGGCAAGTCGACCCTGGTCAACGTGCTGCTGCGGCTATACGACCTCGAAGGTGGCCGCATCCTGATCGATGGTCAGGATATCGCCCAGGTGACACAGGAAAGCCTGCGTTCGCAAATCGGTGTCGTGACGCAGGACACCTCGCTGCTGCATCGCTCTATTCGCGACAACCTTTTGTATGGCCGTCCAGACGCCAGCGAGGCGCAGATTATCCAGGCGGTGTGCAAGGCGCGCGCCGACGAGTTCATTCCCCAGCTCAGCGACGGCGAAGGTCGGCACGGCTATGACGCGCTGGTCGGCGAGCGCGGCGTGAAACTCAGCGGTGGCCAGCGCCAGCGCATCGCGATTGCCCGCGTGTTGTTGAAGGATGCGCCGATCCTGGTGTTGGACGAGGCCACTTCAGCGCTTGATTCCGAAGCCGAGGCGGCCATCCAGGACAGCCTCGACATCCTGATGCAGGGCAAGACGGTGATCGCCATCGCGCATCGCCTGTCCACCATCGCGCGAATGGATCGACTGGTGGTGCTGGATAAGGGCCACATCGTCGAGAGCGGCACTCACGCCGAACTTATCGCGCACGAGGGGCTGTACGCCAGGCTGTGGCGACGGCAGACCGGTGGCTTTGTAGCGGCGGAGGATGCGTTGGCGTGAGGAACCTGCAATGGGGAGCCCGTGTGGGACATTGCGATTGCCAGGTAAGGTCCATGGAAATCGAACCGCGCGCGTGTTCGATTTCTTATTGCGATAACACATTATCATCACAGGACAACTGATAAGTTTTGTTAAGTTGTGCCCTTTGTGAAGATCCTTCGACAACTGCCTCCGCCGCGATGAGAGATGACGCGCGTCGGCAGGTTGCCAGGGTGGGACAGTTGCCCATCTTGCCTTCTTCATGGCCGACACAGCGCTGCTCATTTCGCACACGATGAGAGTGAGGGGTCTGCCATGCCCAGTCGAGGTCTCGCAGCGAAAGTCGTGAGTCGCCGCTCCTTGCCGCGGCAGCTCCTATTGACCACGAGCATTGCCACCGCCCTGATTTCACCACTCATTGCCTTCCGAGTCAGTGCCCAGACGGACGAACAATGGCTGGGTGTCGCCAGCTCAGACATCACCGATTCGGCCAATTGGAGCGCAGGGATACCTCTTTACGCCCAATTCGGCGATACGGTCATCAATGGGGGGCAACCTAACCAGCCCGTGTGGACGATCAACGGACCGTCTGCCAGCGCCGACTTTTACACCACGGGTTGGCAACTTGCGTCGCTCAGCATTGGTGATGGCTCGGTGGCTGGCGGGGCCGGGCTGCTGACCGTTAATGGGGACCCCAACACAGGTGCTACCGGAAATAGCGGCAGCGGCTACTTCGGCTTCCAGTCTTTCCTGAAGGTCGGGGCTAACGGAGGCACCGGCACCCTGACGCTGAATCTGCGCCCCGATGCAGCCAGTCCGGGCACTGAATTGGGCCTGGCCGGTGGTGGACCACAAGGTGTGCTGGTGGGACTGGGCGCCGGTAGCTCCGGCACCGTCAACCTGCTCGGCTCGGGTAAAACCGTGCAATCCCAAAACAGTTACGTCCCCGGGCAGCTAGAGCCTGGGCTCGTGGCGGACACTCAAACACCGCTATTGGTGGGTTCCCAAGGTGGCCATGGCGTACTCAACGTCCAGGACGCTGGTTGGGCCGTCAGCGCGTACAGCCAGGGAACTGGCACTCCCAGTTTTGGTATTGGCGTAGGCGCCGGTAGCCAAGGCACGCTCAACGTCCTTTCTGGCGGCAAGTTTGGCATCAACACCTTATCGGGTTCTACGACGAGCCCGGACGTCATCGGCGCGGATGGGGGCGTCGGTGTGCTCAATGTTTCCGGTGTCAACGCTGGAGGTTACGCAAGCAATGCCAATTTTGGCGATGGCCTTTACATCGGCTCAGGCACGGGAGGATCCGGCTCGGTCAATGTGTTGGCTGGTGGCAAGTTTCTTACCAAGACCAACTTGGCGCCGACAGTGGAGCATCAAGTTCCAGCACAGGTCGGAGTTCAAGGCGGCACCGGCACGGTCACGGTCGATGGTGCCGGGTCGGTGTGGTATGTCGCCGGCATTGCGTATGCTAACTACACGCCTACGGATGGTACGGAAGTCGGTGATTTGCAGGTCGGACCCGATGGCACGGGCATGGTGACGATTTCCAACGGCGGTCTGCTCGCTTTAGGTGCGGCTCAATTTAGTAGCCATAACGATCCCGATCCGCCGTATGCGTCGTGGACCCAACTGGATTCATTCGACGGTGGCCTGGGTACGCTCTACCTGGCCGACACCGCAAGCGGGGTGGGTACTCTGAATATCGGCGCACCTGCGGGGCAGGGCGCGGTAGCACCGGGTGAACTGGAGGCCGCACAGATAGTGTTTGGGCTCGGCGCAGGCACGGTGGTCTTCAATCACAACGCGACCGACTACACGTTCACGACACCGTTGGTTGGCACGGGGACGCTTGCTGTTTATTCGGGGACGACCTTCCTTTCGCCTGCCGCTTCCCCTCCCGCGGGAGCGCCTGTCGATAACAGCGGTTTTACCGGCACCACGCAGTTGTACGGCGGTGCGCTGGGGCTCAATTACGACGCTGCGCTCGGCAGCAGTAACGTTCAGGTGCTTGGTACGGCAGGGTTGATCTATGCCAATGCCGTCAACATCGGCAATGCGATCGATATTCAAGGCGGCGCCACGCTCAACGCTGAAGCTGACAGTGGTGCCACGGCAACCCAGGCCGGCGTGATCTCCGGTGCCGGCACACTGGCGAAGATCGGCAGCGGCACACTTGACCTGACAGCGGTCAATACACTGACCGGTGAAACGGATGTGACCATTGGCGTACTCGCGCTCGTCGGATCAGGCAGCCTTGAGTCTTCTAGCCGCGTGGTGGCTGACGGAACGTTCGATATATCTGCTGTCGATCCAGTGGCGAACATTCGCAGCCTGGCCGGCAGCGGCGTGGTCAATGTCGGCGCCAACACACTTAACCTCACAGCGGCGGACGATACATTCGCCGGCGCATTCACGGGGACCGGTGTGTTTGCGCTCTCAGCCGGCACCGAAACGCTTACGGGCGACAGCAGCGGCTACACCGGTTCGACACAGGTCAATGGCGGCACCTTGTGGGACAACGGCACACTGGGCGGCGCAACCAGTCCCGCTACAGTGGCTAGCGGCGGCACACTGGGTGGAAGCGGCACGCTGGGCGGCGATGTCACCGTTGAGAGTGGCGGCACCGTTGAACCGGGCCCAGCCACGCACACGATTGGCACGCTGACGATCAACGGCAACCTGGCACTGAGCAGCGGGTCCGCACTCACTTACGATTTCGGGCAGCCCAATGTCGTGGGTGCTCCGCTCAATGATCTGATCGAGGTGGGTGGCAATCTCACGCTGGGGGGCACGCTGAATGTGTCCGAGGCCGTTGGCGGTCATTTCGAGATCGGCGTGTATCGGGTGATCGACTACAACGGGACGTTGACGGATAACGGTCTGGCACTCGGTACGGTGCCGGTGACCGGCCTGTCTGTGCAGACGGCCGTACCGCAACAGGTGAATCTTGTTTACGCACAGCCGCCACCGGTGGGGCCGACACTTTCGTTCTGGGATGGCGCTGCCGGGCCGAAGAGCGATGGTGTCGTCAATGGTGGGGATGGGAGCTGGCAAAACTCCGCCGGCAACAATAACTGGACCAACGAAAACGGCACGGTCAACGCGCCGTTCGCCGACGGTTCGTTCGCCATATTCGAGGGCGCGCCCGGCAAGGTAACCGTCGACAATAGCCTGGGGGCGGTCACTGCAGCGGGCATGCAGTTTGCAGTTGATGGCTATCAAGTGAGTGGTGGTGCGATCACGCTGATAGGAGCGCAAGCACTGATTCGCGTGGGCGACGGCACGTCCGATAGCGTCAACTACGTGTCCACCATCGCAGCGCCACTGATTGGCTCAGCGGAGCTCGTGAAAGACGATGTCGGCACGCTGGTCCTGTCGGCGGCCAATACGTACAGCGGCGGTACGCGTATCCAGGGCGGAATCCTGCAGGTATCGAGCGATACCAACCTGGGTGATGCCGCTGGCGGCCTCACGTTTGCGGGGGGCGAACTGCAGACCACGGCAAGCATGACTTCCAATCGCGCGGTAGCTGTCAGCGATGCGGGCATTATCGATACGGACCCTGGCACAACATTGACCCTGGGTGGAGCGATTTCAGGCAGCGGCACGCTGACAAAGATAGGCACCGGCACCCTGGATGTAAGCAATGGCGGATCGTTTACGGGTCCCACCAATGTCATGGCTGGCATCCTGTCTGTCGACGGCAGCTTGCCGGGCGCGTTGGTGACCATGGCCGGAGGGACGACCTTGATCGGCGACGGTACCGTCGGTGCGACAACCCTGCAGAGCGGGTCGATCATCGCGCCCGGGCACTCCATCGGCACGTTGACCGTTCAAGGCAATTACCTGCAAAACGCCAACGCCATCTACCAGGTACAGCTTGATCCGGCCTCGGCCAATGCCGATCTCATCAACGTCAATGGCACCGCTGCACTCGCCCCCGGCGCGGCACTGCAGGTTTCCCGCATCAGCAACGCGCCCTACAGCATGGACACGCGCTATACCGTGCTCGCTGCCAGCGACGGGCTTACCGGCACCTTCACCCTCAGTGGCGACACCGCGGTATCGGCCTTCGCGGCTTTGTACGACACCTACGATGCGGATCATGCCTATCTGCAAGTCGAGCAGACACGCTCACTCGATGACGCAGCCTGCACTCGCAACCCGCACGCTGCGGCAGGCGGGCTGGAGTCGGTGAGCGGCAACAACAGCGCACTCAACGCGATCCTGATTGGGTCTGCCACTGACGCCGATGCGTGCCACGCGTTGGGGCAACTTTCAGGCGAAGCCTATGCCTCCATGCGCGGCGTTTTTATCGATGACAGTCGCTTCCTGCGTGAAGCGGTCAGCTACCGCATGCGCGGCGACAGTGACCTGGCGACGCCGCAGACCAACGCCAGCAGCAATGCCGATCCGGTCGATGGTGTGTGGGGGCACGCCTTCGGTTCCTGGGGCGACTACGACGCCCATAACGACACCGCCACGCTCAGCCGAAACATCGGCGGTTTCTTTATCGGTGCTGATCGTGACCTGGGCTCCGTCTGGCGGCTCGGTGTAGTGGGCGGTTACAGTCATACCGACTTCGATGTCGACAGCTTGAACTCCGCAGGCTCCAGTGACGACTATCACCTGGGTGTTTACACAGGCAACGATCAGGGGCCGTGGCTCTTTCACGGCGGCGTAGCCTATACGTGGCATGACGTGTCAATGGACCGCCACCCCAGCTACCCAGGCTACCAGGCTGATCTCAGTTCGAACTTCCATGCTGGAACGGAGCAGGCCTGGGGCGAAGTTGCCTACGACATGCCTGGCCGAGATGCCAGCCTGCAACCGTTCTTCAACGCCGCTTACGTGCGTTTGCGCACGGACGGTTTTGCGGAGCAGGGTGATCCGGCATCTGCACTATCGGGCACTGGCGAGTCCTCCAGCAACACATTTTCGACGCTGGGCGCGCGCCTCACGGTGCCGCTCAACTTCGCTGACTATTCATCGCTGGAGTTGCGCGCAAGTGCAGGCTGGCGGCATGCTTATGGATAGCTGACACCGTCGGCCATGCTCCAGTTCAGCACCGGCACGCCCTTCGATGTGGACGGTGCTGCGCTGGATCGCGATGCACTGGCGGTGGATGTGGGGCTTGGCGGTCGCCTTGCCCCAGGTGTCGATGCGGGTATCAGCTACTCCGGCATCCTCGGCAGTCATACCGGTGACAACGGCGTCAAGGCATATGTGCGCTGGGGCTTCTAGCGCACTTGCAGCAGCACGGCAGCTCCTTTCGAACGGGGGCGAACGACGTCAGCGCAAGCAGCCACAGAGGGAAGATGGATGCCCGATTATCAATGGACGTTTCGCACAACGCCTGCCGGCTCAACCGCACCGGCAAGTCGCACTGTCGGCGCAGCGCCCGTGCACGTCGAAACGAACGGCTTTCTTTTGCGCAGCCTGGTGCCCGCCGACGCTACGCCAAGCGTAGTCAGTTGGATAAACAGCGATGAGATGCGCGACGGACTCAATCTGGCGCCGCTCAACTTTGACCTGGATCGACTACGTCATTTCATCGGCAGCTTTGACGGGCTGCACAACCATTTCATCGGCATCTTCGACCCGGCCAATGGGCTGCTGGTGGGGTTTTACACGCTGGATGTCCTGGCGCCGCACAAGGTAGCCAACATCACCTGTGGTATCGGTGAGAAGGAATATCTTGGCCGTCGCGTGCTCTGGCGCACGATCGATGCGCTGCTCGACCACTTCTTTACTTACCGTGACGTGGACAAGATTACTGCGCGCATTCTGGCCAGGAACCAGCACATGCTGTTCAACTTCATCGATAACACGCGCTTCGTTTGGGAGGCGCGGTTACGCCGGGAGTGCATGGATCCCAGCGGAAAACGATTGGATGTGCTGGTCTTCGCCGCTCACCGCGGCGGCTCCAAAGAAGACGGCACGGCGCCATGATACCCACGCCTACACGTAACGTGTCGCTGCCGTTCCAGCAGGGTGGCTTCAAGTCGCTGTGCGAAGTGCTCGATTACGCGGCCCAAGGCGATACCGGACTGAACTTTCATGATGTCCGTGGACGTCTTGAACAGACACTCAGTTATGTCCACTTACGGCGTAGTGCTGTGGCCGTAGCCAAGCGCCTTCGTGAGCGCGGCCTGACCATCGGCTCGCCTATCGCGCTGGTTGCCGAGACCAGCCCGGCCTTTCTCAAGCTTTTCTATGCATGCCAATACGCGGGATTCGTACCGTGCCCGCTGCCGCATCACCTGCGGACGGGTGCGCCGGATGCCTACGTCGCACAACTGCGGCAGCTGCTCGCGCGTACGCGTGCGCACCTGCTGCTGGTACCGGAGCGGCTAGTCGATAGCGCCACGCAGGCTGCCGAAGGTCTGCCCATCACGACCACTGGATTCGACATGCTGCTGCAGGATCTGCCGGAAGATGACACGGCATGGTTATCCGATGTGCCGGACCAGCCTACGGCCTATGTCCAGTTCTCATCAGGCTCGACTGCGGAGCCGAAAGGCGTGGTGGTGTCGCAGGCGGCGCTGATGGCGAACGTTGATGCGATTGCTCGCCACGGACTGCGCATGCAGGAGGATGACCGCGCCTTTTCGTGGCTGCCGCTTTATCACGACATGGGCTTGGTCGGCTTTTCCGTCGTCGCCATGTGCGCTCAACGAAGCGTGGATTATCTGGCGCCCATGAGCTTCGCCGCGCGCCCTCTGCAATGGCTGCGGCTGATGTCCGCATGCCGCTCCACCATCACCTATGCGCCCTTGTTCGCGTGGCACCTGGCCGCGCAGCGCTACGAAGGCACGGCACAAGACATCGACCTTTCCAGCCTTCGCATTGCTGGCGTTGGCGGCGACATGGTGCAGGCTGCGCAGCTGGACGACTGCATGCGCATCCTTGCTTCGGCGGGACTTCGCGCCAACGCGATGCAGCCCAGCTACGGCCTGGCTGAAGCCACCCTGGCGATAAGCATGACGGATGCAGCCGAGTGTCCTCGTGTCGACAATATCCTGCTGGCCGACGCGATGGGTGGCACGCCGGTCGCCACCGCTACCGCGACGGCGCCAAGCCACGCTACCCGGCGTCTGGTTAGTGCAGGGCGCCCCCTGCCGGGCATCGAGGTCCAGGTCCGTGATGCGGCGGGCTCGCTGCTACCCGATCGCCACGTCGGCCATTTGTGGATACGTGGATCCAGTGTCATGCAGAAGTATCTGGATGCCGATGCGCCGCGAGGCGCGAATGCCTTCCTCGACACCGGCGACCTGGGCTATCTGCACGATGGCGAGATCTTTGTCAGCGGCCGCGCCAAGGACCTGGTCTTGGTGCGCGGCCGAAATATCTGGCTGCAGGATATTGAATGGCTGGCCGAGCGAGTGCCGCCTCTCGTGGCTGGCGACACGGCAGCGATCGCCGTTGACGACGACGTCAATGGCTCGCTGGTGCTACTCGTGCAACGAGCCGTCACCGACGCCGACGCGCAGGAGGCACTCCGCCAGCAGTTGGTGGACGCCGTGTTGCAGGCGCTGGGTGTAACGGTGCGCGTGCTGTTCTTGCCAGCGCGCAGTCTGCTCTTCACCACGTCAGGCAAGCTGGCCCGGCAGCAGATGCGGCAGAGGTATTCAAGCGGGGCGTGGGACATGGTGTCATCGCGCGATGCCTTCCGTTCACTGGCCGTGGAGCCCACAACGTGACTGCCATGCAAGAAGCCAAGGAAATCCTCTCCGGTTGTTTGTTCGTCCCGATCGAACGCATTGGCGACGATGTCTCCATGCAGTCGATCAAGGAGCTGGACAGCCTTTCCTTCGCCGCCATCACGGTGGAGCTGGAGGATCGTGTCGGCCGTGAAATCGACCCTGTCGATCTCATCAAACTGCGCACGGTGCGCGACCTCGCTGGCCTGATCGAGCGCTATCGTTAATGCTTTCGACCGAGGTCTGCAACGCGCTTTACCGCTACGCGCGCGAGCAAAACGGGCGCAATCTGGATATTGAGCTCAACGGGGTTCCCGTGTTGCTGATTCAGCGCCACGAGGAGGCTGAGCATGTTTTGCGCGCACGGGCCGGAAACTACCGCAAGAACATGGACTGGTTTCGACAGGCGCTGGGCTCATCGCGCTTTTCGGAGGATGGCGCGGCTTGGGAGGTGCGTCGACACCTCACGCACGAATACTTCACCCATTTTGACCGCGAACGTACCTGTCGCCTGGCATGCCGCTATGCCCATGAGGCGACATTGAAACTGCTGGAGGACAGTGGCGACGGCTCAATCCATATTGATGACGGCGTACTGCGGAGCATGGCGGTTTCAGTACTGGTTGAAAACTTTTTCAACTTGCCGTTCCGGGACACCGGCATCGACTTGCAGAACATCGCCGAGCTGATGGAGTACGGCTCGGCGTACTCGTTCGTTCCTGCCGGTCGTACGGATGCACTCTATCGGGATGCACTGCGCAGGCTGCCGACGCTGCGTCGCCGCGTGCTGCAGGATCTTCGCGTTTTTCGCAGTGCCCATATGCCTCAGAGCCGCATGCTCGATGGCATGCTTGCGGCGGACGGGCTATCCGATACGGGAGTCGTACTGGAACACGAATTGCTCACGTTTTTCGCCGCCGGCGCGGAAACATCCGCCGCAACGGTTGGCTGGGCGATCTACCTCCTGGCTCACCATCCCGACATCCAGGATCGATTGCGCGATCACGCCATCAGAATCCACGATGACGTCGCGTCGAATGGCTGGGCGGCATTGGTTGCGTTCCGCGAGCTCGCTCAATTCATCTCCGAAGTGCTGAGGCTATATCCTCCGACACCGCTCATCGCGCGCCTCGCCATCGCCGAAGACCATATGAATGGGAGGGATATCGCACCCGGTCAGAACGTGCTCATTTCTTTTGTCGGCATACAGCACGACCTGCGACATCGTGCGGACCCCTGGCGACTGAACCTGGAGGAGCCCGCGCGGCGAAGTATCCCCACAGGGACGAATACAGCTTTCAGCTTTGGCCCGAGGATCTGCGGAGGAAAGCATTTTGCGCTCGTCGAAATCACCGCCTTCCTCTACACGTTGCTCATCCATGCGCGCTTCGAACTTACTTCAATCGAACCACCGCGCTTTCACTGGAAATCGCAAATGCTGCGGGAGGGTGGACAACCCGTAAAGGTATTGCCCCTGCGTTCGTGAGTGCCAAATTCGCGGATCGAGATCTAAACGGACTTTTATCCCCCGCAAACGAAAGCCTTCGGCACGTTGGCATCGATCCAGCGTGTGATGTACAGCTCAAGCGCTACCTGCTGTGGAACCTTGATGCTCGCATCCCGAACGAACGCGGCGGCGGCCTTGACGAGCGATTGCTTCGACAGGCTGGAAGCTTGCCGCGCGGCGGCTTGCTTCTGCCGTAGCTGGACAACGTGGGGCGATGGCTGGCCTGGTTTGGCGAACTTGTGATAACGGCGCAGTTCGTCGGCCGCCAGTTCCGTGTCGAACGCTGCCTGCAGCGTGGCGGCATGAGCCTTCAGCAATTCGATCAGGTCGCCAGCGGCTTTCGTCAGTTTCCCCGTTCCATCCGAAGTCAAAAGAATATGGGCGAGTGATGGGGGCAACTGTGCATTTGCATCCAAGGGAACGGACGCGCTCAGAAGCTCCAGATGCTGAAGAAACCCAGCTTGAGGGAAGGACATTTTCGTTGTCATGGGAAGCCTGGTTCTGGGGCGCGGACGATACGTCTTGATGGGCGAGCGATCGCGTCGCCAACGGCCTGGTATTTCACGGTGCCGCGTTTATGCGTTCTAGCGCGCCACGATGCGGGAGGTTCTTGCCGGGCGGTAGATCGTCTTCAGTCGTTGATAGACCGTCATCACCGCAACGCCGTAATTCCTGGCCAGATCGGGCGTGTGGCTATGGTAATAGCCGACACCCAACACGGGGTCGCGGGTTTCGTGCATGCCGTCGCGCAGGATCTTCGCTGCGACGGAGATGTTTGTTCTGGGATCGAGCAGGGTCAGCGGATCGGCCACGGCATCGCGGTGCATCGGGTAATAGACCTGCATGATGCCGACGTCCTGAACCGCGGAGCCCAGCTGGCTGGCGACCGCCATCTCGATCTGCACATGGTGCCGCTCACCGAGGATCAGGTGGTCGTTGACTCTGAACAGCCACGGAGTGGGTGCAACTTTTCCACCGGGGAGCAACGAGCGCGATTCGACCAGCGCGACGCTGTAGAGCAGCAGCGGATCGACGCCCGAAGCCTTGCCCACCTGCGCCCACAGACTTTGTTGGGAAGCGATGTTCAGATCGGGCTCGGCGATCGGCATCATCAGATCCATCGTGCTGACATCGGACAGCAGCGTGGCGGGAGTGCTGCTGTTATCGACAGAATCGTCAGGCGACGAAGCTGGCGGCGCTGGCGGCGCAGCGATTTCCTCGGCGACCGGTATCGGCGCTGGCACAACCGCCGGTGCCGCTGCGATCGTGAGTGGCTGTTGCTGCGCCAGCTGAGGCGCCGGTGCGGCGGGCTGCTCGGCTTTCGGTTGCGAATGCGCTACGCCCATCCCCAACAGGACCGCCGTGGTGCCAACTGCGGCACAGAACGAGCCTGCTGCCAGCATCCTTCGCCGATTCGCTGGATGTGATGTCAGCCACCGCGCAGCCGTAGCCCTCGACCGCAACGTCATCCTGGTGAAGTCCAGCTGGTTCAGAACCGCAAGCGTTGTGGCGCGCAGGTGAACTGCCGCCAGAGGCATGTTGCGAACAGCAGGCGTCGGCAACGGGGCTGGCTGCGATGGTTTGGATGCCCACTGGGTAGGGGGCGGCGTTATCGACGACCAGTCCAGCGTTTCGATGTGCACGGCGGAGCGGGCGGATTTCCAACTGGCAGGCGGCATCAGATAGACGCGCCTCGACCGTCGCCGCGCAGCGGCCGAGGCGACGTGAGGCGTCGTCACCGGCTCGCTTGAAGGCTCGCGAGGGCTGCTATCCCCTGGCTGGCGATGGGTCATAGGTTGGACTGCCGCCGGTTTCACAGACGCCCATTGTAGATCCTGGTGGAGGTTTTGGGTTGGAAGGGCCTCCCGCAAGCCGTGCCGGGCCTTGGCAGAACTTGGTTCTTGACTCTAGACCTGGATCAAGGCTCTAGACTTGCAGCATGAACATATCGAAGCCCTCACTCACCATCGGTGCCGTCGCCAAGCGCGTCGGCGTGGCGATCGACACCATCCGCTATTACGAGCGCGAAGGCTTGTTGCCTGAGCCGCTGCGGCGGGCCTCCGGCTATCGCAGCTATGACGAAAGCGCGATTGCGCAGTTGCATTTCATCCGTCGAGCCAAGTTGCTGGGCTTCACGCTGGAGGAGATCCGCGATCTCCTGGCGCTGTCGGCTGATCGCCAGCGTGGGGTCAAGGCGGTGAAGCAGCGCGCGCAACAGCGACTGGCGGCGATCGATACGCGCATTGCCGAATTGCAGCGCGTGCGCGACGGGCTGGAGCAGCTGGTCGAGGCGTGCCCGGGTCATGGCGCGCCAGAGCATTGCCCGATCCTGCGTGCACTGGTCGACGTGGAGCCGCTGTCATGAGCGGACAAACGATCGTGCCGGGTCCGATGGTCAGGAAAGTACCGGCCAGTTGCTGTGCTGGAAGCTCGCACGACACAGCGGACGATGGACATGTCGCACCCAGGGTGAAGGACCCGGTCTGCGGCATGACAGTGGATCCGCATACGGTGAAATATCACGCTGAGCATGCCGGGCAGGCGTACTACTTCTGCGCCATGGGATGTCGAGACAAATTCATCGCCGCGCCAGCTCGCTACCTGGGCGAGCGTGTGCCGGAACCCGTGATACCTGGTGCGCTCTACACCTGTCCGATGCATCCGGAAGTGCAGCAGGTCGGCCCCGGCGCCTGCCCCAAGTGTGGAATGGCGCTGGAGCCCATGCTGCCGAGCCTGGACCAGGCTGACGGCGATGAATTGCCGGCGATGACCCGACGGCTGTGGCTGCTGACAGCGCTGACCGCTCCGGTGTTTGCGTTGGCGATGGGGCCGCATCTTTTCGGCTGGTCCGCAGCTACACCGTGGGATCTGGCGGCTGGCTGGATCGAAGCGGTACTGGCAACCGTGGTAGTGCTGTGGGGCGGTGCGCCGTTTTTCGCGCGCGGCTGGCGTTCGTTACATCCGTGGTATCCCAACATGTACACGCTGATTGCGCTGGGTACCGGCGTGGCGTGGGCGTACAGCGCCGTGGCGTTTCTGTTGCCGGGGATTTTTCCGCCCGGTTTCCGCGACATGGAGGGTCGTGTCGGCGTGTATTTCGAATCGGCGGCGGTGATCGTCACCCTGGTCACCCTGGGTGATTTCCTGGAGCTACGTGCGCGTCGGCGTACGGGTGAGGCGCTGAAATCGTTGCTGGGGTTGGTGCCGAAAATAGCGCGACAGATCGCCATCGATGGCAGCGAGACCGATGTGCCGCTGGACGAAGTGCACGTCGGCGATCTGCTACGCGTTCGTCCTGGCGAGAACGTGCCGGTAGATGGCGTGGTGGTGCAGGGTGAAAGTTACATCGATGAATCGATGCTCACTGGCGAACCGATGCCGGTGCTGAAAACGCAAGGCGACCTGCTCACCGGCGGCACGCTGAACCAGGACGGCGGATTGACCATGCGTGCTGAAAAGGTTGGCGCGCAAACCATGCTGGCGCAGATCGTGGCGCTGGTGGCGCAGGCGCAGCGGAGCAAGGCGCCGTTGCAGCGCATCGCCGATCGCGTCGCGAAATGGTTCGTGCCCGCGGTGGCGACTGTCGCGTTGTTCGCGTTTGTGTTGTGGGCATGGGTTGGCCCGTCGCCGCAGTTTGCGCATGCGCTGATCGCTGCGGTGTCGGTGTTGATCATCGCCTGTCCGTGCGCGCTGGGGCTGGCTACGCCGATCTCGATCATGGTGGCCAGCGGCCGTGGCGCGCGCAACGGCGTGCTGTTCAAGGATGCCGCGGCGATCGAGGCGCTGCGTGATATCGATACGCTGGTGCTGGACAAGACAGGCACGCTGACAGCGGGCAAGCCGACGCTCACCGAGCTGGTAAGTTTCGGCGGACATTCGCGCGAACATGTGTTGGCCCTCGCCGCCGCGCTGGAAAGGCCGAGTGAACACCCGCTGGCGCGGGCCATCGTTGCTGCGGCGGAAACGCCAGACGTGGCGATACTGGCAGCAACCGATTTTCGTGCGTTGATCGGTCGCGGGGTCAGTGCGCGCGTGGATGAAAGCGCCGTTGCACTGGGCAACGCCCGGTTGATGGGCGAACTCCATGTCAGCGTGGGCGACGACGCGATCGCACGTGCCGATCAGCTACGCGCCCATGGCGCTACGGTGATGTTTCTGGGCGTCGACGGCGCGCTCGCTGCGTTGCTGGCGGTGGCTGACCCGATCAAGCCGGATGCCCCAGCGGCGATCAAGGCTTTACGGGCGACCGGCCTGCACATCGTGATGCTGCCCGGCGACAACGCCGTGACCGCACAGGCGGTAGCGCGTGAGCTGGGCATCGACACCGTGCACGCGGATGTTTCGCCGGTCGACAAGGCTGCCGTGGTGAATGCACTGCGTGCCGAAGGTCGTCGCGTGGCGATGGTCGGCGACGGTATCAACGACGCGCCTGCGCTGGCAGCGGCTGACCTGGGTATCGCCATGGGCAGTGGCACCGACGTGGCGATCGGGAGTGCGCAGGTCACCCTGGTGAAAAATGAGTTGGGCGCCGTGGTGCGTGCGCGTAGCCTGTCGAAGGCAACGGTGCGCAACATCCGGCAGAACCTCTTCTTCGCGTTCATCTACAACGCGGTCGGCGTGCCACTGGCTGCCGGCGCGCTGTACCCATGGTTTGGCATCACGCTGTCACCGATGATCGCCGCGCTGGCGATGAGCCTGTCGTCAGTGTCGGTAGTGAGCAACGCCCTGCGCCTGCGGCATGCGCCGTTGTGACGGTTGTCACTGGCATTGGCTGACGAGGGATGCTGTCGTCGGCATGGCGGTTTGCGGATGATCTCCTCCACGACATCACAGTGAGGGAGAGCACGCGATGAACATCGTCAACGACACCCGCAGCACGCTGGAAAGGCACATGCCGCTGCTGCTTGGCCTGCTACTCGCCTTGCTGGCCGGCAAGGCACTGAAGAAAATGTTCTGGACAGCGTTCGGCATGTACTGGGCGCTGTGCGCCAGCGGCATTCATCCGTTTGGTTAAGTAGCGGCGGCATTCGTCCGCATGGTCGATGCGATGCTTTAAGCTTTGTGCCTTCGTCCGCGGTGCGCTGACCTGACCGCCGGATGCCGATCCAACTTACTGCACAAAGTTATCGCATGGCTCGCACTCTCGCCGAATGGCTGGCGTATCAGGAACGCGTCAATCTGCACAGCATCGAGCTGGGCCTCGATCGCGTGCGGGAGGTATGGCAACGGATGGGCGCGCCGGCGCTGGCGCAGCGCGTGATTACCGTTGGCGGCACCAATGGCAAGGGCTCGACCGTAGCCCTGCTTGAAGCGATGCTGACGGCGGCTGGCTTGCGCGTAGGCAGTTTCACTTCGCCACATTTGCTGGACTACAACGAGCGGATACGCATCGATGGCGCGAATGCCGACGATGCTTCGCTTATCGCCTCGTTCGAGCGAATCGAAGCGGCGCGTGGCGCCATACCCTTGACCTATTTCGAGTTCGGCACACTGGCCGCACTGGATCTGTTTGCCCGCGCCGGGCTGGATGTGGCGATTCTGGAAGTCGGGCTGGGCGGCCGGCTGGATGCAGTGAACATCATCGATGCCGATGCCGTGATCATCACCACGGTCGATCTGGATCATATGGAATGGCTTGGGCCCGATCGCGACAGCATCGGCCGCGAGAAGGCCGGTATCGCCCGCGCCAACCGGCCGGCCATCGTTGGCGAGATCGATCCGCCCGCGGGGCTGCTTGAGGCACTGGCGGCCTGCGGCGCGCAAGTTGAGCGTGCAGGGTTTGATTTCCACATCGAACGCCACGAAGACGGCTGGCGCTGGATCCACCGCGATGGCAGCGCGATGGAGCTTCCTGCGCCTGCACTGGCAGCGCCGGTGCAGTTTGCCAACGCGTCGGCGGCGATTGCCGCGCTGCATGTATTGCTCGCCAAGGACGAGACGATCGCGCCGAAGGATCTCTATGCAGCGGTCAATGCCGGTTTGAACAGCGTCCGGATACCGGCGCGATTGCAGTCGCTGGGTGGCGACCCGGTGTTGATTGTGGACGTAGGCCACAATCCGCAGGCAGCGCGCGCGCTGGCCGAATGGCTGGACACGCAGCCCTCCGGCCGCGTGCACGCGGTCTACGGTGCGTTGACCGACAAGGACGTGGCCGGGGTGATCGGTGCGCTAGGCGAGCGGATTGGCCACTGGCATCTGGCAGGGCTGGAACGCGTCACGGCACGCGGTCTTCCGGCGGCGGCGCTGGCGGCGATACTCGCCCAGACACTGCCGCATGCCTCGTTCGATGCGCATGCCGACGTGGCCAGCGCGCTGGCAGCGGCACGCGATGCGGCCAGGCCGGGCGAGCGCATCCTGGCGTTCGGCTCGTTTTTCGTGGCCAGCGCGGTCATCGCTGAACCCATGAGCTGAGCGGGCTGTTCAGCTGAATTTCCTGGTTGGCCGTGGCATTTAGCGTAGGCAGGTATAATCACGCTGTTACATGCCGCGTTTGCCGCCTTGGAGCGAAGACTTGAAAACACGCCTGCTGGGAGCCGCCATCCTGATCGCTTTGGCGGTTCTGTTTGTCCCCATGTTCTTTTCCAGCAAGCCGCCGGCACCCGGTGGCGATCAATCGGTGAGCCTGGCGATTCCGCCGGCACCAGACCGCGACCTGCAAACCAAGACCATGAACCTGACGCCGGATGCTGCCGTCGGCACACCGGGTGCGCCGACTCAGGCCGCTGCGGCGTCTACTGGTCAACCGGCGGCAACTGCCGTCACACCCGCGTCAGGTAACCAGCTGGCCACGGTCAACATCGGCTCGAACCGTCCGCGCGATGTGGAAACCGACCCTGAAGCGGGCAAGGCGCCGGTGCCGACCACCGTAACGACCGGTGCGGCCACGTCGCCTACACAGCCAGTCATCCCGATGCAGGCCACGCCGGCTGCCGGTGGCCCGGTGATCAAGCCGCAAGCGGCCAAGCAGCAACAACCGGCGATTGCCGCTGCGGCCCCTGCGGTCGCGGCAGCACCCGCTGGGGAAGGCAACTATCGACTCAATCTGAGCGCCTACGCCAGTGCCGCAGGCGTCGCGAATCTGGAACGTCGCGTGCGCGCCCTGGGTTATCCGGTGAGTAGTCACCCGATCACCCAGGCTGGCCAGCAGCGTACCTTGGTGATCGCAGGCCCGTTTGCGACGCGCACGGCGGCCGAGGCTGCCCGTTTGAAAATCACCCAGTCGGTTCCTGGCGTGCCGGCGCGACTGGAACAGGATGCCAGCCACGAAAGCGCCGACGCGGCTATGGCCCCTGCTGCGGGCCAGCCCGCGCCAGCGGTGGTTGCCCGGGCAGGCGGTTGGGCGGTGCAGCTGGCGGCGATGAGCAGTCAGGGCGATGCGAACGCATTACGCGACAAATTGCGCAGCAACGGCTTCGATGGCTTCGTCGATACAGTGCAGGCCGGTGGCAAGCAGCTGTGGCGCGTGCGCGCCGGCCCGCAGACGCAGCGCGACGATGCGCTGCACGTGCGTGATCAGATCAAGGCCAAACTCGGCATCGACGGCAACATCGTGTCGATGCCATGAGCATGCACGTCCCAAAACACAAAACAGGCGGGTAACGAATGAATTGGACCGACTACATCATCATCGGCGTCATCGCCTTGTCGGTCCTGATCGGACTGTGGCGCGGATTGATTTCCGAGGTACTCGCGTTGGCGATATGGATCGTCGCGTTCTGGTTCGCGTGGACCTTCGGCCCGTCGGTGGCGGAGCATTTCGAGCCGCTCATCAAGCTGCCGTCGATGCGGATCATCGTTGGCTACGGCCTGTGTTTCATTGCGGTGCTGATTCTTGGCGCGCTGCTGCGATTCGCGATCAGCCGGCTGGTCGAGAGTACCGGGCTATCCGGTACCGATCGTCTGCTCGGGATGGTGTTCGGCTTCATCCGCGGCGTGGTGCTGGTGGCGCTGCTGGTCTTCCTGGTCGGCTTTACCGCCTTCACCCGCGACCCGTGGTGGAAGGAATCGGTGCTGCTGCCGCAGTTCCAGCGGGTGGCTTCGTGGCTTGAGCAACGGGTGCCGGCCAATGTGCGCGAGCATATCCATCCACAGACCGTGATTGATCAACTGCCGAGCTTGCCCGCTCCGGTGCATGCCCCCATATCAAGCGCGCCGCCCACCTCGGCAAGTTCAGTCTCACCGGCGGCCGCAACAAGCGCGACAGGCCACCCCTAGAGCTTCTGAAGCAAGACCTTCTAAAGCACGACTTTCTGAAACACGACTTTACTGAAGCAGGCAACAAACCATGTGCGGAATCATCGGCATTGTCGGTACCACCGAGGTGGCATCAGCGCTCTATGACGGGCTGACTGTACTGCAGCATCGTGGCCAGGACGCCGCCGGCATCGCCACGGTGGATGGCTCGCGACTGCGCTTGCACAAGGGCAACGGATTGGTGCGCGATGTGTTCGGCCAGGCCGCGATGAGCGGTTTGCGCGGGCGCATCGGCATCGGCCACTGCCGCTATCCCACGGCCGGCTCGGAAGGCTCGGCCGAGGCGCAGCCGTTCTACGTCAATTCGCCCTACGGCATCGCGTTCGCGCACAACGGCAACCTGGTCAATACCGAATCGTTGCGCCGCGAGATGTTCGAGGACGACCGTCGCCATATCAACACCGATTCGGACTCCGAAGTGCTGCTCAACGTGCTGGCGCACGAGTTGCAGATCCAGGACCGGATGGCGCTGACCCCGGACCATATTTTCAAGGCGATCGCCGGTGTGCATGCGCGTGCGCGTGGCGGTTATGCCTGCGTCGCTCTGGTGCTTGGTTACGGCCTGGTCGCGTTCCGCGATCCGCACGGCATTCGTCCGCTGGTGCTCGGTGAACGGATCACCGCGGAGGGCCACGAGTACGCGGTCGCATCCGAGTCCGTTGCGTTCGACGTTCTCGGCTTCAAGCTCGTGCGTGATATTGCGCCGGGCGAGGCGGTGATCATCACCGACGACGGCCAGCTGCACAGCCGTCGCTGCGCCGAGGGCGCGGTGCATTCGCCGTGCATTTTCGAATACGTCTACCTGGCTCGGCCAGACTCGATGATCGAAGACGTCTCGGTGTATCGGTCGCGCTTGCGCATGGGCGAAAAGCTCGCCGAGAAAATCCTGCGCGAACGCCCCGAACATCACATCGACGCGGTGATTCCGATCCCCGATACCGCGCGCACCGCAGCCAGCGCGCTAGCTGGCGCGCTCGGCGTGCCGTTCCGCGAGGGCTTCGTCAAGAACCGCTACATCGGCCGCACGTTTATCATGCCGGGGCAGGGTGAGCGGGTTAAATCGGTGCGGCGCAAACTCAACGCGATCGATCTGGAATTCCGCAACAAGAACGTGCTGCTGGTCGACGACTCGATCGTGCGCGGCACCACTTCAAAACAGATTATCCAGATGGCACGCGATGCCGGCGCCAAGAACGTCTACTTTGCGTCCGCTGCGCCGCCGGTGCGTTATCCGAACGTCTACGGCATCGACATGCCGTCGACTTCGGAGCTGGTCGCTGCTGGCCGTTCCGAGCAGGAAGTGGAGCAGTTGCTCGGCGCCGACTGGTTGATCTACCAGGATCTCGAAGATTTGATCCGCGCTGTGCAGGACGGCAACGAAAAGCTGAAGCACTTCGACACCTCGTGCTTCTCCGGCGAATACGTCACCGGCCTGGACCAGCGCTATCTGGAACAGATCCAGATGCTGCGCTCCGACGATGCGAAGGCGGCACGCCGCGTAGTGTGAGCTGATAACCCTCATCCTCATCAGAGCTAACGGGTTGTGCGCGGATGTTCGTGCTGCGCACTTTCGGCTCCTCTCCCCGCGGGGAGAGGATTGAGGTGAGGGGCGGGTGCTCGCGGGAAACCACCAAATGAACGATCTCCACGCCGCCGCCAAACGCTGCCTCGACGCCACTGACCCGGCCGAGAAGCTGCAATTGACCCATGCGACCTGGCAGGCACTGCAGGCTGGCGAGTTGCACGCCGACCCCGGCGCGCCTCCGCCCGAACCCATCGCCGCCCCCGGTCGTCCAGCCAGGCCGCAGCTGGTCAACGCACGCCAGGTCCCACAGCGCGGATTGGGCAGCGAGGAAGGTCGCGCCGCCCTGGTGCACGCGGTGGCGCATATCGAATTCAACGCAATCAACCTGGCCTGGGACGCGGTCTATCGCTTTCGCGGCAAGCCTGACGCGTACTACATCGACTGGGCCAGTTGCGCGAACGACGAAGCGCGGCACTTTGCGATGCTTTCCAAGCGGTTGACCGAGCTCGGTCATGCCTATGGCGATTTCGATGCGCATGATGGCCTGTGGCAGATGGCCGAAAAGACCGCCAACAACGACACCGCCCGCATGGCGCTGGTGCCGCGTGTGCTGGAAGCGCGCGGACTGGATGTCACCCCGGGCATGATCGAGCGCCTGCGCCATCTCGGCGACACCCGCACGGTGGCGGTTCTCGAAGTGATCCTGCGCGAGGAAGTGGCTCATGTCGCCGCCGGCACCCGCTGGTATCACGATTGCTGCGAACGCGACGGCCTGGAGCCAGTCGCCACCTTCTTCGACCTGCTGCGTGACTACATGGGCGTCAGCCTGCGCGGCCCGTTCAATCTGCCCGCGCGCCGCGAGGCCGGGTTTGTCGAAGAAGAACTCGACCGATTGACCACGATGGCGATGGAGAGCCGCGCTGCGCTATAGCGGTGGCTTTTAGCGGGACCGGATACGCTGACATGCGCACCCCGCGAGTTGCGCGCGTGTCACATCATCGAATACAGGAAATTGACGCAGGTCGTGCTACCTCATCGGCAGGTTGAGTGAGGGAGGGCAACGGTCTCCATGCGCCTTCTTGAAGGGGGCAGCGCGTGGAGCGTCATCACCATCTTCAGTGCAACTGGTTCGCGAAAACCGCGAGGCGAATGGGTGCGAAGTAAGTAGTTCTCCGCAAACCACGAGCGCACCCTTTGGGTAGCTCTCGTATCGCACAGAGGGGCAGCTGCAAGCGACACGGTCGCTTTGTCGCTGAGGAGCGGAACGTTTGGCCATGTTGGCAGGGAGCGGCAAAAATGGACGGACGGCGCGACGGTCACGATCCGGCGGTACTACCTCATCTCGAGGGGGTGACCGCTGCCTGTGCTCCGGCGAAGCAGGGGTACGGACGTGCAGCTCTTCATCAGCCACCCCTGGCGCAGCCGCTTCGCTTCCCATTTCATGCCCTGGCGGCGGGCGATTGCATAACGCCGGCAAAAGCCAGCTTCCATAACTCATTTCAGCAACGAGCCATCGCGCTGGCCATCTCGCTGCTACTGGCCCAACAGGCCGCGGCGCAGAGCATCCCCAACGGCACGAATCTGGGTAGCTTGGCTGCACCCGCCAGCAGTACCGTCTGGAGCTTGCTGGGCGATGCCACGCTTTACCAAAGCCCGAGTGCCTCATTCAAAGAGGCGCTGCCCACGGGGATGCCGGGCTTGACCATTAATGGTGTCGCGGGTGGTAGTACGGTCACGCTCAATGACGCAGCGGGGCACTACGGAAACTTCAGCGCCAGCAGTGCCACGACCTTCAACCTTTCCAATGTCACCTTTACGGGAGGTAACAATTCAACGGCGGGTGCGGGCGGAGGTGCGATCAATACCAATAGCTCCGGTGGCCTGACGCTCAATACCTCAGGTGCGGTGGCTTTTTTGAACAGCACGGCAGTGGCAGGGGGAGGCGCAATTTACGTCGCCACCGGGTCGCTTGTTGTCAACGATAGCGGCGGTTTGACCATCAGTGGCAACTCTTCTCCTACCTACGGTGGTGGAGTTTTTGCCACGCAAAGCATAACGATCAACAATTCCGCGCAACCCATCAACGTGACCAGCAACACGTCGGGCCAGGGCGGAGGCGGGCTCGATGCGGGCGTCGGCGTGACGGTTACGGGCGGAGCAAATATCAGCGCGAACTCGTCGGTCAAAGAAGGTGGCGGCATCCGAGCGGCCGCCGGCAACGTGAGCCTCGGTACGACATCGGGTGATGTGCTCATGCAGAACAATAGCGCCGGCACCGGCGCGAGCGGCGCTGATGGTGGTGGCATCTCCGCGGTCGGTACCGGGGCTGGCAATGTCACGCTGGGCAACAGTGGCGGAACTGTCACCCTCACGGGAAATGCCGCTGGCTACACCACCGTGGGCGCGACTGCGAATACATCCTCTTATGGGGGCGCGATCTATGCCGGAAATGCGATCGCGTTGGCCGGCAGCGCCGTAACACTTTCCGGCAACAAGGCGAGTGCTGGAGGTGGCGCGACCTTTTCCAATGGTGCGACCTCGATCACGGGTAACACCATCACGGTCTCGGGTAATCAGGCTGGCATTGGCAACGGTGGTGGCATCTATACCTTCCTTGGGGCGACCCTCAACGGTGGCAGCATCTCCCTGTCGAACAATCAGGCGGGGGCAAGCGGAGGTGCGATTTACACCGGGCAGGCGGTGACGTTGACGGGTGCAGTGACTGCGAACAGCAATATCGCGCTTGGTGGCAACGGCGGTGCGATAGATGACGCGACGGCGGGCGGGGTCGCCGTGAACGGGACGCTGGTGGCGAACAGCAACACGACGTCTCTGGCCGGTGGTGCGATCTACGTCGATTCGAGCACCAGTTCGGCAGCGATAGGCAATGCCTCGGGAACGGTATCGATTGTCGGAAACAGTGGCGCCAGTGGTGGCGGCATTTTCTCTGGCGGCGCAACAACTCTGAGCGGAGGCACCATCACGGTTTCGAATAATCAGGCAACCGCGTTCTACGGTGGTGGCATTTTCTCGGCGAAAGCCGTGACCATAAACGGCAACTTGATTGCGAACAGCAATACTGCCCCCGCGGGAGGAGGTGCGATCTTTTCCTACGGCGGCACGTTCGACGTAACCGGCGGTTTGACCGCCAACAACAACACGGCGAATGTCGGCGGCGCCATTTACGCTAATGGAAACAACTCGACGCCGGGCAGCAATTTCATCGTCAGCAACAACGTGAGCATGAATGGCAATGTCGCCAGGACCGGTTCTGGCGGAGCCATCACTTTGCTGGGCGCCGGCATTGTCAGCCTGGCAGGGACAGGCGGGAATGTCTCGTTGACCAACAATATTGCCGCGAACCTTGGCGGTGCCATTTGGACCCAGGGAAGTGCTGCTGTTGGAAATAGCGGGGGTGCCACGACGATCACCGGCAACCTGGCTGGCTTCAGCAGCACGGGGATGTTCATCAATTCGGCGTCCAACGGTGGTGGCATCAACACCGGCGGCGCGACAGTGCTCAACGGCAACAGCATCACGCTGTCAAACAATCAGGCGACGGCAAGCGGGGGCGCGATCTATGCTCAATCCGGTGGTGTTGCCGCGACCGGCAGCCTGATGGCTGATGGCAACACAGCGGGCGCAGCGGGCGGCGCGATCTATGCGCAAGCGGGTGATGTCTCGGCGAGTGACAGCGTCACCATGGCCGGCAACATGGCGCGGGGCGGCAGCGGTGGCGGCATCAACGCAGTCACGGGTAGCGTTAGCCTGGCGACGACGTCCGGCGATATCTCGCTGACGAACGATACGGCCTCACTCGGCAATGGCGGCGCCGTCAACGCGGGCGAAGACGTGACGCTGGGCAATTCCAGCGGGAAAGTGTCGATCGGCGTCGATGCGTTGGGTAACGCCGCCGGAAACAGCGGTTTCCAGGGTGGCGGCATCTATTCTGACGGCACCACAACGGTTACCGGCAGTGCGATCACGCTTTCGAACAACACGTCAACCTCTGGCAGCGGCGGCGGCATCTATTCCGGCCAGGCTGTGCAAATGAACGGCAACCTGGCGGCGAACGACAATGTTGCCCTTGGCTCCTATGGTGGTGCGATCTATGTGGCGAGGGGCAATGTCACGGTGACCGGCGGCATTAGCATGAGCGGGAACACGGCGGGTGACTCCGGAGGCGCGGTAGCTGCACAGAACGGCAGCATTAGTTTGGCGCCGGCATCTGGCAACGTCTTGCTGACCAACAATTCGGCGACGTTTGATGGCGGAGCGATTGCCACCATGTTTTCCGGTAGCGTGAATATCGGCAATGCCAATAGTGTCGTAACGATCTCGGGCAACGCCGCTGGTGGCAATGGAGGGGCCATCGTGGCGGAGACAGTGAAGGTGAATGCAGTGCCGTCAGCGGGTGGGAATGTTGCGGATAGCGCCAGCGGTGGCGTTACTTTGAACACGAGTGGAACATCCACTATTAGCGGCAACAAGGCGGATGGACAAGGCGGGGCGATCTGGAGCGATAGCGATGTTGTGATGAATGCCATGGGCGGCACCATGGCTTTCAGCGGCAACAGCGCCGGTGGCCTCGGCGGTGCGATTTACCTCGACCCCACGGCGCTGACGCTCAGCGCGATCGGCGGCGACATCAGCTTCAGTGGCAATACGCAGAACACCGCAGGCACGCCGCAAGCGAACGCGATCTATATCGCCAACGTCAACAGCGGCACTGCGGTGACATTCGATGCCGAGGCTGGTCACAGCATCACGTTTTTCGATCCGATCCAGAACGACGGCAGCCAGGGCCTGATCACGGTAACCAAGACCGGCGCTGGCCTCGTCGGTTTTGATGGCAGTGACTTTCCCATGGTTACCGACGTCACCGACCGCTGGTCAAAGATCTACGCCAACACCGAAGTGCAGGCCGGCACATTCGAAGTGGCAAATGCCGCTGCCTACGGTGATCGCGCTGCGGATGTGGGCGATACCATCAATACCAGTACGTTCACCGTGGACAGCGGCGCGACCTTGCAGGGCGGTGTGTTCGGCGCGGTGCTGGCCGATCAGGTCACGTTTAAGGATGGCGCAACGTTAAACTTGGCCGGACGTCAGCCCAATGTGCGCAGCGTGTTCGGCATCGACGCGGCGAACGTCAATTTCGTGCCGGGCAGCCAGATCCTGTTCAACACCGAACTCAACGATGGCTCCGTGCAGAACAGTGACCGCCTGGTGCTGAGTCGTACCATGGTGAGCGGAACCGCGCAGATCATGGTGAACAACATCGGCGGTGCCGGTGCCTTGACCACGGGTGACGGCATCCAACTGGTCGCTACCATCAACGGTGCCACCACGACGCCGGACTCGTTCGTGCTCGGAGAACGCGTGGCTGCCGGCGCCTACGAATACAACCTGGTGCGAGGCAGTCTAACGAACGGCGATGACTGGTTTTTGAAAAATACCTTTACGCCGCCAGAGCCGCCGCCACCCCCGGTGCCGCCGGAGCCACCTGCACCACCATCGCCACCATCACCGGGGCCGCCTTCGCCGCCGGCGCCTCCTGGTCCACCTGTTCCGCCCGTACCACCGGCACCGCCATACCCGCCTTCGCCACCGGGTCCTCCTGAGCCGGTCTTGCCGGACTACCGGCCCGAAGTAGCCGTTGACACCGCCGTGCCGTCGCTGGCGAGCCAACTGGGTCTGGCCATGCTGGGCAACTACCACGATCGCGTAGGCGAGGATGACGCGAACCAGTGGCAGGGTGCCCAGGGATCGGCCGGCAACGCGGGCTGGCAGCCTAGTTCCGGCTGGGGTCGCATCTTCGGCGCCGATAGCAGTGTCGGTTACGGCAGCGGTGACGTGGTCGACCACTACAACCATTTTCTGAGCGACGGCCCGTCGTACAGCTCCAGTCTGTATGGTTTCCAGACGGGTCTGGATCTGTATCGCAGCGACGACGAAGGTCAACGCGATAGTGCCGGCTTCTCGTTGGGCGCCGACCGCAGCAACAGTGATGTGCGGGGCATCTATGACGGTACCGGGGCCGGCACGGTGTCGATGGATGGCTTTACGCTGGGTGGCTACTGGACCGGCAAGGGCGCATCCGGCTGGTATGTCGATACCGTGCTGCAGGCAACGCGCTACGAGAACATTCAGGCGCGTTCGATCTACGGCCAGGATCTGAGCAGCGCCGGCTGGGGTCTGGCCGCCTCGGTCGAAGGCGGTCACCCGTACGCGCTGAGCGACAGCTGGTCACTGGAACCGCAAGGCCAGCTGATCTATCAACGCGTGTCGCTCGATGACGGTCACGATGACTACGGTGATATCCAGTACAACGGCAGCAATGCGCTATACGGCAGGCTGGGCCTGCGCCTCGTGCATGGCTGGCGGCTGGACAACGGCAACGCATTGACCGCGTGGGCACGGGTGAACGTATGGGACGTGATGGGTCCGGATTCGAAGACCACGTTCACCGGCCTGGATGGCCTCGATCCGCTGACGTTCCAGAGCAACCTTGGCGGCCACTGGGCGCAAGCGCAATGGGGCTTGTCCGGTGTGATCTCGCCCAAAGTCAGTCTGTTTGGTTCAGTCGACTATGACCGCACGCTCGGTGTGGGCAATGGACATGCGGTGGGTGGCCGCGTGGGCGTGCGCCTGGTTTGGTAGGCGGGCCGGTCGTGCGCTCAGGGTGCTCGCAGAACCAAAGAAAAAGGCCACCGTTAGGTAGCCTTAGACTTCGAATTTTGGTCGGGGAGACAGGATTCGAACCTGCGACTTCTACGTCCCGAACGTAGCGCTCTACCAGGCTGAGCTACACCCCGTGGGAAGCCGCGTATCTTAATCGCAGCGTCGGTGCTTGGCAACAGTCACGATGCGTTCGGCCGACAAAATGGCCGCGGAAGGTGGCTGGCCTTCTGCTAATCTTTAGGGCTGCCGTCACGCGGTCAGTCGTGAGGCGTGCTCTTTCCATCGTTAGCAGAGGATTTCATGGCGCTTACCCCGGCCCGTACCATGCCCGGCGTGCTCGAGCTGTTGCCGCTCGACCAGATCGCGTTCCAGCGCATGCTCGACGTGATCCGTCGCAACTACGAGCGTTTTGGCTTTTTGCCGGTCGAGACGCCGGTGATTGAATACTCGGACATCCTGCTGACCAAGACCGGTGGCGAGACCGAGCGGCAGGTTTATTTCGTGCAGTCCACCGGCGCGCTCGAGAAAGAGGGCAGGCCCGAGCTGGCGCTGCGCTTCGATCTCACCGTGCCGCTGGCGCGCTATGTAGCCGAGCATGAGCGCGATCTGAGCTTCCCGTTCCGTCGTTACCAGATGCAGAAGGTGTATCGCGGCGAGCGCGCCCAGCGCGGTCGCTTCCGCGAGTTCTACCAGTGCGACATCGACGTGATCGGCAAGGACTCGCTGTCGGTGCGTTACGACGCCGAGATTCCAGCGGTCATCTACAGCGTGTTCCGCGAGCTGAATATCGGGGCGTTCACCATCCAGCTCAACAACCGCAAACTGATGCGCGGCTACTTTGAGAGCCTCGGCATCGTCGACGGCGAGCAGCAGATGTTGGTGCTGCGTGAAGTCGACAAGCTGGACAAACGCGGCGCCGACTATGTGCGCGACACGCTCACCGGTGCGACGTTCGGCTTGAGTGCCGAGGTGGCTGAGAAAATTCTCGCGGTCGTGCAAGTGCGGTCAACTTCGCTGCAGGACGCGTACGACAAGCTCGACGCATTGGGCGCCGGCCCGGAAGCGATGGAGCAGGGCCGTGCTGAGCTGAAGGAAGTGTTTGGGCTGATCCATGCGTTCGGGGTGCCGGAATCGCACTACGTACTGAACCTGTCGATCGCCCGCGGCCTCGATTACTACACTGGCACGGTGTACGAGACCACGCTGAACGATCATCCGCAGATCGGTTCGATCTGCTCCGGCGGTCGCTACGAGAATCTGGCCAGCCAGTACACCAAGTCGCGCTTGCCCGGCGTCGGTATTTCGATTGGTCTCACGCGTCTTTACTGGCAGCTGCGCGACGCCGGTTTGATCGGTGCGGCGCAGAGCACGGTCGATGTGCTGGTGACGCAGATGGATTCCGCACAATTGCCTGTCTATCTTGCGTTAGCCAGCGAGCTGCGCGGTGCCGGCATCGCCACCGAGGTCGTGCTGGATGGTGGCAAGCTCGCCAAGCAGTTCAAGTATGCCGACCGCGCCGGTATCCGCTTCGTGATCGTGCTGGGCGACGACGAGATCGCCAAGGGCGTCGTGACGGTGAAGGATCTGCGCCGCGGTGATCAGTTCGAGGTGGCACGCACCGAATTGATCAAGACCCTGCGGGTGGAGCTGGAGCAGGCCGCAGCGATGGGCTGAGTGCATGTCCACTCTCGCAAAAAAACGGTCGCAACAGCGGTGTCGTAGGTTGGGGTGAGCGGAGCGAACCCCAACGTTTTGCCGGATGCTCGAGGTACTTGTTGGGGTTCGCTCCGCTTACCTCAACCTACCTTCAGCATCCAACGATTCACGAATTTCAACGAGGCAACTAGTGAGTAAATCCGACTCAATCGTTCTGGACGGCAACAGCCTCTCCCGCGCCCAGCTGGTGGCAGTGGCGCGTAATGGCAGCCAGGTTTCGCTGGACTCGGCAGGGCTCAAGCGCGTACAGCGCGCAGCAGATTTTCTTGCCGAGAAAGTCAGTTGTGGCGAGCCGACCTATGGCGTCACCACCGGTTTCGGCAGCAATGCCGACAAGTTGCTGGGTGCCCATCGATTGCGTGATGAGCTGCCGGGCAGCCGCCAGCACAAGCCCGAAGGCACGCTGCTGGAGGAATTGCAGCACAACCTGATCACCACCCACGCCGTGTGCGTGGGCAAGCCGTTCGGCGAAGACGTGGTGCGGGCGATGCTGTTGATCCGCATCAATACGCTGATGCGCGGCCACTCCGGTATCCGCGTGAGCACGCTCGAGGCATTGACCGCGATGCTCAACGCCGGCGTGGTGCCGGTCGTGCCGGAAAAAGGTTCGGTCGGTGCTAGTGGCGATCTGGCGCCGCTGTCGCATCTGGCGATCGTGCTGCTTGGCGGCGGCGAAGCGTTCTATCAGGGCGAGCGCATGTCGGGCGCCGACGCGCTCAGACGCGCTGGTCTGGATCCCATCCGTCTGTCGTTCAAGGAAGGTCTCGCGCTCAACAACGGTACGGCACAGATGCTGGCTACCGCCGCGTTGGCGCTGGATGTACTGGAGCGATTGCTGGACAACGCCGACCTGGCTGCCGCGATGACGTTGGACGCGTTCGCTGGCCGTAGTGGTGCGCTGCGCCCCGAAGTTCATGCGTTGCGCCCGCATCTGGGACAGGTGGAAACCGCTGAGCACGTTCGCGATCTGTTGGCCGGCTCGACCCTTATCGACATCCCGTATCACCTGGTGCCGCGCTTCAAGCCGTGGAGCGTCGAAGCGTGGAGCGAGCCAGAAGCTCAGGCGCTTAGTTTCGACATCGGCTGGGACTGGGTGCCGGCAAATCAGCGGCATGGTCGCGAAGCGTTCTACAGCCGCTTCCTGCCGTTCAAGGGCGGCAAGAAACATCAGCCGCAGGATGCCTACAGCCTGCGCTGCATGCCGCAGGTGCACGGCGCGGTGCGTGATGCATGGGCGCAAGCGTGTCGGGTCATCGACATCGAATTGAATTCGGTCACTGATAATCCGCTGATCTTCCCGGATGCGGGAGATGCGCAGTTCATCGAGGACCAGGTGATCTCCGCCGGCCACTTCCACGGCATGCCGCTGGCGTTGGCGATGAGCTACGTGAAGGCGGCAATTCCGGTACTTGCCTCGATCTCCGAGCGACGCCTGAACAAGCTGGTCGATTCGGCTACCAATGATGGTCTGCCAGCGTTCCTCACCGGTAACGAGGACGGTACCGATTCGGGCTTCATGATCGTGCAGTACACCGCCGCCGCGTTGGTCAACGACCTTGCTACACGGGCGCATCCTGCCAGCGTGTATTCGGTTCCCACGAGTGCGAACGCGGAAGATCATGTGTCGATGGGTGCGAACGAGGCGCGTCATGTGCTGGAGATGACCGAAGACCTCGGTCATGTGCTGGCGCTGGAGCTGTACACCGCTGCGCAAGCGCTGGACTTCCGTCAGGCCATGTTGAATGCCGCACGCCGACTCGCCGTCCGTGGTGGTTGGCAGGCGCTCGCGGCAAAGGTCGCGAACGCACCACGCGAGGATCATCCCCACTACGCGCAGTTTGTCGCCGAGGTGCAGCAACTTACCGCTGCGCTGGCCGGCGCTGGCGATTTCCATGCCGGTGCCGCCGTGCGCGACGCGCATCTGACCCTGCGCAAGCACATCAGCTTCATGCATCGCGATCGCGCGTTGGATGGCGAGGTGCAAACCGTCTGCACACTGGTGCAGCAGGATGCGTTTCGTCAGCCGCGCACGGTTTGAACTCTTATCCCTTTCATTGGAACCCTGACTATGAGCCTGATTCAAACGCCAGTGTCCTATGGCGAATTGATCGACAAGATCACAATCCTCGAAATCAAGTCGCGTCGGATCACCGACGACGCCAAGCTGGCCAATGTGCGCAATGAGCTGGATCTGCTGAACGCGACCTGGGCCAACGACGCCGCGTCGCACGCCGATATCAGCGATGAGCGTGCACGACTGCTGGCAGTGAACGAGACGCTGTGGGATATCGAAGACGAGATCCGGATGAAGGAACGCGCGCAAGAGTTTGATAAGGAGTTCGTCGAGCTGGCGCGTGCTGTGTATTTCCGCAACGACGAACGCGCCGCGTTCAAGCGCGAAATCAATCTCAAGCTTGGCTCGCAGCTGGTCGAGGAAAAGTCGTACCAGGATTACCGCGCGGTTTGATGCCTGCTGGCGGGAGCGACTTCAGTTGCTCCCGCCACTCTTTGCTACGACAAGCCAAGATCGAGCGCAGCCGCCTCGTAGCGCTCAATCACGTCATCGACGCTGATCAGATCCATCACGCCGGGGCGCTCGATCTTGCTGCCCCACGCGAGATCGCTGGCTGGCTTGCCCAGATATTTGCGCGCGGCTTCATCGTATTTGTTCACGCACCAGCGGCGATCGGAATACGGGCCTGAGCGATCGGGATTACTTGCTGCATGCAGCCCAAGCACCTTGGTGCCAACCGCGTTCGCCATATGCATCGGGCCGGAGTCGGGCGCCAGCAATAGCTGTGCGCGGCTGAGCATGGCCAGCAGACGTTTCAGCGTGTCCTTGCCGGTGAGGTCGAGCGGGGCATGTTTGCACGCGGCCAATACCGCGTCAGCCATTGCGCGTTCGCCTGCGGAAGGGCCACCGACAAGCACCACGCGCCAGCCGCGGGTGGCGGCGTGATCCATCACGGCAGCATAGCGCTCGACACGCCAGTTACGCAGGGCATGACTTGAGGTAGGGCTGACCAGCAGGGTCGGTGTATCGCCGGGCACTTGTTCGGCAGCCCAGGCATGGGCTTCATCGGGGACCGGAATATCCCAGCGCACCTGCGTCTGCCGCAGCCCGAGCGGCTCGCAGAAACTGCCGATCGCATCGAGTACATGTTCGCCAGTGCGCGCTGCGATGCGCTCGTTGACGACCAGACCATGCAGATCTTTCGCGCGCGCGTGGTCGTAGCCGATGCGTCGATCGGCCTTGATGCCCAGGCTCAAGAAATTCGAGCGAAACGCCACCTGCATCTGCAGCAACGCATCGAAACGTCGCCCGCGCAGGGCGGCATGAACTGCACGCATGCCGGCCCAGCCAGCCGCTTTGTCGAACGTGACGAATTCCACCCCGGGCAGATCACCCACCAGTTTGCGTTCAAGCTTGCCGATGATCCACGTCAGCGACGTGGCCGGCCATGCCTGCTGAAAAGTCCGCAGCAGTGGCACCACATGAGTGACATCGCCAATGGCGGAAGTGCGCAGCAGGCAGATCGAGGCAGGGACTGTCATGGGGCAGCGGCTGTCATGGGGGGAGTGGTTGTCATGAGGCTTCGGCTAGAATCGTTGGGGAGTGAACGGCGATGAGGATCCCGCACCACTGGGCAGGATGATGCAGGAACGAACACACAAAGACGCCGCAGGTGCGATTCTGTTCGACGCCGCCGTGTCGCCACAAGTCGATCATGACTGGTTTGCACCGGATTACTGGCGTGCACGGGATGCGTTGCGCACGCAATCAGGTGGCCGTGGTGGCGTGTCGATCATCACCAGCCCGGCCGGCGAATGTGTGCTGCGGCATTATCATCGTGGCGGCCTGGTGGCTTCATTGATGGGTGATCGGTATCTGTGGACCGGTGCGGATCGTACGCGTAGTTTCGCGGAGTTCCGTCTGCTCGGCACGATCGCCCGACTTGGCTTGCCCGGACCATCGGTGGTGGCTGCACGCTATGGTCGCCATGGTCTGTTCTACACCGCGGACCTGATCACCCGCTTCATCGAAAATGCGCCAACGCTGGCCGAGTGTCTGGCTGAAGGACGGCTGGACGGCGAGCTGGCCGAAGAAGTCGGTGCGCTGGTGGCGCGCTTTCATCGCGCCGGCATCTGGCATGCCGACCTGAACGCGCACAACGTATTGGTGACGACGGATCAGCTTTATCTGATCGACTTTGACCGGGGCCGATTGCAGCCGCCAGCGCAAGCATGGCAGCAGGCCAACTTGCGCCGATTGCGCCGCTCGCTGCTGAAGCTGGGTGCAGCGGCGCAGGGTGAAGCGGTGTTCGAGCAGACCATCTGGCAACCCCTCCTTTATCGCTACGGGCGTACATTGGACGCATGAACTGGCATCTGCATTTTCTCGGCGTCGGCGCGGCACATGCGGTGGAGCTTGGCTCCTCCGCGGTGGTGCTGGAGCGCGATGGCGAACCCGTACTGCTGATCGATTGCGGACCGGACACGCTCGACCGCTATCTGGACGCCTACGGCACGCCACCGCGCGCCATCTTCATCACGCATACCCACATGGATCATGTGGCCGGGCTGGAGCGGCTGTTCTTCAAGCTGTGGTTCGACGAACGCCTGCGCGGCACCACCAAGTTCTTTGTGCATGCCGGGCTGCTGCCGTGGCTGCAGATGCGCGTGGCCGATTATCCCGGCGCACTGGCCGAGGGTGGCGTCAATTATTGGGAAGTGTTCCGGCTGCTGCCATGCACGCGTGGTTTCTGGCTGGACGGGCTGTGGTTCGACGTGTTTGCCACGCGCCACCATCTGCCCGGTACGTCCTATGGCCTGGCGCTGGACGGCAGCTTTGCCTACACCGGCGATACCCGGCCGATTCCCGAGGTGCTTGCCCGTTACGCCGGTGGGCAGGAGCTGATCGCCCACGATTGCAGCCTGGTCGGTAACCCCTCGCACACCGGTATTGACGATATCGAGCGTGAATACCCCGACGCATTACGCTCGCGACTGCTGCTGTATCACTACGGAAGTGCTGCAGATGGCATAGCTTTGGCTGCCCGCGGCTACCGTATCGCCGCAACCGATGGTCGCGTGGCATTGCCTGAACCAATGCCGCCGCGGGCGGATGCGGGCTGATTCAGCTTGCCTGTATCCGAACCTGACGCTATCCTTCCGCTTCTTTGCCGGGGTTGCTTGACCGGCAGAGGCGGTTTCACCCATGCGGAGAGGTGTCCGAGTGGTTGAAGGAGCACGCCTGGAAAGTGTGTATACGGTAATACGTATCGCGGGTTCGACAAATTTGTCTGGAACAAATTTGGACAGCCGCAGGCTGGCCCCTCGCGCCAGCGAGGGGTGAGGCTCAGGATGAGCCGAACAATCCCGCATCCAGTCGTCCGTGTTGTTGTTTGTTGCAAGTGGAGAGGTGTCCGAGTGGTTGAAGGAGCACGCCTGGAAAGTGTGTATACGGTAATACGTATCGCGGGTTCGAATCCCGCTCTCTCCGCCAACTTGCAAGGTTCCAAGCGGGTCTAGCCCGTCAGTGTCAGGGCTCAACAGCCCACGTCTATGGTGGCCCCGTCGGTCCCCCCGCGACGATAGTTCGCAAACTCCGCCAGGTCCGGAAGGAAGCAACGGTAGCGAATGATTCGGGTGCCGGGGTGTGGCTGGCGGGGCCGCCGCCTTTTCGGCACCGCCATCGCAGTCGATGCGACAGGCAAGCGCCACTTTGGCCGTGTGTCTCACGGCAATCTTACTGACTTGCCGCTTCCGACTTGGCACAATCGACATTCGCCCCAAGGTAGTCACGCATGTCTTATCAGGTACTCGCACGCAAGTGGCGACCGCGCAAGTTCGCCGAACTGGTCGGGCAGGAGCATGTGGTGCGCGCGCTCACCAACGCGCTTGAGACCGGCCGCATGCATCACGCCTACCTGTTTACCGGCACCCGCGGTGTCGGCAAGACCACGATTGCGCGCATTTTCGCCAAGTCGCTGAACTGCGAGCGCGGACAGTCGTCTGATCCCTGTGGCGAGTGCTCTGTATGCACGGCGGTGGACGAAGGCCGCTTTGTCGACCTGCTGGAAATCGATGCCGCCAGCAATACCGGCGTGGACGATGTGCGCGAAGTGATCGAGAACGCGCAGTACGCGCCGTCGCGTGGTCGCTTCAAGGTGTACCTGGTCGATGAGGTGCACATGCTGTCCAAGAACGCGTTCAACGCGTTGCTCAAGACGCTGGAAGAGCCGCCGCCGCACGTGAAGTTCCTGCTCGCTACCACCGACCCGCAAAAACTGCCGGTGACGGTGCTGTCGCGCTGCCTGAAGTTCAACCTGAAGCGCTTGCTGCCGGAACAGATCTCCGGCCAGATGCGGCACATCCTTGCGGCGGAAAACATCGCTTACGAAGACAGTGCGATCGGTGAGCTTGCCCGCGCCGCCGATGGCTCATTGCGCGATGGCTTGTCGCTGCTTGATCAGGCCATTGCTTACGGTGGCGGCGCGCTGCATGCCGACGACGTGCGCACCATGCTTGGCAGCGTGGCGCGTGGACAAGTGCTGGGTGTGCTGGATGCGCTGGCCGCCGGCGATGGTGAAAAGCTGTTGGTCGAATGCACGCAAATTGCTTCGTATTCGCCGGATTTCGGTGGCGTACTGGATGACCTGGCGAGCGTGCTGCATCGGCTGCAGTTGATCCAGCTGATCCCCGGTTACCGGCCCGAAGAAGGCAGCGACGACGACAGCGCGTTGACCGCATTGGCCGAGCGCATGACGCCGGAAGACGTGCAGCTGTATTACCAGATTGCCACTTCGGGCCGACGCGATCTGGCGCTGGCACCGGATGCGCGCACCGGTTTCGAAATGGCGTTGTTGCGCATGCTGGCGTTTCGACCGGGTGATGGTTCGCCTGCGCGGTCCGAGCGACCGGCCGCGGCTAATGCGGCGTCCCCGCCAGCATCGCCGCGGCCGGCTACCGCTGCACCGGCTCGCCCCGCTGTCGTCGCGGAGCGCCAGACCCATCACGCCGCACCATCACCCCCGCGCGGGGAGCCGGCGGCATTGGCTGCGGCTCCCATAACCGCAGCTCCAACAGCAGCCGTTGCTCTGGAGCGGGACGCCGATGGTCTGCCGAATTGGGATGCATTGATCGAACGCGCGGGCTTGCGCGGTCCCTTTGGGCTGCTCGCACAGAATGCCGTGCTGCGCGGGCGCGAGGGCCAGACGCTGGTGCTCGCGCTGCAGCCGGCACACATGAGCCTGGCCGTGGAGCCGATGGTCAGCCAGATGGAAGAGCGGATCGGTAACGCGCTTGGTGAGCGTATCCGTCTGCGTTTTGTCGGCCATAGTCACGACGCTGCAGCAACCCAGACCCCGGCCGCCCGTGCCGCACAGGCGCGCGATGCGGCACAGTCCGCCGCCGAGCAGTCGATCGAAGGCGACCCGCTGGTGCAATCGCTGAAGCGAGAATTTGGCGCGCGCGTGGTACCGCAATCCATCAAACCCTTTGGTAATGAACCCGGAGCAGTGTCATGAGAGGACAGATCGGTCAGCTGATGCAGCAGGCCCAGCGCATGCAGGAAGACATGAAGCGTGCGCAGGAAGAGATCGCCAAGCAGGAGGTTACCGGCAGCGCCGGTGGCGGTCTGGTGAGTGTGGTGATGACCGGCACCCATGAGGTGCGTCGGGTTCAGATCGACCGCCAGACGTTTGCCGACGACCCGGAAATGGCCGAGGACCTGGTCGCCGCCGCCGTCAATGATGCCGTGAACAAGATCGCCGAGCTCAGCAAGAACAAGCTCGGCGGCGTGACTGCCGGGATGAATCTGCCGGCCGGTTTCAAGATGCCGTTTTGATGGAGCAGGGGTGGAGCAGGGACGAGTAGCGAGTAGCGTGGGCGTCCGTATTGGCGTCCTTCGCGCAGCTGATGATCCGCGCTTTGTTTCCCTGGCCCATATGAATTCCTGATCCGCGCTAAATCTCAGCAGGTCGGCTTTTGGCTCCCTCCCCTGCTCGCAGGGGAGGGTTGGGGTGGGGTAAAGCTCTTGCCTCGGACGTGCGCAAGAGCACCCCCTCCCAACCTCCCCCTGCACGCAGGGGGAGGGGCTGTACCCGCTTATCCCGAGTCGATAGGCGATGGCTGAGATTCGACGCTAGTCAGGATTAAAGTTGCATGATGCCCAGCGCCCTCTCTACTCATTTCCCTCGCTACTCGCCCCTGGTCCCCGCACATACACAATGACCACTTCCTCTCTTCTTGCCGATCTGATCGAAGCGCTACGTTGTCTGCCAGGTGTGGGCGGCAAGAGCGCGCAGCGGATGGCTTTCCATCTGCTGGAACGCGAGCGTGAGCGTGGGCTGAAACTTGCCGCGGTGCTGGAACAGGCGATGCAGCGCATCGGTCATTGCAGTCGGTGCCGCAACTTCAGTGAACATCCGTTGTGCGCGCTGTGCGCCAGCGACAGCCGCGACCGGCAGGTGCTGTGCGTCGTCGAATCGCCGACCGATCTGGCGGCGATCGAGCAAGCGACTGGTTTTCGCGGACAGTATTTCGTGCTGATGGGGCGACTTTCACCGCTGGACGGCCTAGGGCCGGAAGAGCTGGGACTGGCACAGCTGGTCCAGCGTCTGGGCGAGGGCGAGATCGAGGAGCTGGTCATCGCCACCAACCCCACGGTGGAAGGCGAGGCCACCGCGCACTATCTGGCGCAGCTGGCGCGGGCGGGCGGTGTACGACCGACCCGGCTTGCGCACGGCGTACCGCTGGGTGGCGAGCTTGAATATGTGGATCGCGGCACACTGGCGCATGCCTTTGGCAGCCGACAACTGCTTGATTGACGACAGAGGTTTGGCCATGACCGACACGATCTTCAGCAAAATCATCCGCCGTGAAATTCCGGCCGATATCGTTTATGAGAACGATGACGTGCTGGCGTTCCGCGACTTGAATCCGCAAGCGCCGGTGCACGTGCTGTTCGTTCCGAAAGAGCCGCTGGCGACGCTCAATGGTGCCACCCAGGCGGATGCGCCTTTGCTGGGGAAACTGTTGCTGGCGGTTGCCGAGTACGCCAAGCGGGAAGGTTTTGCCGAGCAGGGCTATCGTGCGGTGATCAACTGCAACGAGGATGGCGGGCAGACCGTGTTTCATCTGCACGTGCACCTGCTGGCTGGACGTCGAATGACCTGGCCGCCGGGCTGACTCACTGTGACGCCTGAAAAAACGCCGGCATCGTGGCTAATGCCAGTCAGTTAAGCTGACTGGCATTTTTCGTGGGGTATTTGTGGGGTCGACGTTTGACTTCACGAGGACACGATCGTTGTCGTCGTGGCGGCAACAGATAGACGCGAGCTTGCTGTCGGAGCCAGGCCAGTCGTTTGGGAAAGGCGCCGGGCGTTTCCAGCGGGG
>Ga0302226_10000334_pt1 | contig 41693 bp, 34 predicted proteins | sample II_Palsa_E3_3_FD_193524 | JGI IMG/M metagenome (GOLD analysis project Ga0302226, IMG submission 193524) | Peat permafrost microbial communities from Stordalen Mire near Abisko, Sweden - II_Palsa_E3_3 | ecosystem: Environmental > Terrestrial > Soil > Palsa > Peat permafrost | place: Sweden...
TGCATCGAATCGGCCAGCACCTCGACCGAACCCTGCACATCGCCCTTGAGAATGAGGTTGAGGTCCTTGACGCCCGCCTGCTTGATCTGCTCCGCAAGCCCTTCGAGCGATACGCGCGAGCTCTTCGCCAGCTGCGCCTCGCGCTCCTTCATCTTGCGGTACTGCGCAATGCCCTTTGCCTTGTCGCGGTCGGCCATCACCAGGAACGTATCGCCTGCATCCGGAATGGACTCAAGTCCCAGAATCTCGACGGGAGTCGACGGCCCAGCTTCCTTGATCTCCTGCCCGCGATCGTTGAACATGGCGCGCACCTTGCCGAACGTGTTGCCGACGATATAGCTATCGCCCGTACGCAGCGTACCGTTCTGCACGAGAATGGAAGCGACAGCACCGCGTCCACGATCCAGCTTCGCTTCAATGACCGTACCAACTGCGGGACGTTCCGGCGTAGCCTTCTGCTCGTTCACATCGGCGACCAGGCAGATCATCTCTTCCAGCTGGTCGAGGTTGATCCGCTTCTTAGCCGACACTTCCACGAACTCCGTGTCTCCGCCCATCGACGTAGCCTGCACGCCGCGCGCAGCCAGCTGGTTCATCACCCGGCTCGGATCAGCGTCCGGCTTATCGATCTTGTTCACCGCAACGATGATTGGCACCTTCGCCGCACGCGCGTGATCAATGGCTTCCAGCGTCTGCGGCATCACACCGTCATCGGCTGCAACCACGATCACAACGATGTCCGTGATCTTCGCTCCACGTGCACGCATACGCGTAAACGCCTCGTGACCAGGAGTATCCAGGAACACGATCTCCCTGCCGAAGGCAGGAGAATCCGGCTTCGTGATCTTTACCTTGTACGCGCCGATGTGCTGCGTGATTCCGCCAGCTTCACCTGCCGCCACATCGGTTGACCGGATAGCATCCAGCAACGACGTCTTACCGTGATCGACGTGCCCCATGATCGTAACCACCGGCGCACGCACCACCTCAACCATGTTGGACGTATCTTCCAACAAGCCCTCAATGGCCTCGTTCTCCAACTGCTCTTCGACCGAGATGACCGAAGCGTCGGCACCAAACTGGCGCGCCACTTCCTTCACCAGCTCGCCATCCAGCGACTGGTTCACCGTCACCATCACGCCCTTCATCAGCAGGGTAGCGATCAGATCCTTACCGCGCACATCCAGCATCACGGCCAGGTCCTTCACCGAGATGCCTTCAGTCACCGTAATGGTCTTGGTGATCGGTACATCGCCCTGCGGGATCTGCGGCCCGCCAAAGCGCGGCACGCTGTAACCCTTGAGAGCGACTTCCTTGTTCTTCTCGTAACGCGGTGCGCCACGGCCACGCGATCCTGCGCGAACCGGACGGCTCGGTCCCGGAGCCTCGCCCGGAGCAGGCATCAACCCACCCGGAGCAGCTCCTGGCCGATTCCCAAACCCAGGTCGTGCCGCGCCAAAGCCAGGTCGCGGAGCAAATCCCGGTCCTCCCGGACCACCCGTTCCCGTCGGAAATGTCCTCGTCGGATGCATCGGTCGCCGAGCGCCAGGTGCCATTCCCTGACCCATTCCCGGACGCTGGCCCGGACCGCCAGGACCACCCGAGGGATTGTTCCCCTGGTAGCCAGGACGTGGCCGCTGGAAGATTGGCGTGCGCGGCGGTCCACCCGCAGGCGGTGGCGGCGCACTGTACGTCGGTCGCGGTCCAGTCTGCGGCATCACCACGCGCCGCGGAGCCGGTACATTCGCAGCCGGTGCTGCAGAAGCTGTTGCAACGGGTTCCGCAGCGGAGGGAGCAGCAGGCTCTGCAACTGGAGCCACCGCAGCCGGAGCCGCGACAGGAGTTGGAGCAGCAGCCGCAGGCTTCACCACCACCGGCTCAGCCGGAGGCACAGCCACAACAGCCGAAGGCGTCGTGCCCGCAGGCGGCCTAGCTACTACGGGTCCTGTGACTGGGCGGCTAGCAATCGCGGGCGGCGAGACCACATAGGTCGGCGCTGCAGGCCGCGGAATTGGCACAATGCGCCGCGGCGCTGGGGCCGCAGGCGGTGCAGCCGCCACAACTGGAGCCGCAGGCGCCGCAGCAGCCACCACAGGTGCTGCCGCCACAGGCGGTGCCACCGCTGGCCGCGCAGCGACAACCGGAGGACGATTCGCCGGGGGGGCCACCGTCACCGCTGGCCGCGGTGGAGGCGCGTTCCGCGCTGCCGTCTCTGCCTGCTTGCGCTCTAAAATCGCCTTCAGCGCATCGCCAGGCTTCGAGACGTGCGAAAGATCAAACTTGGGCTTGGCGTCGACTGGCGCCACACGAGACGCACTCGTGCGCGCTCCCCGATTGAAGTAGCCGCGCACCTTCTCGGCTTCATCCTCTTCAATGGAGCTCGAATGCGTCTTCTTCTCGGTGACGCCAACCGCCGTAAGAGCATCCAGAATGGATCGGCTCTTGACCTCTAACTCACGTGCAAGATCGTTGATGCGAACTTTGCTCATCTATCCCTTTTGTCGGTGCTGGCGGTTACCCGCTCGGCCCTTTTCAGTTCCACTGCGCACTTAGCTGTTCATATCAGCCTCAATCGATGGTGGAGTTCGTTCAAGGGTATTATCCCTTGAATCAGTTAACTTTTCAGCCGTTTGGCTGGGTTTCACAGCTTTTAACAAATTCCTGCCCAAAACTCCGCCGAGCGCGGTCGTGCTAATCACGGTCCCGCTCGCCGTCGTCAATTCCTTCATCCGAGACTTCCTGGGCCTGCTCTACCAGTTCGTCTACGGTGTCGTTATCCAGTTCAATGCCCGCTTCGCGAGCGTCATTATCGTCATTCGCGTCGTTCGTCGACAACTCGTCCTCGACCTCCGCGACATCCTCGGTTGAAAATTCGCTCACTTCTTCCGCTGTGCCCGCATCAGCCGCCTGCCCAGCAAGAATCTCTTCCGGTGTATTGGTCATGGAATGTACCTCGTCTCCCGCCTCATCGGATGCAGCCGCTGCCGCAATGGCTTCTTCGCCCACGACAAGCGCCGCGTCAGAAGGCACGGGAACCGGACGCTCCTCGCCCTCTTCGTACTGCCCGAAGTAGTGCCGAACCGCGACCGCGATCTTCTCGACCGTCTTCTCGCCAATGCCCGGAATCTCGCTCAGCTCCTCGGCCGTCATGTCCGCAAGCGCCTCGACAGTCGTAATACCAGCCGCAATCAGCTTCTCCATCACCGAATCGCCGAGCTCGACAACCTGCTCGATTGGCGTCGAAGGTCCGCCGCCCATGGCCTGCATCTGCTGCTCGACCTCCTGGCGCTTCTCCTCTTCGCTCTTGATGTCGATCTTCCACTGCAGCAGCTTCGCCGCCAGCCGAACATTCTGCCCCTTCTTGCCAATCGCCAGCGACAGCTGCGTGTCATCCACGATGACCTCCAGCTGCTTCTCCGCCAGATCCGTAATCGACACGCGCGAGACCTTCGCCGGCTGCAAGGCCTTCTCGGCAAACGTCGTGATCTCGTCCGAGTACTCGATGATGTCGATCTTCTCGCCGCGCAGCTCGCGGATAATCGACTGCACGCGCATACCCTTCATGCCCACGCAGGCGCCGACCGGATCAACATCCTTGTCGCGGCTCATCACCGCAATCTTGCTGCGTTCACCCGCCTCACGGGCAATCGCGCGAATCGTTACTGTGCCGTCATAAATCTCGGGCACTTCGGACTGGAACAGCGACTGCACCAGCGCCGGAGCCGCACGCGACACGATCACCTGGGGACCCTTGGCCGCGCGATCCACGCGCAGCAACACAACCCGCACCCGCTCGCCCACGGCAAACTGTTCCAGCCGCGACTGCTCGCGCTTCGGCATCCGCGCCTCGGTCTTGCCAAGGTCGAAGATCACATCCATCGGCTCCAACCGCTTAACGGTCGCCGTCAGAATCTCACCCGCGCGATGCGCATACTCATTGAACACGGTGTCGCGCTCAGCCTCGCGAACCTTCTGGAAGATCACCTGCTTCGCCATCTGGGCAGCAATACGCCCCAGCGGCGTGGTGTCCTTATAGAAGCGCAGCTCTCCGCCTACCTCAACCTCAGGCGCCAGCTCGCGAGCCTGTTCCAGCGTCAGCTGGTTGTCCGGATCCTCGACCAGCTCCGGCGTCTCCACCACGGTCTTGTACACGTACGCACGAATCTCGCCGGTCTCGCGATCCATCTCGCCGCGCATGTTCTCGACCGTCTTGTAGTACTTGCGGGTCGCGAGCGCAATGGCGTCCTCAACCGCGTTCACCACGATCTCGGGGTCAATCCCCTTCTCGCGTCCCAAAATCTCAATCGACTGATACAAAGCACTTGCCATGTCGTCTCTCACTTCTTTCGGCGATCAACTGCCGATATTCAAATTCTCTTACATCTGAACCTTGCTAAATCTCGGCGACCAGGTTCGCCTTCTCGACGTTCGCCAACGATATCTCCACCGTTTGCGTCGTCAGCGTCTTCTTCGCCTTCCCTTTCTGCTTCACCGCAGAAAGGTCGAGCGTAATCGTCTTCCCATCAAACGCCGTCAACCTGCCCGTGAAATGGCGATTGTTGTCGATCGCCGTAAACGTCTGTACCTTCGCCAGGCTGCCCCGAAAGCGCTCGTAATCCGCCGCCTTCAACAGCTTTCGCTCCAGCCCCGGAGAACTCACCTCCAGCGTGTACTCCGAGCCGGGGATGAGATCTTCCACATCCAGCACGGTTCCGAAGTCGCGAGCAAAATTCGCACAATCTTCATGGGTCACCCCAGACAGCGTTTCAACCGGAACACCTTTGGGAAGGCCTGCTTCCTCATTGGATGCTGCCTCCGCCGCAAACTTGGCTCGCGCTTCTGCATTCTTCTCTAGAAACACCCGCAGTATCCGATGCTTCGCACCGCCCGTAAACTCCAGGTCCACCAGGTCGAGCTGGTGCGACGCCGCAACGCGGTCAGCCGTGGCGCGAATTGTCTCCATCTGCAAAGCCATAGTGCTTACGGCAACTTCCCGTCTTGTCGTGCTTGGATTGAGCGGCTGCTGTCACCGTCCGCCGAACCCGGGGTCCCAGACGGACGTTCTTTGTCCGTTGGGGTGGCTAGATTTAGAGCAAACAAAAAGTGGGCTCTCGCCCACTCCTCTCTTCCGCCACTTTCCGGATTGTTCACGGATACCAGCCCTTTGCCACAGGGCTGCGTTCAGCGGCAGAACAAATTCGTCTGCTCAGCCAATTTTAGGCCAAGTCCTGCGAAAGTTCAACTCTGGCCCCTCCAGTGCAACAATAGAGAAGTATGATCCCCACTCAGATCCCCGAAGCGCTCACGTTCGACGACGTGCTGCTGGTTCCCGCCTACTCTGACGTCGTCCCGACCCAGACAAGTACCCAGACCCGTTTGACCAAGAGGATCGTGCTTGCCACTCCGCTCATGTCTGCTGCCATGGACACGGTCACCGAGTCGCGTCTGGCCATCGCCATGGCCCAGCAGGGCGGCCTCGGCGTCGTGCACCGCAACCTGTCCATCGAACAGCAGGCCGGCGAAATAGACAAGGTCAAGCGCTCTGAGAGCGGCATGATCGTCGATCCCGTCACCATTGAACCCGAGCGCCCCATCTCCGATGCCCTCGAAGTCATGCGCCGCTTCAAAATCTCCGGCGTCCCCGTCACCAAGAAAGGCAAGCTCGTCGGCATCCTCACCAACCGCGACCTCCGCTTCGTCTCCCGCACCGACATCCCCATCAACGACGTGATGACCAAGACCAACCTCATCACCGTCCCCGTCGGCACCACCCTCGAGCAAGCCGAGCAAATCCTCCACCAGCACCGCGTGGAGAAGCTCCTCGTCGTCAACGACGCGTACGAACTCAAAGGCCTCATCACCGTCAAGGACATCCAGAAGAAACTAAAGTACCCGAACGCCAGTAAGGACGAGCAGGGTCGCCTTCGCGTCGCCGGCGCCATCGGAGCCACAGGCGACTTCCTCGAGCGTGCCGCCGAACTCGTCCGCTACCGCGTGGACGCCCTCGCCATCGACTCCTCCCACGGCCATTCCACACGCGTCCTCGAAGCCGTCGCCGAGTGCAAAAAGCGCTTCCCCGAAGTCGATCTCCTCGCCGGCAACGTCGCCACCTACGAAGGCACCATGGCGCTCATCGACGCCGGCGCCGACGCAGTCAAAGTCGGCATCGGTCCCGGCTCCATCTGCACCACGCGCATGGTCACCGGCGCCGGCATGCCCCAGATCACTGCCATCGCCGAGTCCTATCGCGCCGCCAAATCGCGCGGCATCTCCATCATTGCCGACGGCGGCATCAAGTACTCCGGCGACATCACCAAGGCCATCGCCGCCGGCGCCAGCGTCTGCATGATGGGCTCCCTCTTCGCCGGTGTGGACGAAAGCCCCGGCGAGACCATCCTCTATCAGGGCCGCAGCTTCAAAACCTATCGCGGCATGGGCAGCCTAAGCGCCATGGCGCAAGGTGGCGGCGAACGCTACTTCCAAAGCAAAGCCGACATCGACGAATTCTCATCCGGCGACCGCCCTTCCATCACTGCACGGGAAGAGAGCGGCAATCGCCTCGCCAAGTTCGTGCCCGAAGGCATCGAGGGCCGCGTGCCTCACCGCGGGCCGCTCGAGGCGATGGTTTATCAGCTCGTCGGCGGCCTCCGCTCCGGCATGGGCTATCTCGGCTGCGCAACCATCGAGGACCTCCAGGAAAAGGCCAAGTTCGTTCGCATCTCCGGCGCAGGCCTCCGCGAGAGCCACGTCCACGACGTCGTCATCACCCGTGAGGCTCCCAACTACCACGTCGAATAGCAATCTCTCTTCCTCCGCGACTTGGTATCATCCCAGAACAATCCATCTGGGAGATCCATGCGCAATAAACGCTCAGCACCTTTTCTTGCCTCCGCTCTTGCTGGAACCCTCCTCGCAGCCGCGTCCATCCTCGCCAGCGCGCAAGCTCCAGCAACGCCCCACGTCTTCTTCCGCGTCAAACTGGCCGACTCCGCCCCCGGCCCGGTCAGCGGTCGCCTGCTCGTTTTCCTCAAGAAAGGCACAGGCGATAAAGAGGTCAACATCCAGGAGTTCCATCCCGGCGAAACCTCCGTCGCCGCCCAGGAAGTGCATCACCTCGTGCCTGGCGCCTCCGTGGAGCTGAATGCGGACTTGATCGCCTATCCCGGCGCATTCTCCGCCCTCCCCGCCGACGACTACGAGGTCCAGGCCGTCCTCGACACTGAGCACACCTACAACTACTCCGGCCGCACCCCCTCCGACTGGATCACCCCCGTCATCACCCTCGCGAAATGGACTCCAGGCAGCTCGGAACCTACGCTTACCCTCGATGAACACCCAGCCGAAAATCCGATGCGCGCCCCCGCCCTCGCCAAGGCTCACGAGCAGGTAAAGCCAGGCGCGATCGAAGAGCAGCAGTTGCTCAGCCCCCTGCTAACACGCTTCTCCGGAAACTCCACCTCCATCAAAGCCTGGGTCGTCTTGCCCCCAGACTACGAAAGGAACACGACCCAGCACTATCCCACCGTCTACTTCACCCATGGATTTGGCGGCGGCCTGGAGTACAACCTCGTTCAAGCCGCCATGATCCGTAGCCGCATGGGCGCCGGCACCATGCCCCCCATGATCTGGGTCATGCTCGATGAATCCTGCCCACAAGGCACCCACGAGTTCGCCGACTCCGTGAACAACGGCCCCTGGGGAACAGCCCTCACCACCGAGTTCATTCCCATGCTCGAGCAGAAGTACCGCATGGATGCCAAGCCCACCGGCCGCTTCCTCAACGGCCACTCCAGCGGCGGTTGGGCAACGCTGCAACTGCAGATCAACTTCCCGCAAATCTTTGGTGGCACCTGGTCAACCTCGCCCGACCCCAGCGACTTCCACAACTTCACCGGCCCCGATCTCTACGCGCCCCACGCGAACCTATACCGCCGGCCCGATGGAACTCCCTACCCGATCATGCGCATGGACGGCAAAGTCGTCGCAACCCTCGAGCAGTTCAGCAAGATCGAGGCAGTCCTCGGCCCCTACGGCGGCCAGATCACCTCCTTCGATTGGGTCTTCTCGCCGCGCTCGAACAGCGGCGCTCCCAAGCCCATGTTCAACCGCGTGACCGGCGACGTAGACCCAACCGTCGTCGCCTATTGGCATGACCATTACGACCTCGCTCACCTCGTCGAAGAAAAATGGCCCACGCAATCAACGCTTCTCAAGGGAAGAATCCATCTCTTCGTGGGCACAGCCGACACCTTCTATCTCGACAGCTCCGCCCGCCTCTTTGACGCCAGGCTCGCGAAGCTAGGCGCAGACGCGCACTTCACCTACATCCCCGACCGCACCCACATGGACCTATACGTTGTAGGAAAGGACCATTACGGGCTCTTCGATCAGATCGCCACCGAGATGTACGCAGTCGCTCGACCGGGGATCACCTGGAAGAAGGCGAACTAGTCTAGCGCGCGTATTCCAGCACCCGCTCGCTAGTTAAACTCAACTAGCGAGCGTTAAAACTGGAGACCTTCGAGCGGGACAACCCCTCCGGCGTATTCATGTCGCGGACCATCGCTTCGAAACGATGCAGCGTCGTAAATCCATTTCGTTCGTACAAATGCCGCGCCGGCAGGTTGGCCTCTGTCACCGTAAGCGAAAGTTGCCGAACCCCCCGTTTCAAACCCTCCCGCGCGCAGTGCTCCAGCATCATCTGCCCCAGTCCATGACCGCGCAGAGACGGCGCTATACAGATCTGCGTGATGTGGTCTACATCGCTCCGCACCTTGGAGCAAAGCAGCACTGCCTCGATCGGAGCAGTCCGCTGCGTCGTGTCGCTGCCACCATTGCTGTGTGTCAGTGTTGCAGCGTCCCGCAGTACCCAGGAGTTCTCCGGATCGAACACCCCACACCCCGGAAACCGGATGATGTTGTGCAAAAAACGCTGAGCCCCGTGCAGCGTCCGATACTGATCGTTGATGCCCGCATCCATATGGTTGGCATAGCAACGATGGATCAGCTGCGCGGTTCCCTCGTAGAACTCCGGCTGCCAGGACTGCAGAATCAAACTCCTGCCCGGATGCAGGGAATTCGGATCCGTATCCATGCGCGAGGGATGAGCTTCAAGATCGCGCAGCATAAAGCACCGCGGATAGCTCACAAAGCCGCGCGTCTGAAACGACTCATAGAGCGCCCCATCCGGGAACATCAGCAGCTGAGACTCAATCCGATCGACCCCCGGCGTAGCCTGCACCAGCTCCAGCAGATGATGCAGCAGCGTATCGCAGATCGGATTCACCGTAGACTCGGTCTCGCCGAATGCGTAGACGTCCCCAATCACTGCCTTCGCTCCCTCGCAAACGCAGAAGGCATACCCCACGATGTGCCCCGCCTGTAGCGCAACAAAGCCCGGAAGAATTCGACTGTCCAGGTAATCGAGCAGCATGTTCGACGCACGGCCATAGTCCCAGTGCAATCGCCGCTGCCAGCGCTCGGCCTCGTCGCGCAGCAATGGCCTCAGCTGCGCCGCGGAGAAGTGGCGGAGGTCCAGGATCTCGAGTTGCGCGAAGTGATTCAGCATTTGACTCAACAGCGCTCGACCTCAAACTTCCCTAACTTCTAGCTTCGAGGATAGACCCTATAAACTGATAGGCCTTGTGCCTCGTACAGCAGCAGGGGCTGTGTAAATCTCCCCTTTAGATAATTCTCCAACAACGGTTCATCGCGCGTCGGAAACACCACCAGGTGTTCGCCTTCCGGAACGCCCCCGTCGGCATAGCTCACGATCTGTTGGTCGCGATAGAACGCCAGTCCGTACACCAGATCGCGGCGCACATTGAGCTCTGCCACGACCGTCGCGTTCGGATCAGCTTGCTGAATCTCCCGCGCCAGCGGACGTGCCGAGTAGTTAAGGTCCAGCAGCCGGCCGTTTCTCCCCAGCAGAAAATACAGCAGGATCACCAGCGGAATCATCGTGACCAATCGCAGTTGTTGGACGCCGAACCGGCGCGTCACCAGTATCACCAGCAGCGCCGCCGCGATCCCCAGCACGATCGCCCACGTCAGTATCCCCGCCGCCGGAATCAACCGCTGGTACACCATGTACTGCGGGCAAAGAATAAGGACGAAAGTCAGAACTCCAGTCAGCACCGCGTGCGTGTACAACAACCAGTTCGAGATCCCCTGCCTTCGAACCCGAAACAGGTAATCCCCCGTAAGAATCGCCAGCGGCGGAATCGAAGGAAGAATGTATCCCGGAAGTTTCGAATCGGAGAACGAAAAGAAAATAATCGGGAACAACGCCCACAGCACCAGGAACTCCGGAAACGCGTCACCGGCGCGAACATGACCCACGTACCGCTGCCGCTTGGAGCGAGCCTTCCACTCCGCAAAGGACGTGTACACACCGTCAACCAACGCGCGAGCAGACAGCGCCGTCCACGGCATCATGCCCAGAATCAGCACGACCACATAGTAATAAAACGGTTGGTGATGATGGTAGAGATTGGTCGTGTAGCGCTCTAGATTGTGCTTCCAGAAAAACTCGTTCAAAAACGTCGGATTTCTGCGCTGCACCGCGATATACCAGGGCAGCACCATCACCAGGTAAAGCACAATCCCCGGTATCCAAATCGTTCGCCGCAAGGCCGACCACTCACGCCTCAGCCCCAAAAATAAACAGATAATCGACAGCGCAAGAAAGGGCGCTACCGGGCCTTTTGCCAGCGTGGCCGCAGCCCCAAAGAAATAAAGATCGAAGAGCCAGAACTTCTTGCCCGTCTCATACCATGCATACCAACCAAGCATGCCGATACAAAAAGGTGCTGCCAGCTGCATGTCCGTCGAAGCACCGCGCGAGAACGCGAACACCGCAACGGCCGACACCATAATCAGCGCAGCATCCAGATGCCCCCCTGGCCGGAAGCGCTTAAGATGCAGGAAGGCCAGAATGATCAGGGCCAGCGCTCCGGTAGCCGAAGCCAATCGCGCCGTCCAGTCGTAAACCCCAAGCTCGCGATAATACCCCATCGCCCGCCAATAATAGAGCGCCGGTTTCTCCAGCCACGGCTTGCCATACAGTATTGGCGTCACCGTGCCGCCCATCAGGCATTCGTACGACGCCCGAAGGGAAGCCGCCCGTAAGCTGCTCGGCACAATGCTCGCGTGCACCGCATCGCATGTCGCCGTATGCGCCGCAAGCATCTCGCGCGCAATCTGCGCGTAGCGCGGCTCATCCGCCCCCACCAACCCCAGCTGATCGCCACCGAAGATCGGAATCAACCCGTAGAAGAGAAAGAATCCAACGAACAGCAGAAGGACAACAAACTCAGTTGCGGTATACCCCAGTTGCGTATGTCGCATCCAGTGCACGACGCCCTTCGCACCGCCCGGCCGCGTCGATGACGATGCGGCGGCGGTTGGGTCCGTTGGCGCGAGCGCGGATTGGGGGAGGTCCGTCAAAGTGATATCAGAGAAATCAACTGCACCGCGCGAACTCGTTCTGGCCGAAGCCTTTGCAGGTCTACTTGAACCGCCTGCTGCATATTCGCGAAGCGAAACTTAGGCTAACAGAATCGAAGGCAGCGTTGGAGCCTCGATCGTTGCACCTTCGTCCCGCAGGGGTAAACAGGCCTCACGCATCTGTGCAACGATACGACGAGTCACTTCCGCGAGCGTCCCCTCCATGCTGCAGCCGCTCGCATTACGATGCCCACCGCCGCCAAACTTCTCGGCAATTACCGACACATCCAGCGCCCGCCGGCTGCGCAAACTCAACCGGAATTGGTTCTCCTCCGGCAACTCGCGCAGAAATGCAGCGGCTTCCACCCCCGCAATCCCGATCAGGTGATTCGCCACGCCCTCGCAGTCCTCCACGCTCGCACCCACTCGCTCCATCTCCTCCACCGTCACATGGCTCCACGAGACCGCACCGTCAATCTGGATGTTGCTGAGCGCTATTCCCAGCAACCGCACCTTGCTCGGCGGGTTAGAAAAATACACGTCCGCAGCGATGCGATTTGGATTCGCCCCACTCTGCACCAGGTGTTCCGCCATCGCGAACGTAGAGGCACTCGTGCTCGGATAGTTGAAGGACCCCGTGTCGGTCAGGATCGCGGCGTAAAGGCATTCGGCCATCGATCGGCTTACTGGAATGCCCGCGGCAACCGCAAGATCGTAGATCATGCAACCCACAGCGGCTGCCTCCGGATCAATCCAGTTGAAGTCGGCGAACTCACGGCCACTGCGATGATGATCGATGTTGATCACCAGCGCGGGCCTCACCGCATCAAACTGGGCCCGATCCATGCTGCTGCGTTCAATCGAATCGCACTCGAGAAAGATAGCCGCATCCACAGCCCCAAAGCTGGTCCGCACGCGCTCCCGTCCATCGAGAAACTGAAAGTTCGCCGGGATTGGATCCACAAAGCACACCGTCGCTTGCTTCCCCATCGCCTCCAACAGATGCATCAAGCCCAGCGCAGAGCCGATCGCATCCCCATCCGGACGGAGGTGTGAGCTAATGACGAAGCTGCTGCGTTCGCGAATAAGCTCCAGCAAGGCGGCAATCGATGCCTGATTTTTCATAGCAGAGAAAAGACTCGCAACAGCTCACTGAGCTGGTTCGGTTCGTTTCGTTATCTCCTTCGCACCCTTACCAGCAAGTTTGTTGCGGCGCTTTTCCATGCGTCCCAGCAGTTCGTCCATGCGGGAGTTGATCTTTTCAGAGCGGTCGATTGCGAACGTGATCTCGGGAACGTGGCGCACGTTCATACGTTGACGAATCTCGGTGCGTATATAGCCGCGCGCCGTCATCAATCCTTCCAGCGTCGCCAGCTCTTCCTGCTCCGTACCCACAACCGCAATGAAGACACGACAACTCTTTCCCCCCGGCGCTAAAACCACCTCGGTGACATGACAAGGTGCAATGCGCGGATCAGTTAGTTCGCCTTCCAGCATGGCAGTAATCTCTTCGGCGAAAGTGTTGACGACGCGACCGCGGTGATATGTTCTGGCTCGTTGCTCGGGCATGGTTGACTCTACAGGTTAGCACCCTTCAGGCAGCCAAACGCGCAACATCTCTTTTTAATCATCCAGCGGTATGTCGCTTTCAATATAGCTGTCCACAATCTCACAACCCAGGCCCACCGCCAGACGCCGAGCCGCCGCTTCCACCTCCCGCAATTGGCCGCTCAGGTAGGCGGTCGAACCCGAAATGGCTACCACCCCCAGCGTCGCCCGGTTCCAAAGCAGTGCATCATCCAGCTCGGCAATCGAGATATTAAACCCGTGCCGCAACCGGTCCTTCAGCGACCGCACCACCTGGCGACGGTCCTTCAGCGACTGTGCATGTTCAATCGCGAGTTCGAGGGTCAGCGTTGCAATCGGCATCCTTCACACCACAAAGCAATTAACGGCGCGCAGGCGCTGTCGATTTGCGCTCCACCAACGTCGGCAGCACCAGAATGGACTCTGACCCATGCCCCGTCGCGTCGCCCCCCTTTGGATGGCGTATTCGCTGTAGAAGGGCCGTCGCCGCAGCCCTCCCCATCTCCTGCAGCGGCTGCCGCACCGTGGTCAGCGGAGGATTATTCGTCGCCGCCCCAACCACATCATCAAAGCCCAGCACCGATACCTCCGATGGCACATCCACCCCCGCTTCGCGCAGCGCCACAATCGCCCCCATCGCGGATAGATCGTTGAACGCAAAGATCGCGCTGAACGGCACGCCCGCCCCTAGCAGCTTGTGCGTCGCGACCCGCCCCGGCTCCGGCGTCGGGTCATCGCCCTCCAACGCAATCACCAGGTGCGGCTCAATCGGGATCTTGAGCTCGGCAGCAACCTTTGTGATCGCCTGCCAGCGGACCTCCGTGTCTGAACTGAAACTCTGCCCCTTGATAAACGCGATCTTACGGTGACCCAGCCGCTGCAGATGCTCGAGCGCATAGCGCGCAGCGAGATTATGGTCCAGTTCAATGTTCAGGATCGACGGCGAGCGCAGGTGCCCTGACACCGCCACGATCGGCACCGGCAGCTCAACATCCAGCGCAGAATCAACCGCAATAATGCCTTCAACGGCACGCGAAAGCAGCAGCGCAGGATAATCGCGCAGCAGCTCCTCACGATGATGATGACTCACCACGAAGTAGAAGAAGCCGCTGATCAGCAGCACATCTTCAATCCCGCTAAGCACCGCCGCAGAATACCCGCCGCTGATCTCCGGCACCATCACGCCAATCGTCTGCGACCTTCGGCTGCGTAGCCCACGCGCCAGCGGACTCGCCTTGTAGTTCATCTCCGCAGCCGCGGCCAGAACGCGCTTCTGCGTCGCCGCCGAAATACGGTGCGTGCTTCCAGAGTTGTTGATCACCCGCGAAACCGTGGTCTGCGAGAGACCAAGGTGTTTCGCCAACTCCTTCAGGCTTCGCCCGGAACCCATGTGTTTAATTGCATTAATTTTGCGTTCTTCAGTCATAGCGGCAAATCGACCAGGGCCTCACGAAGCGGTATTCCACCAACCTCAACTGTATACGGCATCGAGCGCGGCTGTAACGCAGAGGGCGCGCCGCAGCGCGCCCTCTGCCGTTCATCAAGCGTTGGTTTAGAACGAGAAGCGCGCCTGGAAGCTCACAGTTCGTGATCCCAGCAACACGTTCCCAGCACCCAGGTTCACGCTTCCAAAGTTCGAATTGTTGATGTTGTTCGAGACAGAGGAAACATTAAGGTTGGTCTTGTTGAACAGGTTATAAGCATCGCACCGAATTTCGATCCTCGCGCTATCGCCTATAACCCGCGCCTTCGGAAGTCCAAACGCCTTCGTCAGCGACGCATCAAAGTCCTCGTAGTCAGGACCGTTGTAAGAATTGCGCGCAATGCCCGGAGGTGGAGGAAGTGCTGCGTTGACGTTCGGGAACTGTCCGGTCATCGCCGCCTGGAAGTTCGGCACGTTGAAGTACTTGTTCGAATAAGCCACTACAGTTTCGTTGCACGTAGGATTCGACGTAGGGCAGTTGACAGGCGCAGTGGTAGAAACCTGATTTGTCAGGATTCCAGTGAAGTTGCTGCCCGATATGAACGCGTTATTGCTCGCCGATGTTCCTGCACCGCCAAGATACTGAGGACGCAGATTGTAGTAGCCGCAATAGTTGTTGCAGTACAGCGATTGCGCCGTTCCGAAATTTGGCGTCCAGGGGAATCCAGTGTGGAAGTTATAGATTCCGCTGAGCGACCAGCCGCCCACAATCTTTTCCAGCCATGCGTTTTGACCCTTGAAGATAACAGGCTGCCACAGACCGAAAGCTTTGAAAGATTTCCCAACATTGAAGTCCGAGCGCCCCCACGAGTACGCAGGGTTATCCGGATAGTACGGATCCTCTTCATACGGTGCGGAAGCGTTGTCCATGCTCTTGGCCCACATAAACTGAGCGTCCAGCTGGAAGTGATGTGCCATCGGATGCTTCAATTCAGCCAGGAACGCATTGTTGTTGGAAGAGGCATCGTTGGGATAGTAGTCGATGCTCGTGATCAGTGGGTTCAGCGCCGCGCCCCGCGCAAGCGCTGTCGCCATCGCGTTCGTCTGCGTATTCAGATGATGCGACGAGCTGCCCTGATAACCAATGCTGCCCACGAGCGCATGCCCGAAATCGTACTCGGCATCCAGCGAGTAGTGCTGCGTATAAGGCGTCGGGAGTCCGCCCGTCGTGTTGCCGAAGGCATAGACGCTGGCACTTCCCCCCGTAGGAAGATTCGCCGAGTTGTACGTTGTTTTCGTATTGGGATTCGACGCGAAGCCGTTAAGCGACGTCGGGCTGCTGGAAATACCATAAAGAATGCTCGTATTGATGTCAGTTGGCGATGCGCTGGAGAAGTTGTAGTAACCCTGAGCCGGCGGATTACCGTTCGCGTTCGCGGTGATCGCAATCTCCTGCTGGTTGAAGTTCAGCCCATAGCCGCCACGCACAACCAGCTTGTTACGGAAGATCTCCGGGCTCCAGTCAATCGCAAGCTGTGGTCCGAAGTTGCCTTTCTCAGCCGAGTAAAGATTGCCACCTTCCCGGACGCTGAGTCCGCTGAAAATATCCGCACCCGAACCGAAAACCACCACACCTAGATTGTTTTGCTTCGTGTAAAGCGGCCCAAAATAGGAGTAGCGGATGCCGGCATGCAGCGTTATATTCGGCCGGACCTTCCAGTCATCCTGAACGAAGGCGCCAAACATATTCTCACGAAAGTCCTGGCGCGTTCCTCCCGGAAATCCCGTTGCTGTATTGAAATTTCCGTTCTCGTCTTCCGGAGCGTCGTTTAGAAAATCCCAGACGTTGTAGAAGTTATAGGTCGGGCGTCCGATCGGATCGTTCAGATAATGCAGGTTGGTGTAGTCCGCACCAAACTTAATCGTCTGATTACCCCAAACCTTGGTCGCCACATCCTTGTAGCCGTAAGTCCACTGATTGAGAATGCTACCCAGCGCGGAACCAAATTGATTGACGGTGATCGAACCAATTTGGTTGATGTTATCTTGCGGTAAACCAACCGGCGCCTGCGGATTGTCTGCAATCTCATTCCAGCGCCAGCCAGCTGCGTTGGCACGCGCTTCATTCAAGAACGTTGGCGTGAACGTGTGGTTCCAGATCACCGAAAATGCATCGTTGATCTGGTTGTGATGGAACAGGTTGTATGCACGAGAATTGGGGTTGTAGTCGGTGCTGCCCTGCGGCACCCAATAGATGGCGAAGGCTAGGTGATCCTTCTTGGTCACGTCAGCGTCCATACGTCCGTTGTACTGGGTGTAGTAAGAAGAAAACGGACTCTGCACAGCAAAGTCCGCAATATCTGCCACGTTGCTTAAGCCGCCGCCGACACCAGGATTGACCGAAGTACCCGTCGCCGTCGGGTCCTGCGTTCCCAAAGGATACAACGCCGGATTAAGCGGAGACCCGAGATTCAAGCCCTGCCCGGCAATCGTATTGCAGTTCACCCCTTCCACCAGGCCAATGCCCGCGCACGTTGCTGGGATGATTGACGTAGCCGTAACCCCTGCTCCCGGAAACGTCAGATACTTCGAGGAGATGCTCCCCGTGGGTCCCAGTCCGTCAAACGCCGTCGTGTCATACCAGCCCGTTCCCGTGCTGGTCGAGTTATTTGGCGATGTTTCATACGCGAAGAACGCAAACACCCTGTTCTTCCAGATAGGACCACCCACGCTGCCGCCATATTGGTTAAAGCGCGCAGTATCTCTCTGTGGGTTGCTTGAATTTCCATCGAACGTAAGCCTGTGCTGGTAAGCATTTAACCCCGGCCGATGAATATTGATGAACAGACTGCCGTGAATCGTGTTGCTGCCGCTCTTGGAGGTCACCATGGTCTGTGCCCCGCTGTAGCGACCAACTTCGGCGTCATAGTCGTTGCTCACCACGCGCACGTTCGCGATCGATTCTTCGTCGGGCGTGATGACCGTGCTACCACCCCACACTGCGCTCGAGGTGCTGATACCGTCGATCGAAATGCCGTTGGTCTCCATGTGGCCGCCGTTGGAGTTCGCCGGCGGTCCGTTCTCCGTCGGAGCCTGGCCCCCCGAACCGCTACCGTTCGCTCCGCTCTGCTGCCCCGGCGGGGTATACACGCCGCCACCGCTCCCCTGCGCACCGTCACTGATCACGCCCGGTACCAACTGGGTTAAGGTGAATGGATCGCGATTCCACGAAGGCATGTGTTGAAACTGGTTGTCCGTGATGGTGCCGCCTATGTTAGCGGTCTCTGTATCCATCGCCGAAACCGTCGAAGCATTCACCGTTACTTCCTGCGTAGTTCCGCCCAGCGACAGTTGCACCGTGAGCGAGTTCGCCTGCTCCGGAATGAACGTCAGATCGGCCAGCACCTTCTGCTGGAATCCCGCGTGGTCGACAGTCAGCGTGAAGGTATCGGCCGGCAGAGCATTGAAATTAAATGTGCCCGTGCTGTCGCTCGTCCGCACAACCGTTTCATTGGTCGAGTCGTTCTTCAGTGTAAGAGTGGCGCCCGGAATGACCGCACCCGTGGGGTCGGTGACGACGCCCTGAACAGATGTGCGGAACTGGGCATCAGCGATGTTCGTAGTAAACATTGCTGCGAGAAGAACCAGTGCCGAAAAGGCAGAGCAGCGAAGCCAACGGCGAAGTGTAAAAGCTCCGCGGATAGTCGTGCCCGAACTGGATGAGCGTAGACGTGCGTGCGGCATAGTGCCTCCGAAAGTGTTGCGTATATTTCTTGTGACTGGCCGTTGCACAATCGTTTGCACACTTTGCGCAAACGATTGTGCAACGGTCGAATTTTTAGCAGCGTCAGAGTATCCCTGTCAAGCGCTCAGGTTGCACCGTGCCACGATGTAAGTGCCGCCGGCCCCCTCGCGTCCCGTCTCTTGCCCGCAAAGCAGCACCCTCAGCACTCCTCAGCCCTGTTGTTTCCGGCTTCCGCCACGGCTCACTTCGCTGGACTTTTTCCTCCGGACCCTGCGCCCAGCAGCGCGATGATCGCACCGCCCACCGGGCTACCCTGTCCCGAGCACGCGTCCCACCCCGCCGCAGCCGAAAATGCCCCATTGTTCCCCTGGGTGATATCGCGAAACGCCTTCTTCGCCCCAGCCGCGTACAACGCCGGATTCACAAATCCTGCAGCCACGCCATTCTGCTGGTTGGCAAGCGCAATCAGCCCGGCCCACAGCGGCGCCACCGCGCTCGTGCCACCGATGACCGTCGTCTCGCTGTCCACCCGAACCTCGTAGCCAGTCGAAGGATCGGCATCGCCAGCAACGTCCGGCACACCGCGCCCGCCGGCCGAAGTCGTTGGTGCCGGAACCTTGGAGCTCTGCTGCCACGACGGCAGCGGAAACAGCGTGCTCACACCCCCGCCCGTTGCTCCTTCCCCGCTCCCCAGCTCGTTCCACACCACCTCGCTGCTGATCGTCGTGCCGGAGCCCTCCAGCGTAGTCCCGCCGCACGCCAGCACATACGGGCTCGACCCCGGAAAGTCCACGTTGTTCCCCGTCGCACCGTCCGTCGATCCGTCGTCCCCGCAAGCCACGGTGATCGTCACACCCACCGCCGCTGCTGCCTGGCATGCCACATTCAGCGCAGTCGACGCCTGCGCCGTCCAGCTAGACTCCGGCCCTCCCCAGCTGATCGAGATCACGCTCGGCTTATTCGTAGTGTCATGCACCGCCATCGTCACGGCATCAATAAATCCCTGGTCCGTATTCGGCGCAAAATACACGGCCACCTTGGCTCCCGTCGCAACCGAAGCACTCACCTCGATATCCAGCATCACCTCACCATCCGCTCCGTTCGCGTTCCCCGGAGTGTTCTTTCCCCCGTCCACCGAAACCGCCGTAATCGCCGGCGCCGGCAACCCCAGCGTCTGAAAGTACGCTGTCACATCGGCTTCGCGGTAGCCCCCGCCCAGCTCGATCAGGCCAATCGTCTGCCCGCTGGCCGTCGCTCCCGCCGGAAATCCATACAGCGCACCCACCTGCACCGGCGTGTACGACACATTCACAGTATTTGCGACCCGAAAGTGCGCCCTCGCTTGGGGCCGATTATCCAGACCCAGCACAGCCACAACATGCCCGCCCAGTTCCTCGGGAAGATAGATCGCCCCCTCGCGCACCCGAAACGTCCCAGCCTCCGTCGTCTCAGTTTTGAGTTTGACACCGAAAGCCTTCTCCATCGCGGCGGCGTTCCCGGTCAAACGCACCGTGCAAGGGCATGGCCTCGGCGAAGTCTCCACCCTCAAACCAAACTCCTTCGCAAACGCCTGTACCAGCTCCACCGACGCAGGATTCGCTCCATGCCGAACCTCGAACTCCTCGCGCGTAAGTCGCTCCTGCGGCCCATCCCCATCCATCGTCAACGGCGTCTTCGGCGCAACGATCACCGATACCGTGATCTCCCCCGCCTCCGTCACAGGTTGTGCAGCGGCTGCTCTTACCGGAATGGCCTGCGCTGAAAACGGCTTCTTCTCACTGCCCAACAGGGCCACACGATGCTGGGCTACAAAGCGGCTTGCGGCGTTCATAAACTCTCCTTGGGTTAAACCTCTGCGCTCGTACTCGCTATCGATAAGATGCGACTTCGCCAGCCCCCGCCAACCGCACCGTTCAACGATTCACACAGGACGCTCCGCATCCGCGAAAGCTAAGATAATACGCATGATTCTTACGGCGATTCAATCTGCGTTGCGCGAACACAACCTCGACGGCTGGCTCTTCTACGACCACCACCACCGCGACCCCATCGCCTACCGCATCCTCTCGCTCGACGAGAACAGCTTTGTCTCGCGGCGTTGGTTCTACTTCATCCCCGCAGACGGTGAGCCGCGTAAACTCGTGCACCGCATCGAGGCTGGCAAGCTCGACTCCCTCCCCGGCACCAAGGACGCCTACTCCTCCTGGCAGGAGCTCGAGCACAAGCTCGAAGCCATGCTCGACGGCGCCACCACCATCGCAATGCAATACTCCCCACGCAACGCCATCATGTACGTCGCCATGGTCGACGCCGGCACAGTAGAACTCATCCGCTCCATGGGCAAGAACGTCGTCAGCTCCGCGGACCTCGTCAGCGTCTTCGAAGCCGTCCTCACCGAGCATCAAATCGCGACACACTTCGAAGCCCAACGCCGTCTCGATGCTGTCCTCGCTGCCGGTTGGAAGTACATCGGCGAGAGCATACGCTCGAACACCCCCATCACCGAGTTCGATGTAGTCGAGTTCCTCCTCACCGCAATCCAAAAGGCCGGCCTCTGGACCGACCACGGCCCCAACTGCAGCGCCGGCCCCAACTCCGCCGACTCTCACTACGAACCCACCCGCGAAGCCTCCCGCACCATTCGCACCGGCGACTTCGTCCTCATCGACATCTGGGCCAAGCTGGCCGCCCCACACGATCCGAAGCAGCCCGATCCCACCGCCGTCTGGTACGACATCACCTGGACCGGCGTCGTCGGTCGTGATCCCTCCCCCCGCGAGCAGCTCATCTTCAACACTGTTCGCGACGCCCGCGATGCCGCCATCGAAGCCGTCCAGCGTGCCTACGCCCAGGGCCGCCCCATCGCCGGCTGGCAAGCCGACGACGCTGCCCGCGCCGTCATCCGCGACGCCGGCTTCGGCGATTTCTTCACCCACCGCACCGGCCACAACATCGAAGTCTCCCTCCACGGCAACGGCGCTCACCTCGATAACCTCGAGACCCACGACGAACGCCTGCTCCTGCCCAACACCTGCTTCTCCGTCGAACCCGGCATCTACTTCCCCGGCGAGTTCGGCATCCGCAGCGAGGTCAACATGATCACCCGCCCCAGCAGCCCCGAGCACGCAGGCAGCGCCATCGTCACCGGCCCCATCCAGCGCGAACTCCTGCGAATTTGAGCCCCTCCTTCCGCCCCCGTTCTTCGAATTGACGATAGAATCGACAACGATGGCCTCACCCACGCAACCTCAAGTCGCTCAACCCATCCCCGGCGAGAAGTCCATGTTCCCCGCGTTAGTCCTCCTCGCAGGCTGGCTCATTCCCGGCGCCGGACACTTCCTCATCGGCAAGTGGGTGCGCGCACTCCTGCTCTTCGCCGCAATCCTCACCATGTACCTCACCGGCCTCGGCCTCTCCGGACAGATCTACACGCCCAACACCGGCGACCTGCTGGATATACTCGGCTTCGTCGGCCAACTCGGCTCGGGCCTGCTCTACGTCCTGGCCCACGTCTTCGGCTGGGGAGCCACCTCCGTCATCACCGCCCTCAACGACTACGGCACCAAGTTCCTCACCGTCGGCGGACTCCTCAACATCATTGCCGCGGTCGATGCGCACTCCCTGGCCAATGGCAGAAAGGCCTCGCTCTAATGCTGACGCACTTCTCCGCCATGCTCATCTTCGCGCTCTGCGTCTCGGTGGTATTCGGCATCACCCAACGCGCCGCCCCCAAAATGATGGTCCGCTTCGGAGCCCTCTGCTTCGTCCTGCTCGTAGGCGCAGTCATCGTCGCCAGCTGGGCAATGTGGCTCATCAAACACTAAGCCGCCCTCGCAAGTCAGCCTCTACCAAAGCCATCCCGTCGTTGCGGAGCCCGCAGCTTTTGCTTTTCTTTCTGTCATTCCTCTGGGAATCTGCTGTTTGCTCGAAGGGTGACGGCTGCATCGCTCCGAGCCCAACCTAAAACGGGTTCGGAACAGAACTGTTCGGGTTAGTCGACCCACTCGTCCCGTTGGACCCCGTCGTTCCCGTAGTGCTGTTCAACCCGTTCGTCGGCGAGTTCGACTGGCCGGTCACCCCATTCTGCCCGTAGCTGCTAGCCGATTGCGAGCCCATACCGCCGCCCGGCGTGCCGCCACCGCCCGTCATCCCCCCACCCGTAACATTCACGCCCTGCTTCAGCATCTCGATCCGCGGGTCATACCAAAACTCCCACGCCTCATAGCTGGTCTGCGCGTTCGGCTCCGTGATCGACGTCCCGCTCTTCGCCGTTCCAACCCCCACAATCACGCCTAGGCTGCCAACCGACGAGTCCGTGCTCGAACTTCCATTCGTACCCGAAGTACCGTTAGTACCATTCGTCCCGCTCGTGCTGCCGTTGCCCGGCGTTCCGCTCGTACTCGATGAGTTCGTCGACCCCAACCCACTCGTGCCCGTACTCCCGCCGATCGTGGCGCCACCAAATCCCGTGTTCAGCGCGTTCGTTGACGTGACATTGGTAGCGCCACCTCCCACTGCCACTCCCATCCCGCCGCCCGACTGCATCCCCGCCGCCGATCCTAAACTAGCCGCAAGTCCGCCCAGCTCCTGCCCAAAAAACACATGAATCTTCGTCTTCTGCTCGCCCAGGTGAATCAACTTGTAATCGGTTTTCCCAGTGAGTGGATCAACATACACATGGCGCAGAAACCGTATGTTGTTGTTGCTCTCCAGCACCTTGATCGATGCCGGATACTGCCCCGGAAACTTTCGCTGATACAGCTGAATGGCCCGGACATACTCGTTCATCCGGTGCTGGCTCTCAACCTCCTTCTCACGCTGCAGCTGCCGTGCAACCACAGGCGCAGCCACCGAAAGCACAATCAACAAAATCGCGACCATCACCACCACAGCCAGCAGCAGGAAACCCTCTTCACCCCGGCGCACACCATCGCCACTGCCTTCAGCCTGCTTGCAATCGTGTTGGACAGGCCGGTTCATAAGAAGAAGACGAAAGCTCGTGCACCCATAACCTTAGACGCATCTGCATCTCGAATCTGGCATTTCGCGCTATTCAATCTCAACGCCCAATCAGCGGCAGCGTCTGCGTGTCCTTGTTCACCAGGTCTTCCACCTGGATATTATTCGTCCCAATCGTCACAATCCGATACTTGCGCGCCACAATGTCGCCCTCGGACGCTAGGTACACATCCTCGCCCTGCAGCAGGAACGCCTGCTTCCGCCCATTCACCCGCACCGCGGTCCCAAAATACTTAAGGTTGATCGGCGGAGGCGGAGGTGGTCCAACCGGCATCGGCGGCATCACCGGCAGCACAACCCCCGGCCGCGCCTTCGGAACATTGCTCGGAATCACCATCGCGGGCGCCGAGATTGCCGAAAAAATATTCCGCCCCGTACCCGAATACACCAGGCTCTCCGTCCGCAGCATCGCCGACTCATCCAGCGTCGGATCCAAACTCGACGACGTGCTCGCCATCCTCTTCGCCGCAACTCCCGGCGCCGGCCCCTCGCCTCTCCTCGCATTGCCCGCAGGAGTCGACGTGCTCTCCGTCTCCCCGCGGCTTTCGCTCGACCGCGTCACCACCGGCGCCGTTACCGCAGGCGCCGTCGCCGCCGGGTTAGGCGATCCGCCAAAGAAACTGTTGTACGCGTACACCACAAACACCAGCAGCAGCGCCCCAAAGATGGAGACCACCACAATCTGCTTCTTGTCTCTCGCTGGAGCGGCGCTCATGGCTGGCCTCCCGTCTTCGCAGCGTCGCTCGCCGTCGCCGCCGGCACTTCAGACGACAGCTCGTCCGCGTTCCCAGGCCGCAGATACGTCGTCAGCCGAATCCGCAGATTCACCTGCCCCGTCTGCTGTCCAGTAAGGTTGATGCCATTGATCACAAAGAAAAGTTTGTCCCGCTCAACGGAATTAATAAACTGCACAATCGGGCGATAATCCCCCGACACACTCGCGTCGATGCTCACAGCGGTGAGCGCATAGTCGCCGCTAAGCGCTGCATTATTGGAATACTGCGCATGTGTCCAGCGCACACCCGCCTTCTTGGTCAACACGCCAATCTCCGCCAGCATCTGCGAGTCCGCATACGGCAGCCGCGTCTCATAAAACGCATTGGCATCATGCGTGGACTGCACCAGTTTCGTATCCAATCCCCGCAAAGGCTTCGCCGAAATCTGCGCCGCAATCAGCTGCACCCGCTGTTGATCCAGCGCCTCCGCATTGTTTGCATTCAACCCTTGCCACAGAAAAATCAGGTGCACGATCAAATAAAGAACCAGCAACGCCAGCGCAACGACCCCCGCGAGATGAAGGTTCAACGCCGTCATCAACGCGCGCGCCCGCGCAGTCAACCGCGGCACCATGCGCTCCGGTGTCGAACTATTCGGCGGCGGCGTAACCAACGCAGTCAGGCTCATCGCGCACCTGCCTTCCGCGGAACCGCCGCGCCATGACGCTTTGCGCTCCCCACCCCGCCACTCGTTGCACCGCCGTGCGGCTCTACTGCATCCGTCTCCACATCTTTCTTCGCCGCTTTCCCGCTTGCATACGATTCACCCGGCGGCAGCGGGTTATAGTTCGCAAGAATTTCAAACTCCACACCCGCAGGCGCCAGGCCGTTTACCGCAACGTTGTTGTTCTGCGTCCCCGTCCCCGTCCCCGTCTCCTTCGCCTGCGCCGCCTCGCCCGTCAACCGCGGTGCCAAAAACCGCTTCGACCGTTCCAGGTTCCTCACCAACTGCACCGCCCGGTCGCGATCGCCAGACACCCGCAGCCGAATCATCACGTCACCATCGCTAGTCGGCTCCGGCTCAATCGACGTCACCTGCACGCCCGCCGGAAGAACCGTCTCCAGATCCATCATGATGGCGGTCCACGAAAAACTCTTGCGCAGAAACAGCGCATTCAAAAAATGCGCGCGCGCCAGCACCGCCGCATTCGCCGGCTCGCGCATTCGCCGCTCATTCCTGCGCTTCTCATCTTGCGCGGCCACCACCTTCGCATGCACCGCATTGATCTGCGCCTGGGCGGCGTCCAGCCTCTGCTGCAGAATGTGGCTAGCCACCAGCGCACCCACCGCAACAACGGCCAGCACCGCCATAAAAATCCGCAGCCGCAGAAAGATTGGCCGAAGCTCAATGAACGGCCGCGTCGCGAGATTGACAGTAATCTTCATCAGCTACGCAGCGCCCCCAACACTCCCGAAAGCCACGCCCGCGGCGCCGACGCCGTCACCGCATCCGGCAGCAACTCCGCAGCGTCCACCAGCTCCCGCACCCGCAATCCATCTTCCTCACCCACGCCCGACGTCTTCAAAATCCGCGCCAGCCTCTCTGCCCCCAACGAGCCCGCACTCAGCACCTCGGTCGGCGCAACCGCCAGCGTGTCCTCAAAGTAAGCCGCAGCCACGCTCACCGCCTGCGCAATTTCAGCCGACAACGGCACCGGCTGCAAATCCGACGCACCCACATTCCCCTGCCCCGCCAAATAAACGTCCGGCAGCTTGATCCCCGTGATGCTTCCCGGATCCTGCACCGCCGCCTCATCCTCCACCTGGTCTGCATAAGGATTCCGCCCATGCTCCGGCAGCGGCTCCTGCGCCGCCCACTCCCCAGCCGTCTCGTGTACGTCGACCAACGGAAGACTCATCACACCCGCCAACGGTGTAGCCGTCGTCACCGAGTGCTCCTGCAAATCCACACTCCGATGCAGCAACAAAACACCGCCACGCACAATCGCCGCCGTCACCCCATTCGGATTCGCGTTCACCAGCAACGCAGGCTCAGCATCATCCACCGCCGCCAAACACGCCAGCGTACTCGGCAACACGCATCCCGGCTCAAATCCCGCTTCCCTCGCTGCCGTCTCATACTCGCTCAGCACATCCCGAGGAATCGCCACCGCCAGCACCCGCACTACACCTTTGCTCGTGCTCATCGTCTGGTACGTCACCATCGCTTCATCGGCATCGAACGGCAGCAGCTTCTTCAACCGAAACCGCACCAGCGGCAGCGCCTCACTCTCGCGACTCGGCAGCGCCTCAAAGTCCAGCAGCAGCACCCGCACCGCGGAGTCCGGAATCACCAGCGTCAAATTCGCATCCCGCGCGTTCGCTCGCTCGCCAATCTGTTCCAGCGCACCCCGAATCGCCGCCGTCACCGCCACCCGGTCAACCACATTCCCAGGCTTCAAACTCGGTGCCACCGCACCCTCTGCCAACGGAACCCTCGCCACTGCGGACAACGCCGACGCAGCGTCCGCTGAACGCGCCGCCACTACGCCCTGCGGCATAATCTCGCACGCCACACGTGGGCGGATTCCGGAAGCTTTGGGAAGTAAATTCATCGAGCTCTAACTAGAGTACCCTGCGGCGGTTATAGATGCATGTTCAGACGTTGGACGTTCCATTCAACGCCTCGTTTCGCGAAATTGACTCGCAAAATCGACTAGCAATCTCCCCCTACCGCCCCTGCTCGATGAACGTGACCTTATTAATCTCCCGCAGCGTCGTGATCCCCGCCCGCACTCTCTCCAAAGCCGAGTCCCGCAGGAACGACATTCCCTTGTCTCGCGCCTTCTTCCGAATCTCCGACCCCGGCCGCTTCTCAAGCAGCATCTCCCGAATCTCGTCATCCAGCTCCAGCAGCTCGTGAATCGCCGACCGCCCACGATATCCCGTCCCGCCGCACTCAATGCACCCCGGCCCCTCTTTGAACACCACGTCCCGCCATTCCGAAGGCACCAGCCCGTTCAACTCCAGCTCCGCATCCGTGTAGTGAACATCCTTCACACAAAACTCGCAAACCTGCCGCACCAGCCGCTGGGCCAAAATGCAGTTCAGCGCGGACACAAAGTTATAAGGCTCGACGCCCATGTTCAGAAAGCGCCCCAATACATCCACCACATTATTGGCATGCACCGTAGTAAACACAAGATGCCCAGTCAGCGCCGAGTTAATCGCAATCTGCGCCGTCTCCGCATCGCGGATTTCGCCCACCAAAATCTTGTCAGGATCGTGCCTCAAAATCGACCGCAATCCGCGCGCAAACGTGAGCCCCTTCTTCTCGTTCACAGGAATCTGCGTGATCCCCCGAATCTGATACTCGACCGGATCCTCGATCGTAATGATCTTGTCCTCTTCGCTCTTAATCTCATTCAGCGCCGCATAAAGCGTCGTCGTCTTACCCGAACCCGTTGGCCCGGTCACCAGCACCATGCCATACGGCTCCTTGATGTACCTCCGAAACCGCGTCAGATCCTTCTCCGCAAATCCCACCACATCCAGCGAAAGCTGCTTGAACTTCTCCGACATCGACTCTTTATCCAGCACACGCAGCACGGCATTTTCGCCATGCACGGTCGGCATAATACTCACGCGGAAGTCGATCAGCCGCCCCTTATACCGCACCCGGAAGCGTCCATCCTGCGGCACACGCCGCTCCGCAATATCCAACTCGCTCATTACCTTGATGCGCGACAGAATCGTCTGGTGATGCTCGCGCGCAATCGGGGCCATCGCCTGCTGCAACACACCATCAATGCGGTACTTCACCAGCAGCGAATCGTCGTACGTCTCCAAATGAATATCTGAAGCCCGCCGCTCCAGCGCCGTAAAAATCGTCGTGTCCACCAGCCGGATGATAGGCGAAATATCATCATCCGCCGTCAGCTTCTCAATCGAGATATTCTCTTCCGCGTTCTCCTCGTTCGAGAGCACATCGAACGCCAGCCCCTCGCTAGCCTCATCCAGTACCCTCTGCGACTGCTCGTTCTTCTTCAGCAGATCCGTGATCTGGCTAAGCGTCGCCACGCGCGTCACAATCCGCGCCCCCAGCAGCCCCGCAATCTCGTCAATCACCATCAGCTTCGACGGGTCCGCCACCGCAATCGCCAGCCGCCCCTCACTCTGCTCCAGCGGCACAAAGTTGTAGCGGAACATCATGTCCACCGGCACCGACTTAAACAGCTCCACCTGGATCTTGAAGTTCTTCAGATCGACAAACTCAGCGTGATAGCGCCGCGCCAGCATCTGCGCCCGCTCCACCTCACTAAGTGCCTCATTGCTATAAGGAATTGCGACAGGAATTGTACTGGCCATAATCTTTGGACTCCTCAAAAATGCAACGGTTTGCTCTCTACCCGCCAACCCCATTCAAACTAAATATCGGCAGATACAGCGCAATCAATACAATCACCACCACCACGCCCATCCCTATCAGAATAATCGGCTCCACCAGACTCATGATCGCTGCCAGTGACGTCTGCACATCTTCCTCAAAAAACTCCGCCACTGAGTTCAGCATCTGCGGCAGCGCGCCCGTACTCTCCCCCACCTCAATCATCTCAATCGACAACTCGGGAAACACCCCGGTCCGCTCCAAACTCAGCGCCAACCCTTTACCCTCGCGCACCGTCTCCACTGACACCCGCACCGCCTTCGCAATCGACCGCGACTCAATCGACCGCGCCGCCGTCTCCAAACTGGGCACCAGTGGCAGCCCGCCCGTCAACAGCGTCGCCAGCGTCCGCGAAAATAACCCCACCTGGTATTTCAGCCACACCGTCCCCAACACCGGCGTCTTGATCCGCACCCGATCAATCAAATCCGCTCCAGCCTCGCTCTTGCTCCACCGCACCAGCAGGTAGCCAATCAGCACCAGCACCGGCGCAATATACAGCCCATAATGCTGCGCGCTCTGCCCCAGCGTCAGCAGCCACAGCGTCAGCGTCGGCAGCTTAGTCCCCAGCTGCGCATACAGCGACGCAAACCGTGGCACCACAAAGGTAATCAGAAAAGTAAACAGCCCAATCACCATCACAATCAAAAATGCCGGATAAATCAGCGACGCCCGAAGCTTCTTCCGAAACGTCAACGCCACCCTCTGGAAGTCCAGGTATCGCTGCAATACCTCTTCCAGGTTTCCCGACCGCTCGCCTGCCAGCAGCGTCGTCGTATACACCAGCGGCACCGTCCCCTGTGCCTCAAACGCCGCAGAAATCGATTCGCCCGTCTTCACCCGCCCGCCAACATCCTCCAGCTGTGCCCGGAAGCTCAAATCCTTCTGCCGCTTCGCCAACAAATCCAGCGAACTCAAAATCGGCAAACCCGCCCGAATCAGTGTCAAAAACTGCTGGTTGAAGATCAGAAACACATCCAGCTTCACCTTCTTCTTCGCCGATCGCCCCAGCGTCGACCGCGGCTTCACCGAATAGACGAGATACCCCGCCTGCGTAAACCTCGACCGCAGCTCCTCGGCCGTCGCCGCCGCGTGCGTCTGCTCCTGCATACGGCCACGTTCATCGGCGAGTTTGACAATAAATTCGTTCATGCGCGCAATGCAGCTTTAAAGCGGAGGACTCTCTGCCATCTTAGACGCTCAGCCCACCATTTCGCCGCTATCCCACAAACCAGCCGCGTTCTAGCCCTTAGAACTCCTAGCCCTTAGAACTCGTCGAAACTTTCTTCGCCGCCGCCCTGCGCCCATCCCCGCTCTTCGCACTCCCCGCCCGTCCCTTGTGTCCGGACTTACCCGCCACCCCACTCCCATTGCCCACAGCCAGCGCAGCCTTTTCGGCAACAGCCCCCACAATCTCCGCGCCAACCTCCACCGTCTCTACCGGCCGGCTGTACAAACGCGAATACAACTCCTTCGTAATCTGGTAACAGTCGCACGACGCCGCTTCCAGCTCCGCACGATCAAGAATCTTCACCCGCCCGCGCTGATACTTGATCAGCCCTCGCCTCTGCAACAACCCCGCAATCAACGTCACCGTCGTCCGCCGCGCGCCCAGCATCATCGCCAAGAACTCCTGCGTGAAGTTCAGTGTCTCCGTCTGTGTCCGATCCTGCGCCATCAGCAGCCACCGCGCCAGCCGCTCTTCGTTGTCGTGCAGCCGATTGCATCCCGCCAGCTGGCTCAAACTCACCGCCTGCTCCTGCACAAACTCCAGCACCCGCTCCCGAGTCTCTTCGTTCTCTCGAAAGCAGCTCACCAGGTCAGCGAAGCGGATCCGCAGCGCCGTCGCCTCCAGTTGAATAAAGCAGCTGGTCGACACCTTCGCCGGCCCCAGCAGGTGAAAGCTCCCCACCACCCCTTCCCGCCCAATCAGCCCAACCTCGGCCATCCCCCCGTTTTCCATCATCGCCACCACCGACGCGATCCCCGACGTCATGAAGTACGCATATGGAGGCACGATTCCCGGCTCATACAGCACCTTCCGGAGCGGTAAATCCACCTCCACGCACAACCGCAGCAGCGCGCTTCGGCTCTCTCGCGATAGCGACTCCAGAAAAAGATTGTTGTCTTTCAAGGCGTTGCGCACTCCTTCACTTCCGTTCGCAAGGGAGTCCGCAATTACGCTTCAGCGGCTTTCACGCACCGGGGTCCAGCCCGTCGTTGGCATCTCGACGGGTGATGTAGACCATACTCTTTTATTCCATGCTGGGTCGGCTGATAGAGCAGAATGTGTTCTTAATTGAACAGACAGGATGCCTGCGAGCGCATACCTTCCATGGTTGTATATTCCGATTCGGTGCAAAAGATGCCGCGCATGCCCATGCTCACTCCCGCTTCCGTGCTAGTGTTTGGGCGGGACTACCAGCTCGTTCACACCCGCGGCCTCATCCTTGAAAAGGCTGGCTTCCAGGTTCGAACCGCCTCCAGCCTCCCCGACATCCAGCAGCTGCTCTCCGAGCCCTACATGGATGTCATGCTCCTCTGTCACTCGCTCTCCAGCCAGGAGTGCGATGAAGCCCTCGCCATCACCCACCAGCGCTGGCCGCAGATCCAAACCATCGCCCTCGTCTCCGGCTCCTCAGACTGTGGCTCCGAATCCGCCGATACCGTCATGGAAGCAACCGACGGTCCCGCCAAATTGATCAGCGCCGTCCGCAGACACATTAACTAGCCCCCATCCACCCTCTGCAAACGCAAGAAGGCCCCGCCAGCTCGGCGAGGCCTTCTCCATTTCAATCTCGATTCCTTACACGCTGAAGCTCGAACCACAACCGCAGGTCGACTTCACCTGGGGATTCTCAAACTTGAACCCCGCAGCTTCGAGCGTCTCCACATAGTCCACCGTGCATCCATTCAGATACATCGCGCTCGTCGCGTCCACGAAAACCTTCAGGTCGTCGAACCGCGCAATCTTGTCCATCATCCCAGCCGCGTTCTCAAACGACATCGAGTACTGGAACCCCGAACACCCACCACCCGCAACACCGATGCGCAGCCCTGCCGGGACTGGATCCTGCGTCGCCATAATCTCCTTCACCTTCGCAATCGCGGCGGGCGTAAGCACAACCGGCGTCGACGGCGCGGCTGGCGCGTTCACAACTTCTGCGGTAGGGGTAACAGCGGCGGTAGACATAATGGGTTTCTCCTCAAACTCTTAGGCTTGTCTCAGCTTTGCGTCCGGACAGACCTCCTAACCAGTCTATCCCCCGGCATTGGTTGCAGCAAGCCACAACCATTCCCATATTGGATGTTCCTGTCCCGCAGTGGATTCTTTCCCGCCACTCGCGGCCCCCTCACCACCGAAAATCGCCCCAACCCGCCATCCAACCCGCGTACCATCGAGCCATGCGACTCTTGGAAGCCCTCGCAACCGCCTTCTTTCAAACCTTCGGTATCACCCAGCCCACCGAGCAAGCCCTCCGCCGCGCTGTCTGGTTCCTCTTCGGACTTCTGGCTCTCATCGTGTTCGCTATTGGAACCGCGACTATCATAGTTTTCCACAATATGTAAACTAAAGTTTATAAGTCCGATGAACCAAGGTAAGTTACCATAAAATGTTAGCAACAAAGCACTTTAGGGCGTATTCTTTGCTTGCCGGCCCCGCCTACCGTCGGGACTCACCCAATTGTGATTCTTGCGGTATCTCGGACCAGGACATCACTTTTTTCTGGGGACCACCATGAATACACTACATATCGCGGCGATCATTTGGGGCATCTGTGTTACTGCTTTTGTCGGCCTGATGGTCTACCGCGGCACCCTCACACAGCACGAAACCGATCAGCTTTTTCTCAGCGAGACCGCTCTTCCCATAGCCCAGGAAGAGAACGAAGAGATCATCCGGCGCGTTAACTTCATCCAGCCTTTCTGCGCTGGTGCCGGCGGCGTTGCTGCCCTCATGTCCGTGCTCGTCTTCGGCATCTGGGTAGCTCAAATGGTCGCTAAGTCGCGTTCCTAGGTTCAGCTCCCCACGGCTTGCCCACCTTCTGTTGGGTTACCGTGAAGTCAGTGCCTGTTAAGTTCCAGTAGCCTACTCCCCGTGAGTAGGCTTTTTCGTATTCGCTCCACTAGCTCTCCCCCTCCTCTCCTCGACGTTCCCTTCTTGCCGACAGCTTCAGAATTTCCCCTGCAGCCCGCAATACCCGCATCCCGACTGCAACCATGCGCTACAGTGTTTGCAGGCCCCGACCAAAAAACTCATTCTGCAGGTGACCGCCATGTCGTCATCCCACCGCCATCCATCTCTTGAATCCTCTCGCCGTTCTTTCCTGCGCATGGCCGGCCTCGCCGCCACGCTCCCTCTTGTTTCTGAAGCCCATTTCGCCCGCGCAGCGCAAAAGGCCGCGGCGCCCAAGCCTGTCGACGACTTCCCTCATCCCACCAACTCCAACGCAGTGATGATCAACGCGAACGAGAATCCCCTCGGCCCCTGTGACGCTGCTCTCGCCGCCATCACCTCCATCGCGCGCACCGGCGGACGCTACGACGCAACCGGCGTCGAAGACGAGCTCACCGCGCAGCTAGCCGCCGAGTTTGGCCTCCCCGCCAAGTACATCGCCATTTACGCAGGATCCAGCGAGCCGCTCCAATTCGCCACCCTCGCCTTCACCTCGCCCACCCGCAGCTACGTCACCGCCGACCCCAGCTATGAGGCAGGTATGGTCGCCGCCAAAGCCGCCGGCGCAAAAATCATCAAGGTCCCCCTCACCCCGACTTATGCCCACGACGTCCGTGCGATGATCGCCGCAGACCCCAATGCCGGCGTCATCTATATCTGTAGTCCCAACAATCCGACCGGTACCGTGACACCAAAGGATGACATCCTTTGGGCACTCGACCATAAACCCGCCGGCTCCATCCTCCTCATCGACGAAGCCTACATCCACATCAGCGGCTCTCCCTCGGTAATCGATCAGGTCGCACTCGGCAAGGACATCATCGTCCTCCGCACCTTCTCCAAAATCTATGGCATGGCCGGCATCCGCTGCGGCGTCGCCCTCGGTCGCCCCGACCTCCTCCAGAAACTCAGCTACTACGGACGTAACCCCCTCCCCGTCACCGCCCTGGCCGCCGCCTCGGCCAGCCTCAAGCAACCCGACCTCGTCCCCACCCGCCGCAAAATCATCACCGACACCCGCACCTCCACCTTCGTCTTCCTCGACAGCAAGGGTTACAAATACATCCCTTCCCTCTCCAACTGCTTCATGATCGACACCGGCCGCCCCGGCCGCCAGGTTATCGCCGCCATGCGCCAGCAAGACGTCTTCATCGGCCGCACCTGGCCCATCTGGCCAACCTACGTCCGCATCACCGTAGGCACCCCCCAGGAGATGCAACTCTTCCAAACCGCCTTCGAAAAAGTAATGTCCACCCCAGCTTAGGAGTGGGGCACTCACCAGCGGCTTATTCCTGCAGCCCGAACGTATACATCTCTCCGGAGCTGGCGAGGTTCTTGCCGGTGTTCATCGTCATCGGCGGAAGGAAGCCATATTCTCCGGGCACCAGCGGTCCTGGAACCGTCAAAATGTAAGTTCTGGAAGCGACCCGTTTCGCCACAAAATCCACCGTATCCCGTTCCGCGCCGCTTGACTGATGAAAAACACCGCCTGTCACTGACCGGAATTCCCGCCCGTCCTTATGAGTATGTAAGTGCAATAGTTGATAGTTCCCGGCATCCTGTCCCTCAAACGTGTAGATCGCAAATTCGACTGGCGTATTCAGCTTGAGCTTGCTTGCCGGCCCTGTGAGGTGGCCGTTCAAATCGGGCTTAACAACGCCGTCTGTGAAGACGGTCTTAAGCACACCGCCTGTCTTGAAGTTCACGTTCTCACTGTTGACATTCACCCATTGGCCGCTCTTGTCTTTGAAGTACACGCCAACGTCGGTAACTCCCGGCAAGGGCGGTGGCGCCGCCGCAATCACAATCGTGGTGGGCACCTGCGCCGGCACCGGCCCATTGGGATTCGCATTCTTCATCAGCATAGCGCCAACTTCCTTGTCGGTAATTCCCGCCTGCTTTAACGCAATCAGGGCGTCCGCGCCCGTGTCGTAGTGACCCGCCGAAGCGTTGATCGTCTGAACGATCAAATCTTCGCTCAGCCCCGACTTCGCCAGTTTGACGACGGAAGCGTTATCCAGCGCTTGTTGTGCGCAGCAAAATTGGCCGCAAAGAAGGATACTTATTGCGGCAAGGACAAGACGAGACTTCGCAAACATAAATTCTCCACGGAACGAAGGATGAAGATCAGTCGGGAACAGATAGCCGGTGTGTTGAGAAGTGTAACAAGGAAGCCGACGCAGCGTTTGAGACCGCCGTTCTCACGCCGCAGCGTACCGCCCCAGCTCCTTCACCATCCCGCAACACGCCCCCAGCGCCCCAACCGCCCGATCCGCCATCCCCTCATCGGCATACCGCAGCTCCACATAAAACACATACTCCCACGGCCTCCCCGGCACCGGCCTGGACTCAATCTTCGTCAAATCCACACCCGCGTCGCGCAGCTGCTCCAACGCCGCTACCAGCGTCCCCGGCCGATGCTCCACAGCAAACGCCAGCGTCAGCTTATTCGCCACCCCGAACCCATCCACCCGCGCATCCACATCCCGCCGCAGCAAATGAAACCGCGTGTAATTCTGCGCGTGATCTTCGATGCCCTCCACCAAAACTTCAGCCCCATACTCCTTCGCCGCCAGCGCAGGAGCCACACCCGCGGTGTCTCGCAACCCCGCCTCCATCAAGTGCTTCACGCTTCCCGCCGTGTCGTAGAACGGCACCGTCTTCGCCTGCTTGAACTCCCCAAGAAACTTCCGGCACTGCGACAGCGCCACCGGATGCGACAGCACACTCCGAATCTCCTCCAGCTTCACCCCCGGCGCAGCAATCAGGTTGTGTCGAATCCGCAACAGGCTCTCGCCATCAATCCGCACCGGGTTCGCCAGCAACAAATCATAGTGCTCCGCCACCGAACCATGCAGGCTGTTCTCAATCGGCAACACCGCCGCGTCCACCCGCTGCGCCAACACCGCCTCCACCACCTCGGCCGACACGCTGCACGGAACCACCTCCACCTCGCCCAGCATCTCCACAGCCGCCATATGGCTGTTCGACCCGCGCTCGCCCTGAATCGCAATCCGACCTAAACCCGCGCCAATCGTCCGGTCTCTCAAATTTCCCTCTTTCACCATGCAACTCCTGCGCTCTGATAAAGATTCTCCCACGCACAGGACAACCTCGCCTCTCCGCACAGCAACTTACCATAACGAACGCTGCGATGCTGTCGGCGGGACTCTCTTGTGGCTCAACCCAGGCCGCACGATATTTAGGAGCGCGTCTCATGCTTTGGACGATCACTGTCATCCTGGTAATCCTTTGGCTTCTCGGTCTCGTGAGCGGTTATACGCTCGGCGGCTGGGTCCACCTTCTGCTTGTTCTCGCCGTTATCGTTCTTATCTTCAACCTGCTGTCGGGTAGGCGAGCACTCTAAGCCCACCAGCGGTTACTGAATCAACCGCGGCCCGGCCATCACCTCATGTCCTGGCCGCATAAACGTTACACAAGCAGATGCCTGGCATCCTGCTTGAGAAGGGAACGGGCTATGAGCACTGGAACTGAAAGCAAACTGAAGGGCAAGTTCGACGAAGTAGCCGGCAAGGTAAAGCAGTCCGTCGGCGAAGCCACCCATAACGAAAATCTTGCCAACAAAGGCACAGCCCAGCAGGTCAAAGGTCAAGCCGAGCAAGCCTGGGGATCGGTCAAATCTGCAGCGAACGACACCGCAGCCAACGCCCGCGTGCGTGCCGATGAATCCCGCGCCGTCCATGAAAATGAACTTCACGACAAAGCGCAGGACGTCCGTAACTCCGTCGCGTCAACCGCTCAGAACGTCAAAAACAAAATCCAGAATAGTGTTGACGACTTCCGCGCTAAGCACGATCGCTAAACCCCATCCAAGTTAAACAAAAGAGGCCCGCACCCGCGGGCCTCTCCCTTTTTCCACCAGTCTCTACCGCCGGTGCAGCACGTCCGCAGCCACCGACACGAAGAACACCACCGAAATAATCCCGTTCAACGTGAAGAACGCAGCATTCATTCGCGACAAATCGCGCGGGCTCACGATCGCGTGCTCATACGCCAGTAGCACCACCACCACGCACATCCCCACCAGCGCAATCAGCCCCAACCCAAACACGTGCAGCATCACAAACAGCAGCACCACCACGCCCAGGTGCATCGCCCGCGCAATCCAGAACGCGCGCTCTAACCCAAACGCCGCCGGCACACTGAACAGCCCAACCCTGCGGTCATAGTCAAAGTCCTGGCACGCATACAACACATCGAAGCCGCCCACCCACAGAATCACAATCGCGGTCAGCAGCGCCGCCCTCGGCGCAAAGCTTCCGCGCACCGCAATCCACGCGGCCGCCGGCGCAATGCCCAGCGCCAATCCCAGCACCAGGTGCGACCACCGCGTCACCCGCTTCATATAGCTGTAAGCCAGCACCACCGCCAACGCCAACGGCGCACACTCCAGCGTCAACCGATTCAGCAGCGCCGCTCCCACCAGGAACACGCACGAAGCCACAATCGTGAACACCGCCACAAACCCTGACGACAACTGCCCCGCCGGAATCGCCCGCATCGCCGTCCGCGGATTCGCCGCATCCAGCCGCGCGTCCACCAGCCGATTGAACGCCATCGCCGCCGACCGCGCCGCCACCATGCACAACACGATCAGCCCCAACTGCCGTAGCGTCGGCCACCCATTCGCCGCCAGCACCGCGCCCGTCAAAGCAAAGGGCAGCGCAAAGATCGAGTGTTCCCACTTGATCATCTCCAGCGTAACGCGCGTACTGCGAAGAACGTTTTCCATCTGTCTCTATGCTAAATCGCCCGCCCTACTTGTATCGCTTCCGAATCTTGTACACCACCGAGAACACGCCCGATTCATCGCGCGTCGCCACAATCGAATACTCCGCATTCAACTGGTACTGCACCTGGATCAACTGCTGCGCAGTCTCATTCACGTTCGTCGCAAACACCAGCGTCACCTGCTTCGACAGCGGCTCCGACACCGTAATCCGCGCCGACGAATTGCCCAACGTCCCAATAAACGCCGGGTCGATCTTCACCGAACCCGCGCCAAACAGCTTACCCACGCGGCTCGCCACCGTGGCATTCAATGCTCCGCCCAGCAGCGCGCTCGTCGTCGGATCGGCGCCTATCTGCGACTGCTGCTCCTGGTACAACTGAGCCTCTTCCTGCGTCCGCCCCAGCGCCAGCAGGTTGAAAATATCCGCCTCCGTCAGCGGCGGTTCCGACCGATACGTCGGCTTCAGGTTCGTCGCCGTTCCATGCACGCCAATCGTCAGATCGTAGTTCTCCACCCGCGCCGTCGCGTCCAAATCGATGGTCGGATCAATCCGCACCGGGTTGCTGAAGTAAATCGTTCCCCGCTCCAGCTCATACTTTGTCCCCAGGTACGTCGCGCTGCCATCGGTGATCTGAATCCGCCCCAACACACTCGGCACCGCCATCGTCCCGCGTACCGTCAGATCCACCGACCCCGCCAGCTTCGCAAACGAGTTCTGGAAATCCAGCTGCGGCGAGCTCGTAATATGCACATCCAATCGAATTTTGTTCATCGCCGAATTCGGATCCGCGGGCGCCTGCACCCCTCCCGCAGCAGACAGCGCGGCAAAGTCCACATCCGCGCCAACTCCAAATCTCGTCACCAGCACGTTCCCCGACAGCAGCATCGACTGCGGCTGTCCCTGCAGCCGGAAACTCGCATTCGCCGTCGCACTCAGCCCGTTGTAGCGCACGCGCACCACATCGCCGGTCGCCGTAAGGTCGGCGAACAAACCCTTCTGATAGGCCAGGTAGCCGCCGATCTTCAACTGCCCGCCGCCTGTCATCGCCGTCATGCTCTGCACGTCCAACCGGTCTTCGTTGAATACCAGGGTTCCATTCAGATTGCTCAGCCCGTTCGGTACCCCCTCAATCGACAGGTTCACATTGTGAAACAGCACATTCCCGGTGAGCGCCGGCGCCTTCGTCCGCCCATCGGCAGCCACGTTGAACGTCACCTTGCCCGAGCTAATCAAATCTGGATTGAAGGTACTCGCCAACGCCATGCTGATGCTGCCATTCGCATGCAGCGCAATCCGTCCTCCCCGCGGATTTGGATCGCCGAACACCACCGCTGTGCCATACGCCAGCAGGTCCGTGTCCTGGCCCACCACATGGATCTGATCCAGCGTCACCGTGCCATTGCGCAAGCTCGCACGCGCCGGCTCCGCAGCCTTCAGCTCCACCCCTTGCAGCTTGAGGTCAACATCATTAAACTCGGCCGATCCCACCATCAGCTTCGGCGTCGCCGCCGGCCCCGACACACTAATCGTTCCCGCAATCGTCGACGTCCCCTTAAACGAACCCGGCGCCATCAGCGCAATCACATTCGCAATGTCCAGCCCACTCACCGTCAGCTTCGCCTTCGTCTCGTAGTCGCCCAGCAGCGACGTCTCACCGCTTGCATTCACCTGCGCGCCCACCAGCTTCGATTGCAGCTCGTAGTTCAAATTCGACCCCGCACTGTCGGCCTTCGCCTCCAACCCACCCAGCGGCTTACCCTGTACCGTAATTTTCTCGAGCGTCAGTCGCGCATGCAGATCCGGCTCCCGCAACGTTCCATTCGCAATCGCCGTTATCGAAAGCACGCCGTCCGCATCCGGCTCTTCCTTGCGAATCGTATCGAACTTCGATAGCTGCAGATTGTTGCCACTCAACTGCCCGCGAATCTGCTTCGTCCCCAGGTTGTACCCCGCGCTCCCCGTGATCGAAAGCCCATGCGCCTCCAGCAACACCTTGGTAAGGCTCACCTGCTGCCCCTCGGCCGCTATGTCCACCGCAATCTTCTGGTAGCTCTCCCCATACGCCACGCCGTTGGTCAGCGTCACCATGCCGCCGCCAATCATGCTGTGGATCGTTCCGCTCCCTGTCAGATCCAGGTTCACCGTACCCGTCACCGGAACCTTTGACTGCACTCCCGCGATCTGCAGCACATCCGTCGCCTGCCCATTGGTCAGCTTCGCCGACCCGTCAATCGCCATCTCGCTGTCCCACGCATACGTCGCCACCCCACGCACCATCTCGCGCTGAGGCTTCACCGTCCCCACCAAATTCAGCACCGCCGTCCCGCGCTCAATCGTCGACGACACCACCGTCACCCCCCCATTCGGTGAGTAATCCGCACTCGCCACCACCGAATCAATATGCACGTCCGGTATGTCGCTGCCGAATTCGCTCGCCTGCAACACCAGGTCACTCGCCGTCAAATGACCCTTCACCTCAAGATTGCGAATCGCGCCCTTCGCCGTGCCCTCAAAGTTCGCATTCCCATGCAGCACCACCGGAATCGCCGCCGCGCCCTTCCTTCCATTGCCTTCAAACGCCAGCGTCTGCAACAGCTGATCGAACTCGCCAAGCTCCCGCGTCTGCAAATTCACCTGCAGGTTCGTCAGAGGATCTCCCACATTCACACCCAGCACCCCACTCGCCGTAAGAGACGCCGCTGGACTCCGCCACGCCAGCTGCGCAATATTCACTACCTCTATCCGCCCGTCGTAATGCCCCACCACCTCTCCGCTCACCGGCACATTCGATAGCGCTCCTTTCCGCTTCACCCCCGTCGGAGCGAACATCAAATGCGCCTGCACCTGCACCGTGTCAGAAATATCCTTCTCCGGTCCGCCCCACTCCACCGTCGTTGGCCCCGTAACCGCCGTGTCGAATCCCAAATCGCCATAGCCTGGCGTCGCCGTCGCATCCATAATCGTGCGCAGCGGTATCCGCTCCACCACCACCGTCAGGTACGCATGCGCACTCTGCACCGGCGCCGACTTCAACGAAGTGATCGGAGCCTTCGCCCCAATACTCTTCGCTCCCGAGTTCACCGTAGTCGCTGCCGCAACCGTCGTCGGAGAGCTAGCCGCCGAATCCGGCGAAGCCTCACCCAGCCAGTTCTCAATCTTCAACTGCCCCTTCGCATCGCCCCCACCCGGCAGATACCCGCTCAGCGCGGTAAACAAAAGTTCCGTCGGCGTAATGTGCAGATCCGCTCCGCCATTGATGCCCTGCAGTCGAACGTTTTCGTCACGATACGCAATGTTATGCATCTTCATCGAGCCCACCAGCAGATATCCCGCCGCACAATTGGGATCAGGCGGCAACACCTTCGCGCTCGGCGGAATCTTCTTGTGACCCTGCCAGAAGTGCGGATTCCGCTGCGCTACCTGCGGCGTCACATTGCAGCTGTGCCCATGCACCGTCAGATCAAGCGTCCCCGCCTTCAACCCCTCCACATCAGTCAGATATCCCAACTGCTTCACATCCACATTGCCCGTTACCGATGCCTGCCATTGCGGATTCGCGAAGTGCTGCACCAGCGCATTTCCCGACAGATGCGTAATCAATCCAGCGTCCGGAGCCGTCGAAAAATCCAGGCTCTTCAGCGCAAACATATCGCGCCCCAGCTCCGCCGTCAGATGCATCTTCGACTGCACCTCTTTCTCGTTCGCCAGCTTCGTCCGCAGATCCGCCAGGTCGATCGTCGCCCCATAACTGTCGGTCTTGCGGACGTAGTGCACCTCCGCATTCAGATCCTTCGCCGCCACATTAAACGGAACCGCTCGATCATTCACCACCGCCAGTCCGTCCACCAGCTCAACCTTGCGCGCGCGCAGATCCAGCAGCGTATCCTGCACCGACTTGTTGCTTGTACTCCGATGTTTCGGCACCGGCGCGTTGCTGTGTCCAGCCTTGTCCATGATCAAGTGAAAGTGCGGCTGCTCCACGCGCAGATACCGCAAACTGATCCGCGTCTGCGGCCCCAGCCCCCGCACATGCGTCAGGATCATGTTGATATGCAGTCGCAAAAAAATCTTCGACGCCGACAGGTACGGCATCTCTCCCGGCGCCTCCGTCCCGTGGATCACCAGCCCATCCGCCTCGACCGCCAGGTGCCACAAGTTAAACGAAATGTACCGCAGCTCCACGCGCCCGCCCGTAGCGTTCTCCAGCGTGCTCACCACCTCGCCACCCACGCGACGCTGAAAGTCCGCCGTGCCCGTATACCACGTCGCGACCAGCGCCAGCACAGCTACAAGCCCCACCAGCAACAGCCCACACCACGCCAGCCCCCGCAGAAAGCGGTGCCTCTTCTTCACAGGCGGCGCCGTTTCGCTCTGAGT
>Ga0302226_10000343_pt1 | contig 40930 bp, 35 predicted proteins | sample II_Palsa_E3_3_FD_193524 | JGI IMG/M metagenome (GOLD analysis project Ga0302226, IMG submission 193524) | Peat permafrost microbial communities from Stordalen Mire near Abisko, Sweden - II_Palsa_E3_3 | ecosystem: Environmental > Terrestrial > Soil > Palsa > Peat permafrost | place: Sweden...
TCCAGAACGACGGCCAGGTGGCGTCGGCCGACAACTTCCCGTCCTTTACCCTCGGCTCGGTCAACGTGTCGCCACTGACCATGGCGGCGGCCTACGCCACCGTCGCCGCACGCGGCAAGTACTGCGCGCCCGTCGCGATTACCCGGATCAGCACGGAGACCGGCAGCACGCTGCCGGTGCCGTCAGCCGGCTGTCATCAGGCGATCTCCTCGGACGTCGCCGACGCCGTTAACTACGTCCTGCAAGGCGTGCTGACCGCACCGGGAGCGACCGGCGCGGGACTGTCAATCGGCAGGCCGGCGGCGGCCAAGACCGGTACGTCCAACGTCGAGGACAGCAGCGCCAACGGCACCCCGTACGCGGCCTTTGCCGGCTACACGCCGAGCCTGGTGAGCTACACGTCGGTGTTCAATCCGGTCAGCCCCACGAGGTACACCATGGGCGGTATCGACGCCTGCTACCAGAGCCTCGGCGGCGGCCAGAACTGCCCGGGCGAGATGTTCGGCGCGAACGCGCCCGGCCAGACCTGGGAGATGACCTTCGAACACGCCAACCTGGGACCGGTGACGGGGTTCGTCGGCGTCTCGCCGAGCAGCCCGCTGCTCAGCATGGGCAACGGCCAGACCGTCCAGCAGCAGAACAACGGCGGTGGTGGCAAGGGAAAAGGCCAAGGCGGGGGCGGTAACGGCAACGGAGGAGGTGGTAATGGGGGCGGGACCGGCACCACCAATTGCATCTTCTTCTTCTGTACCGGAGGCGGCAACAACGGCGGCCCCGTCCAGGGCTAGCGGCAGAACGGCTCAGGGTGACGGAGCGAGTCCCGCGCTGAGGGCTGCGACCAGCTGATCCGGCGGAACCTGCTGCTGAGCCCCGGAATCCATGTCCCGCACCGTGACCAGGCCGGCGCTCCGGTCCTGCGGGCCGTACATCAGCGCGTAACGCGCCCGCCGGTCCGCGGCCCATTTGAGCTGCCGGGCCAGCTTGCGGCTGGAGCCGAGGTAGATCTCAGCGCGCAGGTCCGCCCTCCGCAGCCGCGCCGCGAACTCCATCGCCTCGGTGGCCGATTCCTCGTCGATGACCGTGATGGCCGCATCCAGCCGCGGTGCGGTCACCGCCTCCTCGCTGAGCAGCCCGATGATGCGTTCCACGCCGAGCGAGCCGCCGCACGCCGGAACGTCCGGGCCGCCCAGCGCCGCGATCAGGTGGTCGTAGCGGCCGCCGCTGGCGATCGAGCCCGGCATTCCCGCCGCCACCACCTCGAAGATGACGCCCGTGTAGTAATCGAGCCCACGGACCAGGCTGGGGGTGAAGGAGATCCGCTCCCCGCCGATCACCGGGGCCGCCAGCTCGATGAGCCGGTCCACCTCGGCCAGTCCCTCGCGTCCCTCCTCGGCGTCCGCGAGGACCTTCCGCAGCCGGTCCACCGCGTCGGGCGCGGTCAGGTCGGTCACGAGAGCCTCGGCCGTACCCGGGTCGAGCGACCGCGTGTCCACCAGTTCGCGTGCCACCTCGGCGGGGGCCAGCTTGTCCAGCTTGTCCAGGGTGATCAGCACGCCACCGCCGACAGCGGCCGGGATCCGGTACACCTGCAGCAGCCCGGTGAGCGCCCGCCGCGAGTTCACCAGGATCGAGAAGTCACTGACGCCGACCGCGCTCAGCGCGTCCGCCACGGCGCAGACCACTTCGGCGTCGGCGAGTGGTGACGCCGAGCCCACCACGTCCACGTCGCACTGCGCGAACTCGCGAAAGCGGCCGCGACCTGGCCGGTCGGCGCGCCAGACCGGTCCCATGACGTAGCGCTTGTAGGGCACCGGCAGCTGGGAGCCGTAGCCCGCCACGACCCGGGCCAGCGGCACCGTCATGTCGTACCGCAGTGCGAGGTCCGCCTCGCCGGTCGCCTCGTGCTCGCCGCGGCGGAGGATCTTGAAGATCAGCTTGTCGCCCTCGTCGCCGTACTTGCCGGTCAGGGTCTCCAGGCGCTCGAAGGCCGGCGTCTGCAATGGCTCGAACCCGTACCGCTCGAAGACGTCTCGGATCGTCGCAAATACGTGCTCACGCACCCGCAGGTCGCCGGCGAGAAAGTCCCTCGTACCTGACGGCGGCTCGAACTGCTGCGACGCCATGATCAACTCCTCCATCCCGGCGCGACCGGGAACAAACCCGCTGTGCGACATTCCCGCCCGCGAGGACCTTACTGGCCGGGCGTAGCGCCGCTGGCCGATCGCCGCACGGATGACGGACAGCACTCATCCGGCTGCCCTGCCGATGCTACTGGCCATCCCGGCCCCGGCCCGGCCGGTTTTCGGTTCCGGCGGCCAGCCCGGCCCGTACGGTACTCCCGCTCTGCACCGAACCGATGCTGGCCCGTTCTTGCCACCGCAGTAGCAAGAACGGGATAGCGCCGGCAGCGGCAGCTAGTCCGCCGTCTGGTCCTCGATCTCGGCCGAGGGCGCGTTGGTCTGAACCGACTTGATCCCGTTCAGCGCTGACGCCTTGCTTTCGTACGCTTCGCTGGTCGCGATCACCTGGCCGTTGCCTGCCACCAGGTTGAAGTGGAACTTGCCCGTCGAACCCTTCTTGAGTACAAATTTCCCAGCCATATCCCTGCCCCCTGATCCGTAACCACTCGTTGCGGCGGAAGCTACGTTCCCGTCCGGGGCAGCCTGACACTCGTAACTGGGAAGTCATGATCAAATTCCCCCGCATTGGCCTGTTAGCAGAGCTTGTCAGCTGGCCTGGGCCACTCGTTCTAACCCTGCTGGCCGCCCAGTCAAGAGGCTCCGTTCAGCTGCCTGCGCACTTCGGCCGCTACCCGGGCCCCCTCGGCGCGTCCCGCGATGCGTGGGGTGACGGTTTTCATGACCTGTCCCATGCCCCGCATGCCAGTGGCGCCTGTTTCGGCGATGGCCTCGGCCACCATCCGGGTCAGCTCACCGTCGTCCAGCTGGGCGGGCAGGTACCCCGCGAGCACCTCACCCTCGGCCTGCTCGGCCGCCGCCTGTTCGGCGCGGCCCGCCGAACCGAACGCATCCGCGGCCTCCCGGCGTTTTTTCGCCTCTTTGGCCAGAACCTTCAGCACTTCGTCGTCGGACAGCTCGCGTGCGGCGTGCCCCGCGACCTCCTCGTTGGTGATAGCCGTGAGCGCACTCCGCAGCGTCCGCATCCGGACCTGGTCACGGGCTCGCATTGCCGCTGACAGGTCGGTCCGGAGCCGTTCCTTTAGTTCAGCCATGAAAACCATCCTCCCTGACATGACACCATGGGTAGGTGCGAGCACGAGTCATCCTCCCCCTGAGCACCGCAGCCGCCGGCGCGGCCTTGGCCTACGCGTCGGTCGTCGAGCGGAACTGGTTCGCCCTGCGGCAGGCCGAGGTCCCCATCCTGGCCCCGGGCTCCGGGCCCCTGCGCATCCTGCACATCTCCGATACGCACCTGACCCCTGGCCGCAAGCGGCTAATGGCCTGGATCGCGTCGCTGGCCGACCTCGAGCCGGATCTGGTCGTCAACACGGGAGACTCGATCGCCCACCCCGATTCCGTCCCGTATTTCATCGACGCGCTCGGGCTATTGCTCGAGCGTCCCGGCGTATTCGTCTTCGGCTCCAATGACCTGTATCGGCCAATGCCGAAAAATCCTGCCCGGTACCTCTGGGAGACCAGCGCGCGGCGTTACCCGCGGCATGAGCCGAACCTGCCGTGGCAGAAGCTGGGCGACGCGATGTCCGAAGCGGGCTGGCTCGACGCCAACAACCAGAGTGGCCGGATCAAGGCGGGCGGCCTGGACATCGTGGTCGCCGGCGTAGACGACCCGCACATCAGGCGCGACCGCTACGAGCGCATCCCCGGGCCGGCCGACCCCCAGGCTGACCTGCGGCTCGGCATCATGCATTCGCCGGAGCCACGGATCCTCGACCGCTTCACGGCGGATGGCTACGACCTGCTGTTCGCGGGCCATACGCACGGCGGGCAGCTGTGCGTACCCCGATTTGGGGCCCTCGTGACCAATTGCGAGATCGAGCGGGGCCGGGTCAGTGGCCTGCACCGGCACCCGGCCGAAGACGAGCCTGCCCTCGGCGGGCGGCGGGCCTGGCTGCACGTATCCGCCGGTCTGGGTACCTCCCCCTGGGCCCCGGCGCGGTTCTCCTGCCGCCCGGAGGCGACCTTGCTCACGCTGGTGCCCGCCGGAAACGATTGATCTGTTGGGCGCCCAGCCGCTGGTCGCGGCCGCGGCAGGATCTCGTTTCTCTGGCGTCCGCAGCGGGGCCTGGTATCCGCTAGACTTTGCGGGCCGGTCGGGTGAGCCTCACCACCTGACCAGCGGGGTGTGGCGCAGCTTGGCAGCGCGCTTCGTTCGGGACGAAGAGGCCGCCGGTTCAAATCCGGCCACCCCGACCAGGAAAAGAGCAGATCAGAGGCCGTGTTCCCCATCATGAGGGACCGGCCTCTTTTCGTCCGTGCGTCACTGGTGCGTCAAGAGGACGCATGCGCCGCCTCTCCCAGGACTGCATCACCTTGTCGTGCGCGTCCGGCGCGAGGTGCGCATACCGCTCTGGGTGGTGCCGTAGTCCTCGTGGCCAAGGAGCATCTGCACGTCATACAGCGGCACGCCGTCCTGGACGAGCCACGAGGCAGCGGTATGAGGCATGATGCGCGGCGCGAACCGGCGGATGTCCGCTGCCTCCACAGCCGGGTACCAGACCCGGTTGCGGAAGTGCCCGTCAGTAACCGGGCCGCCCTGCGGTGCGGTGAAGACGAGGGCATCACGCGGCCGACCGGCCATCAGCACCGACATGCCCTCCAGGATGTGCGCTGGGACAGGGACGATCCGGTGGGATCGCTTCGACTTCGGCCACTGCCGCAGGCCCTGGCGGGTCATCACGTCGATGACCTGGACCTGCGACCTGAGCCAGTCAACCCGGTGCCCGTACAGGCCGTAGATCTCCCCTGGCCGCAGCCCGCTGTCCGTGCCCAGCTCGATCAGCGTGCGCCAGCGTGACCCGAGGGCCTCTGCCGCCGCGTACAGCACCTCGGCTTCCTCGTGCTCCAGGAACTCAACGGGCCTGGGCTCGATCCTCGGCAGCTCCAGGTGGTCGAACGGGTTGGTAAGCACGATCGGCGGGTGCTCTCGCATGGCCGCCGTGTAGAGGTGGGTCATGATGTGCACGGTGTCGGCCCTACCGAGGATTCCGCGCCCATACCCAGGATCGACTAAGCAGGCCCGGCTGTACAGCACCCGAGTACAGCAACGAGTGTGCATCCAGGCGCATCACGGGGTACCTCTGCGGACGACTGAGCGCACGCTGACCTGGCCGTACGCTGGGGCGCGCGTGTGCGTGCCGGTATCTGGGGGTCAAGGGGTCGCGGGTTCACAACCCGGCGTCCGAACTCTTCTTGTGTGGTGATGTACCGGATAACGTGTGTGAGTCGTGCGGCAGCCACGGGCAGAAACTGCCCGTCCGGCCGCGGTCACAAGCGCCGATGTACCGGATAACAGGCCATTATCGCTTTCATCGGCGTCTTGGGATCTGGCGTGCCTAGGGAATGTCGCCACGACCGTTTTTCCCGGGTGGCCGATCCGGCCGTGCTGTACTGGACGCACGCAGTCGAGACCACGACCAACCGACGCCCTGTCGGCGGCGGGCACACGGCAGCGGGCCACGGCCTGGTGACCGGAGTCCTCGCGGTTCGGTTTCACCGCTCGGCTCGTCACGGCGTACGCCCATTCGGGACGCGCCGGGGCGGTCCAGAGGACAGGGTGAGCCGGAGTCCGTGACCGGCGAAGAGCTGTGACCGACGTCAGGAACAGGCCCTAGTCAAGGGGGCAGCTCACGTCGCTGCCTCTGGCTGCCTGCTGAAGCAGATTGTAGAGCGTCTCGCGCTGCGTCTCACCAAGGGCGCCGAGCACCTCGTCCTCGACCGATGACAGTGCGAACTCGACATTCGAGAGCTGCGTCGCGCCGGCTTCGGTGAGCTCGACCATGTGCCGCCGCCGATCCTCGGGCGAGCGCCGCCGTTCGATCAGGTTCTTGGCTTCCAGGTCGTTGAGCAGCCCGACGATGTTCGTCCCGTCCATCTCGAGGGTGGCGGCGAGTGCCTGCTGGGTGCTGCCGCCGCCATCCCGTAGCACCGTCAGCGCCACCAGGTGACGCGGCCGCAGGCCCAGCGGGGCCAGCACCGCCTCGGCACGCAGGCGCATCCGGCGCGCTAGGTGATCAAGCAGCGCACCCGAATGCTGCGCCGTCTGGGTCACCTCGGGCTGCACCGCCATGCGGGCAAGTATAGCCCTTCGCATCATCTATAGGTGTGATATAAATGATTAGTGCTTCACAAATCATCTATGACTAGAGGAGGAAGTGGTCACATGGCTGATTACGGGCACGACCTCGAGTTCGGCGTCTTCATCGAGCCGGCCGCCCGGTCCGCGGACCAGGTGGTGGCCCTGTCGGTGCTCGCCGAAGACGCGGGGTACGACCTGGTCTCGTACAACGACCATCCCTACTCCCCGCGGTCCCTGGACGCCTTGGCCCTGATGTCCTTCGTGGCCGCGCGGACCGGTCGGGTGCGACTGGCGGCCAACGTGTTCAGCCTGCCGCTCCGGCCACCGGCGGTGTTGGCGCAAGCTGTCGCGAGCCTCGACATCCTGAGCCACGGACGCGCCGAGCTCGGCATCGGCGCAGGCATCGCCTGGGACGCGATTGAGGCGATGGGCGGCCGGCGCCTCGATCCGGGCGACAGCGTGGAAGCCCTCGAGGAAGGCATCCACGTGATCCGCGAACTCTGGGACGCCGGTGTGCATGGCGGCGTGACCTTCGAGGGCAAGCACTACCGGCTGGCCGGCGCCCTCCGCGGGCCGGCACCGGTGCACGACATCGGCATCTGGGTGGGCGCGTTCAAGCCCCGGATGCTGCGGCTGGTCGGCCGGCTCGCCGACGGGTGGTGGCCCACCGCCGCCGGACTCAAGCCCGGCGACCTCACCGCCAGCAACGCCGTGATCGACGCGGCGGCTGCCCGAGCCGGGCGCGAACCCCCGGCGATCCGGCGGCTGCTGAACCTGGGGGTAGTCGGCGCGCCCGCGCGCGAGACGGCCGCCGAGCTCGCCAGGCTGGCGCTCGAAGACGGGATCGGGACCTTCGTCGTGACCGCCAACGATCCGGGTGCGATAGCGAAATTCGCTTCCGAGGTGGCGCCCCGCGTCCGAGAGGCGGTCGAGGAGGCGCGGCTACGCGGCCCGGCCGCCGCACCTGCGGCCGCGGAAGCGGCCGCGGTCGGCAGCAGCGCGCCTACGGAGGCGGAGGAGGCGGCGCCCGGCGAGACCGAGGACGAGCCGTTGGGGGTGAGGCCCACACCGGACGAAGCGATCCGCCTCAGCGACCGGGCCCCCTGGGACGATTCGACGCGGCCGCGGCGGGACCGCCCGGGACCGGAGGTGATCTACACAGACCGGGGACGCCGCGTCGCGAAGCAGCTGATCGCGGTGCACGACCTGCTCCGGGGCGAGCTGTCGGACCTACGGCACATCCTGCGGCAGGTACGCGACGACGCCATCCAGGCCGGGGAGGCCAGAGCGGCGCTCAACGCGATGGTGTTGCGCCAGAACGACTGGACGCTGGGCACGGTCTGCGCCCGCTACTGCAGCGTCGTGGCGCAGCATCACGGCGCCGAGGACGCCGCCATGTTTCCGCACCTGGCGCTCCGCGAACCGCAGCTCACACCGGTCATCGATCGGCTGACCGAGGAGCACCTGGTGATCCACGACGCGATCCAGCAGGTCGACCGAGCCCTTGTCCAGCACATGACACGACCGGAGAACCACGACGCCATCCAAGCTGCGATCGACTACCTGACCGACGCCCTTCTCTCGCACCTCGCCTATGAGGAACAGGAGCTGGTGGAGCCGCTGGCCCGGCTCGGGTTCTACCCGGACCAGGTCCCCGTCACGAGCTGACGCCCGACAGCCAGGACATCGCGCTCGCCCGAAGTGGACAAGGGCAGCGAACTCACCATCCAAGAAGGGAAACGGCATGGCGCATCTGCTGCACATCGACTCAAGCATCCAGGGTGATCTGTCGGTCAGCCGCAAGCTCACCGCCCGCGCCCGCGACGCCTGGCTCGCCGCGCACCCCGGAGGCACCGTGACCTACCGGGACCTGGGCAGCCATCCCCTCCCGCACTTCGACGCAGCCACCGGCCTAGCCCGGCTGGTGTTGCCAGCCCGCCGGTGCACTGGTCCGGCGCGCTGCTCGACCATCTCGCGCGCCGGATGCGCCTGCGTGCCGAGTCGGTGCTGGCGCCGCTCGGCCTGCGACCTCGCCACCTCGTCGCCCTCACGGTGCTGCGGGGCCGCGACGGCATCACTCAGCAGGCGCTCGCGAGCACGCTGGAGATGGACGGGACGAACATCGTCGGACTGCTCAACGAACTCGAGGCCGAGGATCTGATCGAGCGACGGCGCTCGCCCGAGGATCGCCGCCGCCACGTCGTCGTGCTCACCGAAGCCGGCGCGAAGCGACTCGCCGAGGCCGAGTGCGCACTCGCGGCGGTTGACAACGAGGTACTCGGAGCGCTCGATGACAGCCAGCGCGAGGTGCTCTACAACCTGCTCCTGCAGGCGGCCAGAGGCAGCGACGTGAGCTGCCCCTTTGACTAGGGCCCGTTCCTGACGCCGGTCACAGCTACTCGCCGGTCACGGCGATGCTTCCTGGCGTTCCCCGACTCCGGGGGGCAGGGGGGAGCCGGAGTCCGTGACCGGCGAAGAGCGCCCGTCACCCCCGGACATCGCCATGGCCTCAAAGTGGCGTGGACGTATTGAGCAGCCGGATTCTGTTGCGCCCTACCGGCCTCGGCCGAAGCCGCCGTTTCTGCCGCGCCGTGCTGGGTTCGGCGATCTAGCGGGAGTTCGGCGCTCCGGCTGATCCCGGGTGGTGTTCTTACCCGGCCCGGGATTGCTAGAACTGTCTGGGCGCTCGGCCGGTCCGCCGGGTAGCCCGGTGATGATCTGGCTCCGGGTGCGGGACGTTCAGGCTGAGCATGAGCGGCTGGCCGCGGCCGGGCGCGGCGCAGGGCGACAGCGATGATGAACGGCCAGCAGGTCTGGATCGATGACGTCAGCCGCTCGGCCAGGCCCAGGACGCTGCCGTCGCGGGTTTCGATGAACAGCCAGCCGAGCAGGGCGGCGAAGACGGCGGTGACGGCGGCGGAGCCGTAGACGCTCAGGATCAGCGGCCGCGGTGAGGTGCGCCGGGCGGCGAAGGCGGGCCACACGGCGATCGTGACCGCGCCGAGCACGGTCCAGGCGAGGTGCCGCGGAGTTGCGCCGCGGGCGGGTTCGGGGGACGCGGCGATGCCGATGCCGGCCAGGCCCGCCACGATCAGCAGGGCACGGGCGGGCGCCCGGACACCGGTCAGGCCCGCAGCGGTGACGAGATAGCAGCCGCCGACCAGGAAAAGGGCGCCGGTCATGACCCACCGGTCGGTTCCGGCCTGGCCAGCCATCACGCTGATGGTCGTGCGCATCGGGTTATAGGAGGCCGACTGGAGCGCGCCCGCGACCAGGTAGCCGCCGGTGAGCAGGACCGGCGAAAGGGCGGCAGAAATAATCGCCCACTGGTGGGCGGTACGGCTGGAGCGCACCGGCCAGGCCGCCGGGATCATCAGCCGGTGCACCTGCTGGTGGCAGGCGGTGCTCATCGCGGATGCCCCGGCTGGCACCGGCGCGCTGGGTTGCGGGAATCAGGTGATGAAGACACCTTCGTCACTCCCGGAGGTGGTGAGGCATTAGGTCCTCCCGCGTCGGTTCTGCCGCCCCCGCCGCCGTGCGCTGGGGCGGCGCCGGCGCAATGGCTGCCGCCTGGGCGCATCGGCTCCTCGCCCGGGCCGGCATCCGGCTGCCCGCCGCCGGCCATGACCGGAAGCTCGCAGCACACCGTCGTGCCGCCGCCCGCCGGACTGTGCACGGAGAAAGTGCCGCCCAGCGCCTCGACCCGGTCCTTCAGCCCGGTCAGCCCCGAGCCCCGTCGCGGGTCGGCGCCGCCGGCACCGTCGTCACGCACGCGCACCCGCAGCGTGCCGCCGGAGGCTTCGGCGGCCGCCTCGACAACCGAGGCACAGGCGTGTTTCGCCGCGTTGGTGAGCATCTCCGAGACGACGTAGTAGGCGGCCACCTCGACCGGCTCGGGAAGCCGGCCGTCGATCCGCACGTCTATGTCCACCGGGACGGCTGAGCGCCGCCCGAGCGCGCGCAGCGCCGGTCGCAGCCCTGCGCTGGACAGGATCGCCGGATGGATGCCGGACCGCAGCCCCTCGCGCAGATAAGGCTCGCCGCCCGGGACGTCGCGGTAGTCATCGACGCGGGCGGCCCGGCCGGTCCGCCGGACGGTCGCGGTCAGACCGGCCGGCGGATGGCCCTGCCAGCTTTCCCCGGCCCGTACGTGCGGGCCGGTCGTGCCCTCGCTGGCGACCAGCGTCGCCGTTCCGTCGGACTCGAACCGGATCATCCTGGCGGTGCCGCCGCCGAAATGCCGCAGCGCCTCCCTGGTCGCCGCCGCGAACACCGCCGCCGGCGGTTCGCCCCGGGCGACCAGCGTGGCCAGCCGCCGCAGCGCCGCCTGAGTGCCGGCGAGTTCGCGCAGTTCCTGCTCGGCCCGGGCGTTGGCGATCGGCATCGCGGCGGGCTCCCGCCAGGTCGCGGCCACCGTCAGCCGCCGCTCGGGCCGACCATCTGGCTCTGGTGCATCAGGCGATGAGGACACGTCCGTTACTCCCCTCAGGTCATCAGGCGCGAGGCCCGGCCCGGCCGGTTACCCGGCCTCTGCCATCTCGGCGCTCACGTCGTCCCCGGCGGGGCTGGCCTGCGTGGCCTGGGCGCCGGCCAGGTCGGCGCGCTTGACCCGGACGGCGGCGATCGCGATGATGAGGGCGATCAGCATGATCCCTGCTGATACCTCGAACCCGCGGTCGAAGCCGACCGACAGCGCGTGGTCGTAGATCGCCGTCTTGACCTGCGCGGCGGTGCCGGCCAGCGGGTGGCCCGCCTTGGCGGCGGCCGCGGCGGCAGCCGCCAAGTTGCGGGCGGTGTTGGCCACGACGGTCCAGGCCACGGTGCCCAGGATCGCCAGCCCGATCGAGCCGCCGACCTGCTGGCCGACGTTGGGCAGGCTGGAGGCCAGGCCGGCGTCCCGGTCGCTGACGCGGGACAGGGCGACCAGGGTCAGCGGCATGAACAGCATGCCCAGCCCGGCCGCGGTGACCAGCATCGGGCCGAGCAGCCCGGTGGCGTAGGTGCTGTGCTCGCTGATCCGGGACAGCCAGAACATCCCGCCCGCGGCGGCCGCCGATCCGGCCAGCAGCAGCGGCCGGGCGCCGATCCGGGGGACCAGCGCGGCGCTTACCCCGGCCATGACCATGACGGCGGTTACCAGCGGCAGGTAGGCGATCCCGGTCTTCAGCGCGCTGTATCCCCAGACGGTCTGCACGAAGATGGTCAGGAAGAAGAACATGCCGAACATCGCGGTGCCGACGAACAGCATGATCAGGTTGGCGGCGGACCGGTCCCGGTTGCGGAAGATCCGCAGCGGCATCAGCGCGTGCTCGCTGCGCGCCTCGATGACGATGAAGGCAGCGAGCAGAAACACCGCGGCGGTCAGCGAGACGATGACCTTGGTGTCGCCCCAGTGCGAGACGCCGTTCTGGCTGGTCGCCGCGCTGGTCAGGCCGTAGACCAGGGCCGCCAGGCCGAGCGTGCTGGTGATCGCGCCGGGGAAGTCGAAGCTGCCGGGCCGGCGCGGCGACTCGGTCAGTGCCCGCGGCGCGATGAGGGCGGCCGCGATCCCGATGGGCACGTTGACGAACAGCACCCAGCGCCAGGACAGGTAGGTGGTGAGCAGGCCGCCTGCCATCAGGCCGACCGCGGCGCCGCCGATGCTCATCGCGGAGTAGACGCCCATCGCCCGGTTGCGCGGCGGTCCCTCCGGGAAGGTGGTGGTGATCAGGGCCAGCGCGGTCGGGGCGATGACCGCGGCGCCGACGCCCTGCGCCGCGCGGGCCGCGAGCAGCCACGCCTGCGTGGTGGCGAACCCGCCGGCCAGCGAGGCCAGCGAGGCCAGCGAGAAAAGGATGATCCCGGCGATGAACATCCGGCGACGGCCGAGGATGTCGCCGGCCCGGCCGCCGAGCAGCAGCAGGCCGCCGAAGGTCAGGGCATAGGCGTTGACCACCCACTCCAGGCCGGTGCCGGAGAAACCGAGCGCGCGCTGGACGTCGGGCAGCGCGACGTTCACGATCGTCGCGTCGAGTACCACCATCAGCTGCGCGGTGGCGATGACGGCCAGGGCGAGGCCGAGATGACGCCGGACGGGGCCGGCGACCGCGCCGCCTGCGGCGGCGCGCCCGGTCGCGGGCTGTGTGGTGCTCATGGGCTCTCCTTGTCAGGGCATGCGGATCCGCGGCCGCGGCGGGGATGCCACGTGCGGACGATCAGGGAAGGGGACAAACGCCGCGACCCGGCCGATCGCACGCCGGTGCTCGTATGCAGCGACTGGGCCATGCCCCGCATGCCCGGGATCTTCGTGGCTGAGCAGCTCGGTATCGCTGATCGGTCGTGTGAAGAAGTACATCGGGGTCCTAGGCCAGTGCGGGTACCGGGGACCAGAGACCGTCGATCGCTTGCTCGGCCGCCGCGAGGCTTGTGGCGGCCAGCGGGATCAGGTCGGCCATGGCCGGCGTTACCTCGGCGAGGGTGAGCTCGGCGGTGACGAAGCGCGGCTCCAGGCCCGTGGCCGAGATGGCGTGCGGTAGCCACGCCTCGGCGTGGTCCCAGCCTTCGCGTGGCGTGCCTTCGGCGTAGCCGCCGCCCCGGCTGGCGAGCACGACGAAGTCGCGTCCGCTGAGCAGGCCGGCGTGAGTCTCGGGGTCGATCGACAGCCCGGGGGCGATGAGGTGGTCGACCCAGGCCTTGACGCTGCTGGGCGCGCCGAAGTTGTACAGCGGGAGGCCCAGGACGATCGTGTCCGCTTCCTTGATCTCGCTGACCAGCAACTCGGTCAGCGCCCAGGACTCGGCGTGGGCCGCGGTGTGCTGGTCGCGCGGCAGTATCCGGGCCAGCCCGCCGGCCGCATCAAGGTGCGGCAGGGGATCACGGCCGAGGTCACGGTAGGTGACGGTGCCGCCGGGATGCGCGGCGCGCCAGGCGTCGGCGGCCCGGGCGGTGAGCTTGCGGCTGACCGAGGCGTCGCCCCGGATGCTTGAGTCGATGTGCAGCAGGTGAGCCATTTAACTGACCTTCCATAGTTGATTCGTGCTGCACAAATCATTAGCCACGTATGGATGGTATGTCAAGTCGGCTACACTTGGCTCATGACCTCCCAGCCCGTCGTCAGCCCGCCGGTGCACCGGTCCGGCGCGCTGCTCGACCATCTCGCGCGCCGGATGCGCCTGCGTGCCGAGTCGGTGCTGGCGCCGCTCGGCCTGCGACCTCGCCACCTCGTCGCCCTCACGGTGCTGCGGGGCCGCGACGGCATCACTCAGCAGGCGCTCGCGAGCACGCTGGAGATGGACGGGACGAACATCGTCGGACTGCTCAACGAACTCGAGGCCGAGGATCTGATCGAGCGACGGCGCTCGCCCGAGGATCGCCGCCGCCACGTCGTCGTGCTCACCGAAGCCGGCGCGAAGCGACTCGCCGAGGCCGAGTGCGCACTCGCGGCGGTTGACAACGAGGTACTCGGAGCGCTCGATGACAGCCAGCGCGAGGTGCTCTACCACCTGCTCCTGCAGGCGGCCAGAGGCAGCGACGTGAGCTGCCCCTTTGACTAGGGCCTCCTGTTCAGATAGCGCCGATAATCCGCCGCCACATACCAGTCAAAGTCACAGGCACGGCCGCCCGGGCAGCGGCGCCGCGCCACCAGGCCCGGGGCGACTCAGACAGTTTTTATGCGATAACCGGAGCGCTGATGACCGTAGGCACGGTGACCCCGATCCGGCAGGACAGCGGCACCGTCACGATCGGCACCGCGATCGGGGCGTTCCTCGCCACGATCGGCCGGCCAGAGTCCCGCGGCACGCACCGGCAGTACGCCGCGACGCTGCGCCGGTTCCGGGACCGCTTCGGCGGCGGGCACCGGGCCCGGCGCGCCCGGGGACGAGGAGACCTGGGGCCAGCGGGCACCGGCCACCTACAACCGGGCGATCGACGTGTTCCGCTCCGCGTTCGGCTACTGGGCCGCGCAGGACTGGCGCGCCACCGATCCCACCCGGCCGCTGCGCCGCCGCCGGATCCCCCCGGACCGGGCCCGGGCCCTGTCCCAAGCCGGCATCGAGTCGCTGCTGGGCAGGGCCCCGGTAAGGTCACTTGCCCAGGGTGAAGAAGCCCACCATGCCCATCGCGAAGTGCGGCTTGCCGGTGGTCGGGTCGGGGATGAAGCAGACCACGGTGTACTCACTGGCCGTGCCGGTCAGCATGATGTTCACCTGCGAGTGGGGCGAGATGACGTCAACACCAGTGGACAGCCCGTGCGGCGCGTCAGCGAAGACAGCCGGGGGGGTGTTGCTATTACTCTCCAGGGCGGCCTGCACCTGGGCGACGGTCGCGCCGGCCTTGACCGGCAGCATCTGTGCCTCATGCAGGTCGGTGGAGGTGTTGTCCATCCTGACCCAGCCGGGGTTCAGGGTGGCGGCCGAGATGGCGAAGCGCGGGGTGTCCATCTGTGGCATGGTCATGCTGATGGTCTCGGTGCTGGCCGGCAGCACCGCGCCAGTGTCCGAGCCAGTCACGGTGAACGGCGCGGAGATGCCATTCTTGCCGCCGGACTTCGGCCACTGCGTGGTATCCGCCACGTAGTAGGTCCCGGCGGGCAGGATGACCTGTTGCTCGGTGGCAGACGTGCCGGGGTTACCGCCGTAGGCGAGCACCTGGTTATTGATCTTGGTGACTGTGGTCGCGGCGAGCTTGAGGGATGCCGCAGTAGGCGGGCCGTTGCTGCCGGCCCCCACCGCCGCCAGCTCCGTGCGGAACTCAGTCAGGGTCGCGCCCGGCTTGAGCGCGAAGATCTGCATGTCGAACGAGCTGGAGCTGTTCGGGTTCTCGTTGCTCGTGAGCGTGAACGTCACCAGCCCGGCCTTCAGCTCTGGGTGCTGAAGGGTGAAGACCTGCCCGTTGGATGACTCGGTGACGGTCATGGACGACGGCAGCGGTGGCCCTGTCGCCTTCGGCTTGGCGGTGCTGCTGCACCCGGCGGCGGCCAGTGCCGCGATAGCGGCACCAACGACAGCGATTGCGAGTCTTCGCATTTCCTCTTACCTTCCAGTTGCGTGCTTGCCAAAATGGGTTCCGGCCCGGACACGTTCCTGGGGCGACACGACGGCGGGCACCTGGCGCACCTCGACCGGCGCAGGTTCCGCGGACCCGCCAGGAGCTGGGGCCACTCTCTGGCCACGAGCTCACGACCGACAGGATCAGCTAACCCTGCCAGGCGCCGATGATCCGTCGCAGCTACTGCTGGATCTCGATGGCTTGACGATGCCACCGCCGTCAGCGGTCACAGCTCTCAGGTTGTGGCGTACCTCTCAAGGCCAGCAGCCTGGAGTTCCTCTGGCGCCATCGCCACTCGGTAATGCACGGACGCGCCGAAGTTGGGCATCAACGGCTCAGTCACGTGCGGAACCTGGCTAGCGCCGAGCATCTCGCCGATCTTCTCTCCGGCCGTGCCCTGGCGGACATAGGTGCTGAACGGCTCCAGCGGAAAATCGACTTCGACGATGAACTTCATGACGTCCCCCCACGGGTCAGCGGCATTGCTGATACCGCCAGACCGTAACACGACATCTGCCCCCAGACCAGGGCAAAACTTGCCCAGCGTTAGCCGAGCTCGGTGCCCAGCTCAGCCCCGCGGCATACGGCGCACTCCGCCGGTCGGACGAAGAACGGACAGCACCGGGCAAGGAGACACTCGCGGCCGTGGTGGGCGATGAGCCGACGATCATCATCATCGATGAGATCGCGCAGCATCTTCGCCAGCTCGCTTCGAGTGGCAATGCCGAGGTCCGGCGGATGGCCGACGCAGTCCCCGTCTTCCTCAAGAACCTTTTCGAGCTAGCGGCCGGCAACCCCAACACAGTCGTGATCCTGACCCTCGCCACTCGCCAGGACGCCTTCGGAAAGGAGACCGACGAGCTTGCTGAACTCCTGAACGAATTCGACGGTGAGCACGCCTTCAAGGAGACCGAGTCCATCGTCGCCCGTTTCACAACGGGCTCAAGCATTGTGAAGCCCGCGGCTGATCAGGAGATTGCCGAGATTCTCAAGCGCCGATTGTTCAAACGAGTTGATCGGCTCCCTGCCGATTCTGCGTTCATGGTAAGGCCGCCGTCGGCTTCGACTTCACCGCGAAGGAAACGACCCGGCCCTCTTCCCAAGCCCATTGCCCCTTGCGGGCTTACTTGGTCTGTCCCCGCATCAAGGGCCTGCGACCCCACCGCTGCCGGCACACCTTCGCCACGCGCCTCCGCCAGGGCGGAGCCGACCCCGCCCAGGTCCAGGCCATGCTCGGACACGCATCCATCGACACAGCGGCCCGGTACTTCCGCTCCGGATCAGCCGAGAACGCCGCCGTCATCGAGCGCATATTCGACCACTGACCAGCCGACCACCAGTGAGTCACCGCGGTGTCTATCGACCCACATCCGAACCAGGGTGGGCGGTAACGCGGCGGCGCACAGCCCGCTAACGCCCGAAACGGTTCCATTGTGGGCCAAGCCCCGACCCGGAATGGGCGAACCGTAAAGTGGAGCACTACCGCCTGCGGGTCAGAGCCGAACGCGACTCACAAGAACAACCCGGTGACCGCACCGCCGACGCCCGCCCGCCTCGGCGCACCCGACGTGCGACTGGGCGCCTCGGCTGCTACCTGAGCCGCGGGACGTAGGCGGCCAGAGAGAAGGAGATCAGCGATGGAATCGGTGGCCCCCATCCGGCGCTCTCAGGTAGGTCCGGGTCACGCGCGCCCCCCGGCCCGGCGGCGGACCGCGGACGGGAGACCATGATGGCGTTTCAGGGTGCGATCTTCGACGTTGATGGTGTCCTGGTTGATTCGCCGCATGAGCTGGCCTGGCGGGAGTCGTTCCAGGCGCTGATGGAGGGCGAGTGGCGGCAGATCCGGGATCAGACGACCTGGGCCCCTGAGCGCTTCACCCCAGGGGTGTACCAGCAGGTCATGGCGGGGATGCCGCGGATGGCCGGCGCCCGGGCGGCGATGGAGTACTTCGGTGTGCCCGACATCGACGCCCGGATCGAGCAGTACGCGGCCGCCAAGCAGGAACACGTCGTCGGGCTGATCGAAAAAGGCCGCTTCTCCGCCTTCCCGGATGCGCTGCGGTTCATCCTGGCGGTGAAGGCCAGCGGCATCCGAGTCGCGGCGGCGTCGTCGTCTAAGAATGCCAAGCTGTTCCTGGAGCGGATCCGCCTGGACCTCTTCGCCGCCGAGCAGCGGCTGGATTACGACTTCATCGGTCCGGGGATGACGCTGGCCGAGCTGTTCGACGCCGACATCTCCGGTCGCGACTTTCCTAGGGGTAAGCCCGACCCGACGATTTTCCTGACCGCCGCGCAGGAGCTGGGCGTCAGCCCAGGCGACTGCTTCGTGGCCGAGGACGCGACCAGCGGCATCCAGGCCGCTAAGGCGGCCGAAATGGCCGGGCTCGGCGTGGCCCGGCTGGGCGACCGCGATCTGCTGCTCGAGGCGGGCGCGGACCTGGTGGTGACCACGCTGGACGACGTTTCCCTGCGGGCTCTGGCCGAGGGACGCCTGGAGGAGCGGCGGGCGGCCAAGGAGATCCGGCGGCGGCGCACGCAGCGCCCGCCGAGCGTCTGGACGCTCGTTTACGACAGCTTCGATCCTGCCCGTCAAGGGCTGCGTGAGGCGCTGTGCGCGCTAGGCAACGGCTACTTCGTGACCCGTGGCGCCCTGCCGGAGGCCGAAGCCGACGGCGTCAACTACCCGGGCACCTACGTCGCCGGGCTGTACGACCGGGCGCAGACCGAGATCGCGGGGCGGACGGTCGAGAACGAGGACCTGGTCAACGTCCCCAACTGGCTCCCGCTGCGCTTCCGGGTCGCTGGCGGGGAGTGGTTCGACGCGCAGCGGGCCGACGTCCGCGAGCACCGCCTGGAGCTAGACATGCGCCGGGGAACGCTCACCCGGCACCTGGTGTGGCAGGACGCCGGGGGCCGGCGCACCAGGGTAACGCAGCGTCGCTTCGTCAGCATGAAGGATGAGCATCTCGCCGGCCTGGATACCACGTTCACGGCGGAGAACTGGTCGGGGACGCTGGAGGTCTCCTCCGGGCTGGACGGGCGGGTCGTGAACGCCGGCGTCAAGCGCTACCGCGACCTGAACCCCCGCCACCTACGGGTGCTGGGTCAGGCCCAGGTCGACGCGGAAACGATCGATCTGCAGGTTGAGACCCTCCAGTCACACGTGCGGGTCGCCCTGGCGGCGCGCACCAGGCTTCTCAGCGAGGGGCGAACGGTCGAGGCCGACCGCCGGCTGGCCGAGGAACCCGGGTTCGTCGCCCACGAGCTGAGCTTCGAGCTGGAGGAAGGGCACCCCGCGACCGTGGAGAAGGTCGTAGCGCTGTACACCTCCAGGGACCGGGCGATCTCGGAGAGCCGCGACGACGCCCGGCTCACGGTGGCCGGCGCCGGGGACTCTCACGGGTTGCTGACTCGCCATGAGGGCGCGTGGAACAGCTTGTGGAACCGCTTCGACATCGAGCTGGACAGCGCCAACGAGTGGACCGAGACCGTCCTGCACCTGCACATCTTCCATCTGCTGCAGACGGTCTCACCCCACACGCCGCACTTGGATGTCGGCGTCCCGGCGCGCGGCTGGCACGGTGAAGCCTACCGCGGCCACATATTCTGGGATGAGATGTTCATCTTCCCGTTCCTCAACTTCGAACGGCCGATCCTGGCCAGCGCGCTGCTGGAGTACCGTCACGCGCGGCTCGGGGCGGCCCGCGCGGCAGCCCGGGCGGCCGGGTACGACGGCGCGATGTTCCCCTGGCAGAGCGGCTCCAACGGAGGCGAGGAGACCCAGGAGGTCCACCTCAACCCGAAGTCGGGGCGCTGGCTGCCCGACCATTCGCGCAACCAGCGGCACGTCAACATCGCCATCGCCTACAACGTCTGGCAGCACTACATGGTGACCGGGAGCACCGCGTTCCTGCGCTTCACCGGCGCCGAGCTGCTGGTCGAGATCGCCCGCTTCTGGGCCAGCGTCGCCACCTACAACTCGGAGCTGGGCCGCTACGAGATCCTTGGCGTGATGGGTCCCGACGAGTACCACGAGGCCTACCCGGACTCCGGCGAGCCGGGGCTGCGCAACAACACCTATACCAACGTGATGGCGGTCTGGGTGCTGCAGCGGGCGCTCGAGGCGCTGGAGGTCCTGCCGGCGCACTACCGGCAGGAACTGGTCGAGGAGCTGATGATCCGCGACGAGGAACTGGACCGCTGGCGCGACATCACCCGCAAGATGAAGGTCGTTTTCCACGCCGACGGGGTGCTGACCCAGTTCGAGGGCTATGAGGACCTGCTGGAGTTCGACTGGGAGGGCTACCGGGAGCGCTACGGGAACATCCAGCGGCTGGACCGGCTGCTGGAGGCCGAGGGCGACAGCGCCGACCGCTACAAGCTGGCCAAGCAGGCCGACGTGCTGATGCTGCTGTTCCTGCTCTCCCGGGACGAGCTGCGCGAGTTGCTGCGCTACCTCGGCTACGAGATGAGCACCGACCAGCTCGCCCGCACTGTCACCCATCACCTCGAGCGCACCTCGCACGGCTCTACGCTCAGCGGCGTGGTCACCGCCTGGGTCCTGGCCCGTTACCAGCCCGAGGAGGCCTGGCGGTTCCTGCAGCAGGCGCTGCAGGGCGACGTCGCTGACGTTCAGGGCGGGACCACCGCCGAGGGTGTGCACCTCGGGGCGATGGCGGGGACGGTGGACATCGTGCTGCGTTGCCTGACCGGGATGCGGGCCCGCGGGCCGGTGCTCCGCTTCGACCCGGCGCTGCCGCCGGAGGTGAAGCAGCTCAAGTTCAGTGTTCACTACCGCGGCCACCGCATTGACGTCGCCCTTGCCCCGGACCACATGCGGCTCGGCTCCCGACCCGGCGTCGCCGCACCCATCAGCGTCCTCGTCCGCGACCAGACCGTCGAGCTGGCCCCCGGCCAGGAGCGCGAAGTCTCGCTGGGGCGGACGCCATGAGCGCCGGCACCTCGGTCCCGAGCAGGCGGCACGGCTGGTGGAGCGGGCGCAAAAGGTCGCCCTGTGCCTGGACTTCGACGGTACCCTCAGCCCCATCGTCGAGGACCCGCAGGCGGCCCGGCCGCTGCCCGGCATCGTCGAGCTGCTCGGCCCGCTGGCGGAGCGGTTCGCCGCCGTCGCTCTCGTCTCGGGCCGTCCGGCCGCATACCTGGCTGAGCACGCGCGGCGCGCGGCGTCCGCTACCTAGGTCTGTACGGGCTGCAGGAGATCCGCGAAGGGCAGCTCCGGGTGGACCCGCGCCTGAAGGCGGCGCGGCCGGCGGTTCTGGCCGCCGGCAAGGCGCTGCGAAACGCCCCGGCCGTGCGCGACAGCGGCGCCTGGCTGGAGGATAAGGAGTACGCGGTCGCCGTCCACACCCGCCGGCTCGCCGACCCCGGCCAGTGGGCCAGCCCGATCGACCAGGCCGCCCGGAAAATCGCCGGGCAGTACGCCCTCGAGGTCATCCCGGGGAAGCTGGTCTGGGAGCTGCGGCCGCCGGTGCGCCGCGACAAAGGCGACGCGGTCCGCCGGGTCGTCGCCGAGTCCGGCGCCCGCGACGTGGTGGTCGTCGGCGACGATCTCGGCGACCTGCCCGCCTTCTCCGCGGTAGCCCAGCTCGCGGGCCAAGGTCACAAAGGGCTGCGGGTGGCGGTGCGCGCCGAGGAGGCTCCGCCTCAGCTGCTCGCCGAGGCCGACCTCATCATCGAGGGGCCAGCCGGAGTCCTCGACTTCTTGCAGCAGCTTGCCGCCTGAAGGCCCGGGGGGTGGGGCGAGCTTCTCCGGGGATGGACCAGCTTGGACCATGCCGCCAGCGCGGGCAACGGATAGGCCTCCACCGCCTGCCCGGCGGCCAGTTGCTGCTCGGCCAGCACCGCCGACGCCCCGTTCTGGCAGCTTCCTTACCGGCACCCGGTACTGCGGCAGTCTCGACTCGGATGAGCGACGCGCCTGCTCTTGTGCGAGAGCGGCAGCGGTCGCTGCTTGCTGAGCACGCATCCCCGGCGGACCGGGCAAGCGCCGACACGTCTGAACTGCCCACTGCTGCTCTCTTCCGGCGGAGCGGTCGAATCACGGTCGAGAGTCGCGCGTGCCTGGTCGTCCTCAAACTCGCAAGCCTGCTCGGGCGCCGCGAAGACTCTCGCGCTCCGACATCGCCATCCGACGCCACCAGGTCCTGGTCAACTGCGCGTTCAGCTTCTGCTGGGACGCCTGGTTCGCCCATCCGGTGCCCTCACCCGCCACGCCGCCGGCTCCAGGCGCTGCCGGCGGAGAGAGGGGGGCCCGGGCATACGGACCCTATCCGCGGCATGAGAGTGTCTCTGTCTGATGCCCACGTCTGCATACATGGGCTAGGAGAGCGCCCGTCGAACAGCGAACGTTAGTGCTTCGATGCTGCTGATCTCTCCCAGCAAGCATCGGCACTTTCCGCACTGTCCCCACAAGGGTGATGATCCCGGCTACAGTCACTGGGCTGAGATCGACACGCCAAATGCATGACAGCGGCGGGGAAACGGTGAGCAGCTTCGAGCCACCGACGGCTCATCTATGCAACTGATCGCAAAGACCAGATGCCCGGACTGCATCGATCATGGCCCATGTTAGTCCTGGCGCTCTAGCCCTTACCCATGCACGGCCGCGGCGGATGAGCACGTCTGCTACCGTCCGTGCCTCTTTCCGAGAGTCGGAAGGCCGCCGGAAACGGTGCGAACGCTCCTGCTTTTGTCGGCTTCGTCCTTCCTTTCGGCTTCCGCAAGCCGCCGAGCTTCTTTCCGTCGGACGCGTTCAAGGTCCAGCCACTGCTTGAGCGCACGCTGCTCTGGTGAGAGTTCCCGGGAATTGAAGGCGGGCTGCTGAAGTGGCGACTCCTGGCCACCTTTAACGCTAGTGGTCGGCACTGCCGAGCTGCGGGCCCTCTCTACCAGTCTCTCGCAGCGACCGCATACGGACGTTCGGTTAGCGGCAATCTCCGCAGCCACGATTTCACTCGAGACAATCTCAAGCTCACATGGAATGTGCTTGCCACACATGGTTGCATACTGACGATCGGGGTCGGGACGATGCCATGCTGCCTCGTGCATCGCCCATTTGGACCATCGATCTCTGGTCACATCTCTAACATACTCTCTGAAGGTGGCAGTGAGGTTGGGGCAGCAGGCAAGGTCACCGATGAGCGAGGGGAGCCGGCGAACATCTGCGGCCGTCACGCACTCAGAGCGCCATCGGTGACCGGACGTCCTAATCCCGGAATTTAAGGTCACTTGTGACCCGTAGGAGATGCTTGCGCGCCAGATCGACCTGTCTGTGCTCTTGCCCTCGGGACGCCAAGGGGCCCACCACCGCGCCAGCGACTCAGTGTGCGCGTCCGTCGAGAGAGGAGTCCACACGAAGAGTGACGCGGTATCAGCCCGTGTCTGTCCGAGGTGGCCGGACGGCGAAGATGACCTCAGGCCGCACACGCCCGCCCCATGCGGCAGATGAGTGCGACGGGTCAGTGTCATGTGAGCTCGATTCCCGAGCTGCCGCCGGTTATCGAGCGTCGTCCGCCCTCGGACAGAGACCGGCCCAAGATTCCTGGTCAGGGATAGCCATCGGCGAAAAAGGGCTTTACGTTCCAGGTGTGAGCATGACGCAGGTTCCGTTGTCTGGACCCGCAGCCGCCGCTGTCGGGCTGGCTGCGCTTGGCGTGATCGTAATGGATGTCGGCTGGCAGGTCGTTCGCCACGGCGCGGTGATGGCGCATGAAGGGGCTCACGCTGTGGCGGATTCTCTGCTGGGCCGCCAAGTCGATCACATCGAACTGAACTTTGACGCCGAGAACTCAGGCGCCACCTACCCGAAGAACGAGGGCGGGTGGCTGGCGAGGGTCGTCGTCGCTTTCGTTGGCTACATTGGGCCCAGTTCGTTCGGTCTCGGCGCGGCGAAACTCATCCAGCAGGGGCACGCGGTGACCGTGCTGTGGGTGACCCTTTTACTGCTCGGGATTCTCCTGCTCCTGCTCCGCTGGTCTTTCGGCCTGCTCACGGTCACCCTGGCGGGCGGATTGGTGTATATCGTTGGCCGCTACACGCCGGTGTCGGCCCAGATCGTCGCCGCCTACGCGATCGCCTGGCTCCTCCTGCTCGCCGGAGTTCGCGGGATCCTAGTCCGGGGCATACGATCGGGTGATGGACGAAAGCTCAGCCAGCTTACCCTTATCCCGCGCTTCATCTGGTTCTTGCTCTGGCTAGCGTCCACAGTCGCGGCGGTCGCCATCGGCGGCGAATGGCTGGTAATGCGAACCTAAAGCCAGGACTGCTGTCCGGTCAGCCATGATAGGCGTCACGTCGCGTCCCCGGCTATAGTCGACGTGCCCGGCCGGGCGGGATCGCCGACGCAACGCCAAGCCCGCGGCGACGCGCCCATTCTGACGGCGGCAGATGAGTGCATTCTGCGGCAACACGATCTTCCGTACTCCGGCCTGAGGGCCCGCCGCTGTGCCTAGCGGTTGAGGTACTGTGCCGCGAGCTTGGGCGGCGCGCAGGCCAGCCAGCCGTCGCTGACCGCCTCGCGCAGTGCCTTCTCGGTGACCAGCCGCAGCTGGATAAGTATGGCCGAGTGCCCGTCGAAGTGCGGGATCGTAAAGAACGCCTCCGGATGCGCAGCGAGCATGGCCTCCTTCTCGCCGAGGTCTCCGACGCGCACAGCCAGGATCGGCCCTGCGGAGGGTATTTCGTCGCCGAACCGCCTGATGTCCGCCTTGCTGAACGGCCGGTCCCACGCGAACGCCTTCCCCGCCACGAACCAGGTGCGGTTGCCATGCCGCTCACCTTCGGTGACCTCGGGCAGCTCGCATACTAGGCGGGTAACGTCCTCAAGAGTTGCCACCCTCAGCACCGTACCGCTCTGGCCGGTATGGGGCCGTTACGCGTGCCGCCCTGACGGCCTTCACTGGTTCGCCTGCCGAGGCCAGCCTCGGCCTCGATGCCACCGCCCCACCCCTACCCCGGGCCTGCTGAGGTCCCTCCCGGCGGCAAGAGAGTGCGAGCTGCGGCCCGGTAGCGTCAGGGGCCTCGGCACGGTAATACCTGGTTATACTTTTGGTGTGAAGACAGCGATCTCGCTTCCGGACGACACTTACGAGCAGGCCACCAGGCAAGCCGCCGAGCTTGGTATCAGCCGGTCCGAGTTCTTCGCCCGTGCTGCCCGCAACTACCTTGACCAGCTCGCCGTGCAGTCGCTGACCAGGCAGATCAACGAGGCGTTGCAGGGGGCCTCGGACGACTCTAACGCCGCCGCTTCCGCCGCTGGCCGCCGCTACCTGGCGGCCCAGGACGACGACTGGTGACCAGCCGCGGCAGTATCTGCTGGGCTGATCTCGGCGAGGCACACGGCAGCAAGCCCGCTAAACGGCGCCCCGTCCTGGTCGTTCAGGCCGACTCTTTCAACGCCAGCCGCCTGAACACCACCATCGCCGCCGTCATCACCTCAAATACCACCCTGGCCGTGATGCCTGGCAACGTATTCCTGCCCGCAGTGGCCTCGGGCCTGCCTAAAGACTCGGTGGTTAACGTCACGGCCCTGGTGACCCTCGACAAGATCGATCTGGAGCCACCTGTCGCCCGCCTGCCGACATCGCTTATGAGCGAGGTCGACCGGGGACTCCACCGGGTACTCGGACTGTAACCGCAACGCTCCCAGAGCGGCATGAGCGCGTGTTTTCGTGCATCGCTGCGCTGCATAAACGTGCAGGCTGATGGGCCACTCACCGCCGCATGCCTGATCAGTTCGGCAGCATCTGACGAGTCCGCGGCCGCCGCAGCGGATAGCCGGATATTGACAAGACCCATGTATTGGGCCCGCCGAGATGGCTCATTTCGAGATGGCTAGGTTCTGCTCACCGTGTAGCGGCGCGAATTTGCGCCGGTTAGCCTTCCCCTGGGAGTTGTGGGATGTTTTCCGGTTTCCGGCAGCGACGCGGTTCCCGCGGGCGCGGCTCGTCTTCCGCAGTGAGATCGCGGCCGCGGCTCCGGTCCCGGCCGATGGGTATCCAGACCCGCGGCTGGCGTCGCCCCGAACCGGCACCCCCTGGCCTGTCACATGCAGAAAGGCCGCGACCGGCGGCTTACATCTGGCAGGCCGTCCCGAAGGAGGTAACACCATGCAGGACTTCAAGAGAGGGACAGTCCGGGCGAACCAGCTGACGTTCGAGTACCTGACCGCAGGAGACGGCCCGCTCGCGCTTTGCGTGCACGGTTTCCCCGACTCGCCCTACAGTTACCGCTACCTGCTCCCGGCGCTCGCTAAGGCCGGCTACCGGGCTGTGGCCCCGTTCAACCGCGGGTTCGCACCGACCGAGCTGCCCGATGACCGCCACCATATCCACTCCAGCACGATGGCCGCCGACCAGATAGCGCTGCACGAGGCGCTTGGCGGCGACTCCGATGCGATCCTGATCGCGCACGACTGGGGCGCAGTAGGCGCATGGGGGGCGGCCGGCAAGGAACCCGGCCGGTGGCGCCGCTGCGTTGTCCTCAACATCCCGCCGTTCGCGATCTTCGGCGAGAACATCGTCACCTACGACCAGATCAAGCGCTCGTTCTATTTCTGGTACTTCCAGAATCAGCGGGTGGCCGAGGATGTCATCAGGGCCGACAACTTCGCGTTCATCGACAGGATCTGGGCCGACTGGTCTCCCGGCTACGACGCCTCCGAGGACCTGCCTAAGGTCAAGGAGTGCATCCGCGATCCGGCGCATTTCAGGGCTGCCCTGGGCTACTACTGGGGACAGTTCGACCCCAGCCGGTTCGGCTCCGAGGAATGGGCGGCTGAGCAGGCGGCGGCCTGGGGCAGGGACATCACCCAGCCCACGCTGTACTTGCACGGCACCAAGGACGGCTGCCATGGCATGACCCAGGAGCAGGTGAACCGGGTGCCGGACCACTGCGGCCCAGGATCACAGTCTGAGCTGATCGACGGTGTCGGGCACTTCTTGATGGTGCAGCGCCCCACCGGCATCAACAAGCGAATCCTGGAATTCCTGGCTGCATAGCTCCTCCTCGCCATCACCACGACGGCGATCATCCGGCACTGGCCTTCCCCGGACGCAATCATCCAGACCAACGTCCGGGGAACTGGCCGTGGCAGAAACCCCAACATCGACCGTGAGACGATCCTCAACGCGGCAGTTGAGGACGTTCACCTCAAGCGCGGGGATGTATAAATATACGGCTAGGCTGATCGTCCATTGGGGCATGTTAGGGTGCCCGCAGGCGGGGCGCACTGCTGTGACCAAGGGGCGGGACATGGAACACTGGACGGATTTCGGCGTGGGCCAGCTTCCCTCCTTTTCGGCGCGCAAGAGGGTTGAGTTCCCGCCGCCATTCGAGGCGCTTTTCGGTGAACTGGCCGGTACCGTCCAGCGGCCGCTGCAGGGTCTCACCTCGGACGGCACCGTCCAAGCTGGGCTGTTCCCCCTTCGGTCGACCGGTGTGAGCACGGCGCCGATCACGGACGCTGCGAGACATTTCCTCGGTGCGCTCAGCGCTGATCAGCGCCAGCGGGCTGTGTTTCCTCTGGACGCTGCGGAGCGTCGGATGTGGTTGAACATTCACCCTTTCGTATTCCGCCACGGCGTGATGCTGGAGGATCTGCCGCCCGCGACCCGTCAGCTCGGACTGCGACTACTCGAAGCCAGCCTGTCGGCTCGGGGCTTCGCTCAGGCCCGCGACATCATGCGACTGAACCGCCTCCTCGCCGAGGTGACAGGACTCCCCGACGACTTCGGCGAGTGGCCGTACTTCCTGTCCTTCTATGGTGAGCCCGACGCCGAACGGCCGTGGGCCTGGCAGATCGACGGCCACCACCTGTGCCTCAACGGCACCGTCATCGGTGACCAGTTCCTGCTGACACCCAGCTTCATGGGCTCAGAACCGTGTCAGGTGTTCGACGGCCCGCTGGCCGGCACGATGGTCTTCACCGCTGAGGAGCGAGCTGGCCTGGATCTCATCCGCTCCCTTGATGACCGGCAGGCGGCCCAGGCTGTCCTGCGACCGTCGATCTATCCCGATGACCTCCCCGCGGAGTTGCAGGACCCTCTCGACGGCCGGATCCAGGCCGGTGCGTTCCGGGGGGACAACGCTGTGGTTGCTTATGCGGGTGTCTGCGCCGCTGACCTGACCGGTATCCAGCGCCGGTGCCTGCGGGCTCTGGTCGCCGCTTATGTCGGCTGGACGTCCGAGGGCCACTCTGGGGTGAAGATGTCCGAAGTGGATCAGCATCTGGATGAGACCTACTTCGCGTGGATGGGTGCGGTCGCCGATGATGGCCCCTTCTACTACCGGGTCCAGAGCCCGGTCGTGCTCATCGAGTTCGATCACCATCCTGGCGTCGCGTTCGACAATTTCGTGCCATCGCGCAATCACATTCACGCCGTCGTCCGCACGCCAAACGGCGGCGACTACGGTCTCGATCTACTCCGCCAGCATCACGAGCGGTACGACCACAGCACCGGGATCCACACCGCCCGGCCATAACACCTGGGCTTCCGTTCTATTCACCTATACGAATAGGTGGCGCAATGTGCGGCTGCGACGTTAGCCCGCCGGCTCAATTATGGAAGATTATGTATGGCTGTGCATAAATACGCGCATAGGCAACGCCCTCACGCATGAGCGTACGTCCCACCGAGTACCCGATTGTCTGATTTCAGTTCACCGGCGGTGAGCACTATAGATTTCGTGACCACGCATCTTGGGGGATGCTGATGGTCTTGCGGGGGAAGAGTGCGGTCATGCGGCGACAGGTCGGCGATGACCAGGGCGTGGTCGCTGGCCGGCGGCGATGCCGTCGTCGTGCAGGTGGCTGATGTGGTCGACGGTCCAGTGGGCGGTGAGCCAGATGGAGTCGAAGCGGTCAGCCAGGGCGGCTGCCTCGGCGGGATGATCAGCGAGCCGGCACCGTGGTCCATCCTGCAGGGGATGGATTTTGCCCGGTCCGAAGAGCAGGTCATCACCGGGCTCACCGTTGAGACGGCGGCTGCCGGAGTGCCAGTGCGTGCGCGTTGCCACAAAGGCGGCCGCGTCGATCAGCGGGGTATTGGCATCGGCACCCAGCAGGACCGGTCCCCCGGTGGGCCGCTAGCCACCTGGCAAAGGTGACCGCTTGGCGCGGCTTGATGATTCCCCAGCTCACTCACTCCGGGAGGCGCGTGGTCGGACAAGGCGGTCAGTCCGAGCCCCTCCACGGTCGTCCCGGTCGGCAAGATCCGCTCCGGCAGGGGCACACCGTCCGGGATCCAGGCACCCTGCGGGGCCGGGCCGCGGCCGGCGATCGCGACCCCGCGGGACCGGACCGGACGGCCATCGGCGGCCCGCTGTCTCAGCTGTGCCGCGCAGATCAGCCAGTCAGCCCCTGCCGCCTGGCGGAGAGTTTCAGCCGAACCGAGATTGACTTCCTGCAGCAAGATCAGGTCTGGTTTGACCTCACGTAGCAGTTTCCCCATGGAGCCGAACTCCGGCGGCACCCCGGTAATTCAGATTCCACCACACCACTCGCACGAGCGAATCCGGCCCGAATGCGTCGCGCGTGCGCAGGCGCTGCCGGCACCGCGAAGGCTTACCCGCACGGCGCTTACGGACAAGCACGCTGGCCACCGGGCGCATCTGCCAGCCGGGAATGAGGGACATCGCGCTTGACGGTGCGTCTCTGGGCTGAGGCGCCCCTGGCGCCCAGCGACCGGCACTCTCACGGCAGCCTAGCCAGATCACGGCCAGCAGGCTGACTGTGCTGAACCGGCGCGAAACATCGCAAGCCACCCGCTGCTACCAGCCATTACGCCAACTCCACCGGAGAGGCGACCGGGGCAGGCCAGAATCCCGGCTCACTGCCGAAAAGGTCATGCCGCCTCTGGCCGGAGGGTCATAGCCCCCGCCTCGTTTACAAACACGTTTACAAGCGACAGCAGGAAGGCCCCTTCCGAAACCGGAAGAGGCCTCTGACCTGAGAAATTGGTAGCGGGGGCAGGATTTGAACCTGCGACCTCTGGGTTATGAGCACTACGACGCCCGTCTCCGGCGTCTCGGGTGTGCAGGTGCGTCTCGCTGACCAGGCGCGGCCGGTGGCTTCCGTCTCTGATGTGCCAGGCTCATCTCCCCCGTCTCGCCGCGTCTCGTTAGCAGATTCGTTAGCACGACTGGTTTCTGGCGTGCGGTTACATCCGGCCCGCGAAGGGCGCACCGCCCTGAATGCAGAGGCGTACGGCTGGCCGTCAGCTTGGGAGGTCACAGCCAGTCCTGCCGATCACTTTCGGGGATGCGTCACCGGCCGTGCCGAGTTCGGGCCAGGGGGATTTGCCGTGCAGGGCCTTGTTCAGGTCGGGGTCTTCGAGGAAGGGCCGGACCATGGCGGTGGCCAGGAATCCGGGGCAGACCGCGTTGACGTTGATGCGTTCGGGTGCGAAGTCCAGGTCTTGTCCACGATGGTGTGTGCAGGCCAGTGAAGATTCCGGCGTTGTTGACCATGATGTGGAGTCGCCCGAAGCTACTGACCGCGGTGCCGAGCAGATCATCATTGGCCAGCTGCCAGCTGCCAGCTGCCGGCTGCTAGCGCCGGGCGTATATTGACTCCGTGGAGTCGCCGCGTCGCCTCTCGATTCCGGGCTGCATCGGCTGCGGAGCGATGCGGCAGTATGAGAGCTGCGAGGGGGCCTGCCGCGAGCGCAGGCTCGAGCTCGTCGGCGGCAGCGATTACGACGAACTGACGGCGGTCGCGGCGGCCTGCCGCGTTCGCATTGAGGGGTTCTGGGCGCTCGTCGGGGAACTGGCGCGCACCGAGCCCGGCCCGGGCGAGTGGCGGGCCGCGTACGAGGCGCTTCAGCAGTCCGCGCGTTCGGTGCTGCGAGGCTCCGGGCCCGCAGTCAGGAGCCGCGATGAGGAGCGGCCGTCACCTGCTGGGACCGTGATCGTCTGGCGCTGCGAGGATTGCGGGGGCATTGATGCCCCGCAGGAATGTATTGATGTGTGCATCTGGGGTCCGGCCGACTGGGTGGACGCGACCTCATATGAGGCCGAGCGGTCGCGGGCCGCCCGGGATTGCGAAGTTGAGCAGTCGCTGGCCGGGCTGCTCCGCAGATTCGCGTTCGCCACGCCGCGTGACGGGCAGTGGGAACGAAGCTGGCGTGCCTTTCAATCACAAGCGCGCCTCGTGCTTCGGTCGAGGGAATCACGCAGCGTTGCGAACGAACTGGTCATCCGGCAGGCTCAAGCCGATGGATGATGCTGGGCGGAGGTCACACCGCGGATACGGTTGTCGGCGGTCACGAGCGGATAGTGCGCCAGACGGTCATTGTGATGCTCAAGAGGGGGCGTGCAAGAAGGCCGTGACACCCGGCACCAGTACCATGGCGAGCTTGGCGATCAGATTGGTCCTGTCCTGCTCCGCGGCGATGTTCCAGGTGCCGGTGACTACCAGAACGGCCAAAGGCGGCCCAGAGGGCAGGCATCTGATTGAACCGGCGTGCCACAGCAAGCGGGACCTGCGCTCCCAGGCGCGCTGCCAGATAGAGGCCACACCAGGGGGCAAGCGGGCCAGCGCCCATGCGGGCCGGAACTAAACTGTGTGTGACCGGCTGAGCGCTTGCGGCTCACCGCGGATGGGAGTAGAAACAGCTCACCGCGGATGGTAATAGAAACAAGCGGATGGTAGTAGAAACAAAAGGCCGCTGAATCGCCGGGGTCAAGGCGTGATCCGGTCGCGCGCTGGCCTGAAGCGCACACGACAGGGGGAACGAATGACCGCGTCGATGGACGAGGAGCGGGCAGGCGTCTCCTCGTCTCCAGCCACCGAGCATGAGGAAGCCGGCGACCCGGCCTGCTGGGCGCACCGCGTCTGCCCGGAATGCAATCGGCTCAACCAGGCGGACCACCCGGACGCGTGTGAGGCATGCGGGGTGGCCTTTCCCGCCTACTAGGCGCGAGGTGCCGGCCTTCGAAAGTGTTTCCGGGCAGCGAGCCCGGCAGCTTGCCTAAGGGAAACCAGACTTCCCAGCGGGCATCGTGCGCGTCGCTCGGTTTCATCTTCGGCCCCGCCACGGCCCTGGCGTCCGGGCAATACCGTCGGCTGGACCGGCGAGTGTGGTGATGCCGCGGCCGCGCTGCAGGCCTTCCGGGAGCTGCTGCCCGACCAGGTCCGGGTGCTGGGCCCGGACCATCCCGGCGTCCTGGCCGCCCGCAGTAACACCGCCGCCTGGACGGCACGATCAGGCGGCGTCGCCCGGAACGAATCTGAAGCGGATCCAGACGGCCCAGAGCGTGAGAGCAACACCAGCCGATCGTGAGTCCACTGCTCTAGACCTTCATCGACATGGCCCGAGTAGATCGAATACGGATCCCCTGGCCACCCGGAAGATCTCGAATCCGGGCGCTCAGGACACCGGCAGGTGTCTCTGGGCTGAGACGCTCTTGCGCCCAGCGACGGGCAGCCGCGCGATAGCGCGGACTGACTAACTGCTCCCTAGCCAGCCGCCCACACCGGCACAGAACACGGCAAGGCACTGCCGCTACCAGCCCGTATGCCGATACGGCCGGCTAAGCGGTCGCCGTTGGTCAGGAACCCTGGGGGCATGGGGAGAAGGGCAGGAAAGTCACTTTGGCCGAAGGCCATTAGCAAACTCGTTAGCACGCTACAGCAAGAATGCCCTCTCAAGATTGGGAGGGGCCTCTGACCTGCTTAATTGGTAGCGGGGGCAGGATTTGAACCTGCGACCTCTGGGTTATGAGCACTACGACGCCCGTCTCCCCCGTCTCGCACAGTCCCCTGCGTCCATAATGACCTCGGCAAACGCCAAGCGCGTCTCTCACCAGAGCAGGCAGCGTCTCAGCTAGCCCGCCTGGTCTCAGGATGCTTGGTGCACAAGTACGTGCACAGAACCGGCGTCTGGATGGACGCATTTCCACATCCAGACATCCGCCCTTCGCGCCTGGACGCTCGTCTGCCGCGTACTGCAGTCTCATGAGGTCTCGATGACGGACCTCCATGGCATGGGCGGTCGGTGTCAGTTGTCAGGCCGTGTGCCAGAGAGGCGCCTTGGACCGCCCACGGGAGGTCTTGACACCCCCGTTGGAAGTTAGGGTCGGAATCAGCCTTCGGGTTGGGCTCAAAACGAGATGACCGCAATGGCCCTCCAGATGGCTCGCAGTCGCGCTGGTCACCTTCCCTGGTTTGATCTCTGGGCTCCCGGTGGTTGCTAGGAGGGCGCTGCGCCGACGTCGGACAGCGCCGCGCGGAGCTCCTTGCGGGAGCTGACCCCGAGCTTTCCGAACACCTTGCTCAGGTGCCATTCCACCGTGCGCGGACTAAGGAACAGCTGGGCCCCGATCTCCGGGTTCGTCTGCCCGCCGGCGGCCAGGCGGGCGACCTGCACCTCCTGCGGGGTGAGTTCGTCGAGCGTCTCGACCGTGCGCTTACGCACTGTCTCGCCGGTGGCCAGCAGCTCGCGGCGGGCGCGCTCTGCGAACGCCTCCATGCCCATGTCCGAGAGCATCGCGTAAGCGACTCGCAGCTGCTCACGAGCATCGACGCGGCGGTGCTCGCGCCGGAGCCATTCGCCGTACAGGAGGTGCGCGCGGGCCAGCGTCGCGCGGGTCTTGATGTGCGACAGCCGTTCGATCGCCTCCCGGTAGAGCCGCTCGGCCGTGCCCCCCTCGGCCAGCATCGCGGCAGCACGCGCGTGGGTCCCGAGCGCCCAGTCCGTGTCGGCGGCATGCGTGATCTCAGCGAGCTGGGCGAGCGGACCGGTCGCGCGCTCCGCCTGGCCGCTGCGCGCGGCGGCCTCGATCAGCTCCGCCAGCAGCAAGATCGGCGGCCCCAGCCCGCGCGCAGCCTCGGCGGCCCGCTCGGCCACGGCCAGGGCGTCCTCGTAGCGGCCGAGCCCGTTATAGCGGATCGCGCCGCCCCAGTCGTTGGCGGCGAGCCAGAGCCCCTCGCCGCGTCGCAGCACGTCCTGCCGTCGCGCCTCGATGAGCGTCAGCGCCTCGGCGTCCCGTCCCCGCCAGTTCGCCAGCACGATCGAGGTGCGCAGCGCCAGGTGACTACCGGTGGCCTCGACGACGGCATCCGACTCGGCGGCCAGCGACATAGCCACCCCGGTCCTGCCTGAGAACAGCTCGACGAGCACGCGGTCGGTGAGCGCGACGGGCAGCGCGGAGAACGCGCCCGCGCGGCGCGCGACATCGAGATGGCGCGCGGTGAGCTCGTCCCACGCCCCATCATCGGCCAGCGCCCGGGCGATGCGGCAGGCCAGCCACAGCCAGCGCAGCTCGTCCTCCTCGGAGAGCGGCTCGTCCCGGAACGCGCGCAGCGCGGCCTTCAACGCCGGCGCCCCCGCGCCGTAGCCCTCGCGGGTGAGGAGGGCGAGCCCATCCAGCAGCAGATCGCAGGCGCGCGTGGAGGGCTCCCAGTCGGCGGCCAGAACGGCCGCGGCGACCTCGCGCTCATCGCCCCCGCGCACTAGGCGGTCGGCGGAGAGGGCAGCCGCGAACGCCTCTAGGTATGTCTCGCGGGCGAGCCTCGGATCCAGCGGCTCGAGCCGCCTGGCCGCCTCGAGCAGCAGGGGGGGAGCGTCGCGGCCGCGCGTCATCGCGAATGTGATCTGCGCGTGCAACAGCCGCGCGCGGGCTCGCTCGTACTCGTCCAGCGGCCCCGCCTGCGCCAGCGCAAGCAGCCGGAGCGCCGCATCGGGCGCGCCAGCTTGGTGCTTACCCTGGGCGGCGAGGAGCGCACGTTGCGCCCGGCGCCTCAGATCGGGCGTCAGCTCGGCGGCGCGCTCGTGAAATGCCGCCCCCGCCGCCAGGCCGCCGCGCGCCCGCGCTCGCCCGGCCGAGCGCTCCAGCTCGGCGGCGACGTCCTCGTCGAGCCCGGCTGCCGCCTGAGCGCGGTGCCAGGCGCGGCGATCCGGATCGACGTCGGCATCGGTGGCCTCGGCGAGCGCGCGGTGCACGCGCCGGCGCTCCTCCGGCGCGCCAGCGCGGTAGACCGCCGAACGCACGAGCGGATGACCGAAGCGCACCTGCGCGCCGAAAACAACCAGTCCGTCGGCGGCCGCCGGCGCGGCCGCGTCCGGCCCGATGCCGAGCGCGGCGACCGCCCGCCACACCAACACCGGATCCCCTGCCGGCTCAGCCGCCGCGACGAGAAGCAAGAGCCGCGTCGACGGCGGGAGCGGCGCCAGCCGCTCCCGGAAGCTCTGCTCAATCCGCCCCGGCACCGCCGGGGCGCCGGACAGCCCGAACCCGCCCGCGAGCTCGGCGGGCGTACGGCCACGTGGCAGCTCGAGCAGCGCCAGCGGGTTGCCGCGCGTCTCGGCCACGATCCGATCACGCACCCGCTCATCGAGCGGACCGGCGAGCACTGTCCCGAGCAACTCCTGCGCATCACCGTCGTCTAGCCCGCCCACGGCGAGCTCCGGCAGGCCCTCAAGATGCCGCTCGCCGCTCGGCTCGCGCACAGCGAAGACCAGCCCGACCGACTCCGCACCGAGACGGCGCGCGACGAAGGCCAGCGTCTGCGCGGAAGCCGCGTCGAGCCACTGCGCGTCGTCCACGATGCAGACGAGCGGTCGCTTTTCCGCAATGTCCGACAGCAGACTGAGCACCGCCAGGCCGACGAGGAACCGATCCGGCGCGTCGCCGGCGCGCAAACCGAACGCAGTGCCAAGCGCACCGCGCTGCGGGCCGGGAAGGTGCTCCAGGCGATCGAGGAACGTTGCGCACAGCTGCTGCAACCCCGCGTACGCGAGCTCCATCTCCGACTCGACGCCAACCGCCCGGGCAATGCCGCACCCGGACGCGTGCCGCACCAGATACTCCAGCAGCGCGCTCTTGCCGACTCCGGCCTCCCCGCGCAGCACCAGCGCCCGGCTCGGACCCGCGCGCACACTCGCCACCAGCTGATCCAGCGCGGCGCACTCGCTGCGTCGGCTAAGCAGCCGCCGCGCTGAAACAGGAGCCGACATTGCCACCAACCGAGCCTCATCCACCGAGCCTCATCCACCGAGCCTAGGAACGCCGCCCCACGTTGGCAACCTCGGCGCCGTGGACCCCGTGACCCCGGGATCGGGCACCCCGGGGATCTGCACCAGGGACCTTACCGGGGGCGACCGGCAGGCGCAGAGGTCATCGTTGATCGCATCACCAATACGAAGACCCATTGAGGTCTTCCTTCTGAAAGAAAGCGTCATGCAAGCAACACAACCCAGGAGGCAGCCATGAGCGCCACCGAAGTACACAACGGCAGGCCTGACGCGGCCGCGGCCAACGTCGACATGCACCTTGAGGTCGAGATCATCCCCGTGTCTGACGTCGACCGATCCAAGAAGTTCTACCAGCGGCTGGGCTGGAGGCTCGACGACGACGTCGCCCCGCTTGACGGCCTCCGCATCGTCCAGTTCACGCCCCCGGGATCCGCGGCCTCCGTCACGTTCGGCACGGGCCTCACGACGGCCGCGCCTGGCTCGGCCGAGGGAGGGCTGATCGTCTCCGACATCGAAGCGGCCCGTGACGAACTCACCGGCCGTGGCCTCGACGCCAGCGAGATCTGGCACGGCCCGCCGTTCCCCCGCGAGGCTCGGCAGCCCGGTCCCGACCCCGAGCGCACCAGCTACGGGTCGTTCTTCTCCTTCAACGATCCGGACGGCAACACCTGGCTGGTCCAGGAGGTCACGACGCGGCTCCCCGGCCGGATCGCCGCTGACACGGCTTTCGCATCCACAGCGGACCTGGTAAGCGCGCTTCAGCGTGCCGAGGCGGCCCACGTCGAGCACCAGAAGCGCACGGGGCGGTCGCACCTTTTTCACCGGTCAGACCAGGACGAGAACTGGCCAGCCTGGTACGCCGCCTACATGGTGGCGGAGCAGGCCGGGACGGACATGCCCACGTGACCGATTTTTGGGTTCGCCCGAGGGTGTCCCGGGTGCAGCGACCGGGGCGACGAGGCCACAGGAACGGGTCCTCGGTAAGCAACTGCTGATCCTATTATCAGCGCGGGACCCGCGGCTGTGGGTCCCGCGTTGCGGACCGGCAGCTGCGGCCAATTCACGACAACTGGCCGCTTGCCCTCGCGCGGCAGGGCTCGAGCCGCGGGTGGTGCGCCGATCCTCCTCGCCGCAGAGCGAACATAGCGTGTCGCGCACCCTCCCATCGTCACGGACGGGTGACCCCCGACGGGGCCGGGCCGCCGCGCGCGACTACTACCTATACCTAACGCAGTCCCGTCCCCTGGCGTGCCGAACGCCCCAGCGTCAGGCGAGGACATGACCGGCGGGACGCCGCACTCACTACTCCACGCATGACTGATCGAGGCGACTGAAGACAGTCACGGGTCGCCGGAATCGCAATGCAACAGACCGATCACCGAATGGAGACTTTAATGCCATTTGTCAAAGTCGGAACTGAGAACAGCGCCGACATCGAGATCTACTACGAGGATCATGGCGGCGGGCAGCCCGTCGTGCTGATCCACGGCTACCCGCTCAGCAGCCGCGCCTGGGACAAGCAGGTCCCGGTCCTGCTGGAGGCCGGGCACCGGGTCATCACCTACGACCGGCGCGGGTTCGGCAAATCCAGCCAGCCGGCATCCGGGTATGACTACGACACCTTCGCCGCCGACCTCAATATCCTGCTCGAACACCTCGACCTGCGCGACGCCGTGCTGGCCGGCCACTCGATGGGCACCGGCGAGGTCACCCGCTACCTAGGCCGCTACGGGTCGGCACGGGCGGCCAAGGGCGTGCTGGTCTCCCCGATCCTGCCGTACCTGCTTCAGGCCGACGACAACCCCGACGGGGTGCCGCGAGGCCTGCTCGACGGGTTCGTCCAGGCCGCCCGGGCCGATACGCCGGCCTGGATGAAGGGATTCCTGGACACTTTCTACAACATCGACACCCTGCGCGGCACCCTGGTCAGCGACCAGGCCTGGCAGGCCAGCTGGAACCTGGCTGTCACCGCATCGGCCACCGCCGCAGTGGCCTGCATCGGCACCTGGACCACCGACTTCCGCGACGACCTGCCCAAGATCGACGTACCGGTGCTGGTCGTGCAAGGCGACGCGGACCAGGTGCTGCCGCTGGACAAGACCGGCCAGCGCCTGCCCGGCCTGATCAAGGACGTGGAGCTCGTCGTGGTCGAGGGCGCCCCGCACGCCATCGCCTGGACGCACGCCGACCAAGTCAACACCGCCCTGCTCGACTTCCTGCGCACCTGAACCCCGGCCACCCAAACGCCCGGGTGCGCAGGCCGCACGGAGCGTCCTGCAACAAGAGATGGCCGCCGCCCCTGTCATGCCATCGCGGCCCGGACCCCAGCCCACGCCGGTCCGGGCCGCAGTACCGCCGGGCCTCGCCATCATCACCAAAGGAGCCACCATGTCTAACCATTTCAGCGCCGACAATCTCAAGTTCCCCGGCGACGACCGGCGTCTGGATCTCACCGATGTGTACATGTTCACCTCGGCCGACGATGCGGACAAGACCGTGCTGATCATCGACTCGAACCCGACCAGCGCCCCGCCCCCGATCCCGGCACCGGTGACCGGCCCAGAGTTCTGCCCCGGCGCGTTCTACCGAATCAACATCGACAACGACGGCGACAACCAGGCCGACGTCGCGTTCACGTTCGTGTTCTCCGAGTTGGAGAACGGCAAGCAGACCGGCACCGCCTGGTACGCCACCGGCGCCGTCGCCGGCCAGCTCGAGCCGGCCGGCGAAGTGCTAGCCGAGAACATCCCGGTCAGCTTCGACAGCACGGCGCAGCCCGTACTGGCCGGCCGGATCCGGCTGTGCGCCGGGCTACGCAGCGACCCGTTCTTCGCCGACGTCGAAGGCGCCCTGCACGGCTTCGTCTGGACCGGGCACGACGACTTCGCCGACAACAACGTCGACTCCATCACGCTGGAGGTGCCCAGCGACATGCTCGGCGGCCCGGTGATCGGCGTCTGGGCCACGGTCAGCCGGTACCAGGACGGCGTGCTCGAGCAGCTGGACCGCGGCGGGAACCCAACCATCAACCCGTTCATCAACCCCGACGGGGAGAAGAACCTCTACAACTCCCGGCAACCGGCCGACGACGTGACCAACTACCTGGGGCCGTGGTCCATGATCCTGGAAAACGCCGGCGGCTACTCAGCCGAGGCGGCCAAGGCGGCGGCCCTGGAGGTACTGCCCGACATCCTGCACTACGACCGCACCAAGCCCGCCACCTACCCCAACGGCCGCATCCTCACCGATGACGTCTACAGCAAGCGCTTTGCCTGGCTGAGCAACGGCAAGATCCCGCCGACCGGCCTCAAACCGCACGACAACCTGCTGGCCGCATTCCCCTACCTCGGCCCGCCCACCCCAAGCCACTGAGACGGCTCTTCTCCGCGCCAGCTGGCAGAACACCAGGGAACCTGGACCCAAAACTGACCCAGCCGACACGAGGCAGGTGACAAGTGCAAACGGGGTCAAACAGAACACACACCGCACTGCTGCCGACTCAGGAGGCGCTCACCATGGAATACCTCGTCATCATGACCACCCGCGTTCCGGACGGAACCTCAGAGGAAGCCATCGACGACATCCGCACCCGCGAGGACTCACGCTCGCGTGAACTCGCGTCCCAAGGTTACCTGCTCCGCTTGTGGCGGCCGCCGCTACAGCCAGGCGAATGGCGGAGCCTCGGATTGTTCGCTGCCGACGATGGCGATGCGCTCGAGAGAGTCCTCGCCTCGATGCCGCTGCGCGTCTGGCGTACCGATGAGGTCACCCCGCTCTCCCGGCACCCGAACGACCCGGCACTAGCGGCCAGTCCCGGAGCCACGGAATTTCTGACCACCTTTACCGTCACCATCCCGGAGGGCACGCCCGCCCAGACGGTGGAGGACACCAAGGCGCGCGAGGCAGAACGCGCGTACGAGCTGGCTGGGCAGGGACACCTGCTGCGGCTATGGACGCTGCCGGGCGCCGGGCGCTCGCTGGGCCTCTGGCGAGCCCAGGACGCGGCCGAGATGCAGGCGATCCTGAAATCGCTCCCGCTGGATGCCTGGATGAGCGTGCAGACCAGGCCGCTCACCCAGCACCCTAGCGACCCGGCGACAGCCAAGACCTGACCGACGCCATGACCGGAGCCGAGCAAGGCCGAGCTCGAGGCGGCCGGGGTGCCGGCCAGGGAGTGGGACCAGCCGTTCGACCAGCACGCGACCGGAAGTCCTCTCGGGTGTCCTGCGTCTCCCCCGTCTCAGCCCGTCCCGCCGCGTCTCGTGCACAAATCCGTGCACAAATCAGGTTCCTGACCTGCGGAACTTCTACGCCGGGTCATTGGGCCGACCGAAGGAACGCGGGGTCCGGCATGACGGTCGGACTCCGGAGTTCGACCGACGGATAGAGTCCGCTTGGCAAAATTGGCATAGTGGACTACGACCTGACCAGCCTCGGCGGCCGAGAAGAGCCGCCGCTGATAGACGCAGGTATACGAACATTAATGGGACTATCGGCCGCCCGGTCCCCGATGGAAAGAGACAGGTTCATACGGCCTGACCTTCGGCTTATCAGGGTGCAGCGCATTCCAGATTAAGTGCATTAGACCGCGCGAGCGCTTCCGTCTGACGCCGGGCGCAAGGTCATACTCGGTCTAGATGGTCTTTCTCCACGCTTCAGCCAGCGGGCTCCCATCGATGAAGCGGCTCACCTGCCACTCCTCGCTAGTGAAGTGCTGCACCAGGGCGTCAGCTTGGTACTCTCCGGGAGCCGCCGTCTGAATCACCACCTGCGCGCTCGGCACTTCGTCGCCTCCGACCGACGCCGGGTAGTGCTCGAGGTGGTGCACCTGCTCGAAGGGGACGTTCCCGGGCCACCATGCCCCGGCCGCGGTACCCCCCGCCAGGATGTTGACGGCCACATAATCGCCCTTGACCGGGACGGCCTGGACGGTGAATGCATCCTCCTTGACGGCAGCACCGACGAGGCGGCGGCCTGAGCTTTCGGGGTTGTCGTAAAACTCGATGCGGAAGCCTATTAATGCGCTCATGCGGGCAGCCTTACACATACGAGTGACAACAAACCATCCTTCCGATCCCTGGATCAGGCGGCCTGTCCACGATCATGCATGCCAGCGATTGCGCTTACCTGTTGCTGTACAACCTGCTGTACCGGGTTAACGCTAAGTGTCAGGACGGCCTGGCCGCGCTCGAGGCACCCGGTTGGCCTCCCGTTCGGCGATGATCTCAGGACGGAGGCAGATGACAATGCGATCAAGTAGCAAGAAGCCAAGGCTCCGCACCAAGGGTCGCGGCATGTCTCAGCCGCGCTTTCCAGGCTCATCGCAATCGAGGGTGTAGTCGGGGTCTGAATCCGCCGGCTTCGAGCAACGAGCGTGCGATGTAGTTCGTCAAGTTCCGGAATCTGAGGGCGCTGCCGCGGAGGTGTTCGAGCCTGCCATTGATGGCCTCGGTGGGGCCGTTCGACGTGCCGGGCCGGTCGAAGAACGCGAGGATGTCCGTGGCGCGTTGCTTAAGGGTCCGGCCGAGCTTGCGGATCTCGGTCAGCGTGGCCGGGACGCCGCTGGCGACGGAGTCGATCACGGCCTGCATCACGGCCTTGCCATGCTTCTTGTCGGGTTCGCGGTTGGCGGC
>Ga0302226_10000353_pt1 | contig 40086 bp, 37 predicted proteins | sample II_Palsa_E3_3_FD_193524 | JGI IMG/M metagenome (GOLD analysis project Ga0302226, IMG submission 193524) | Peat permafrost microbial communities from Stordalen Mire near Abisko, Sweden - II_Palsa_E3_3 | ecosystem: Environmental > Terrestrial > Soil > Palsa > Peat permafrost | place: Sweden...
TGTAGTGAGATTGAAGGCATCGATGTTGGGTACGGTGTGCACATATCCGACGAAGAGGTAGTTGCCGGCAGCCGTCATCGACTTCGGATTGACGCTCGTGAGGTTGATCACCGGGTCGGGCTTGGTGGTATTGCCAGCGCTCCAGCCGTGATACACCTCGATCCTCGATTGCATCGCCGTCCAGTCCGCGCTCCCGGGGATCCCCTGTGCGAGGATCATGGTGTCGCTATCCGCCAGTTAGATGATGCGCGTCAATGGCCGGATGCTCTCCGGAATGGAGATGGTGACTGCTGGTCCCCACGTCGGCTTTCCTTCACCATCGAAGCCGGTTAGCGGGTAGTGGTAAATGTGGTTCGTCCGGTCCAGACCGGCCCACACGTCTCCCCTGCTGTCAATGCAAAATCCGCCCGTGACCGCTAGTGCCGTATTGAACACGGCACCCGGAAGCGTTGCGTCCGGTATGGCAATGTAGCCGTTCGCCGCGTTGAAATGGTAGAAGTAAAAGGCGGCGGGGTTCTGGCCGGAAGCCACGAGAATGCGATTTCCGCCGACAGTGACGAGTTGACCGAAGTGCTCGTCGCGCTCTGTATCCTGCATGTTCAGGCGTGGATCGGACGGGTAGTCGAACGGATCCACCGTGTTCGCGACGAAGGTGCCGCCAGCAGTGCCCGTGTAGATGTTGGTGCCGCTATAGAAGTTGGCGCCATCCGTAGAAGGGTCCGGCGCGGCGACGCCTTCGAAGTTAAGCGACTGAAGCTTCCACTGCAGGTTGCCGGCACTGTTGTAGGAGTGGATGTCGGTGCCGCCATTGCGGCCCATGTCCCAGCTTCCACCCCACGGGTTGTTGAGCACATAAAGATTGCCGGCGGAGTCTTTGCCGATGCCGACGATGCGGGTGAAACGCTTGTCGCCGACCTGGCCTTTGATTCCCTGGGTAGCGTCGAGATAGCCGCCCTGGATGCCGAACGTGCCGGTCAGCGTCGGCGTGCCCGAAATGTTGTACAGCTTGATGTTCATGTCGGGCCCTTCATCGCCCACCATGAGTTGCCCGGACGAAGCGTCGTAATACAGCGCGGACGGTTGTGAGCCGGCAGGCATCTGGATAGTGTTCAGCGGCGCGCCAGCCGGAGTGAATTCGACAATCGTGCCCGCGCTCTTCTGGGCTACCCAGATATTTCCTGCGCCATCCAACGCGAGAGCACCGGGACTCGACACGGTGATGTCACGCTGCAAGACACCGTCGGTGGTGAAGACCCGGACGCGATTGTCAAAAAAGTCGCTCGCATAGAGCAGCGAGCCCGCCGTTGCGAGTCCCGTGATGACATCGGCCTTGCTGACGGCATTCCACACGCTGACGTCAATGACAAGATCGCGTGTCTTGGTGATGCGGTTGTATCGCCCCACCGCAGCGCTGCCGTAAGGGGTACCGCCTTGCAATGCCGCGAAGATCGAGGTGGCATTGCCGGTAATCGCCCCACCCTGAAAATCGTTGTGAAGGCCGATGGAGCCGAGGCTCGTGCCGTTCTGGTAGATCGCAACGCCGCCCTCGTCCTCGTCCCAGAACGAAGCCGTATAGATGACGCCTTCGGGTGCGACCCACATCGAGCGCGCGGTGTTACCCACATGGGTAGCATCGGTCCCATACGTATTCGCCAGCCAGTCGGTGGTGTATTGCGCCCAACACGCGGGCGCAATCACGACGAGCAGCAGACCAAGGAATACAGCATGGATTCGCTTCCTGACCATGTGATGTTCTCCTGAGACCCGGGGTCGCCCAAACCGTCAATGTGTCTCGCCCGAAGCGATCGCTTCGCTATAGACCGCGGCTACCCGCTTCGCGATCACCGAATTATCGAAGTTCGCCCGCGCATAGTCGCGGCAGGCCTGCGCATCCGGCAACTTCAAGGTGCCATCGAGCGCGGCCCCCAGACCTTCTGCAATCGCCTCTGCGCCCGTGGCCCGCAGCACCAGATTCGGCGACAACCCCGCTACGGCTTCCGGCAAGCCGCCCACAGGCGTCACGAGCACCGGTGTGCCCGACGCAAGCGACTCCACCGTAATCAGCCCAAAGCCCTCCAGCGCTACGGTCGGCACCACACTGATCGTCGCCGCGCGATACAGCGCCGCCAGATGCTGATCCGGCACGAAGCCGAGCAACTTGACGTTGTCGTCCAACCCAGCCTCGGTGATGCGCGTCTGCAACTCCTCCTGCAATCGCCCCTTCCCCGCGATCAGCAGCAGCACGTCCGGCACCCGCTTCTTCAGCAGCTTGACCGCATCGATCAGATCCTCCAGCCCCATGCGCCGCACCAGGCGCCGCACGGCCAGCACGATAGGACGGCCTTGCGGCAACTGCAGCTTCAGCCGTGCCTCGCCCGGTGTGATCGGCAAATTGAACTGGTCCACATTCACGCAACCCGGCACCACGCGTACCCGCTCCGGCGAAATTCCATAGCGCGACGTCAGGATTTTGCCGAATGCGTCGGACAACACGATCAGGCGCGACGAACGCGCATAGACCGCCTGCTCCAGATAACGCTTGGCGCGCTGGCCGAACGAGTCCGCTCCTTCGACGTGGCTCTCATCCGCCCACGGCCCCTGGAAATGCGACACCTGCGGGATGCCGCGCGTCACATCGAGACCCGGAAAGGTGTAGAGCGCAAAGTGCGAGGAAATCACGTCGGGGCGCTGCCGCGTAATCTCACGGCGCAGGGCGCGGCGGGCTGCCATCAGGCGCAGCGGGAGCGATTGGGCCGCGGAGCCAAAACCCTGGATCGCGCCGTCCGTGTCCGCCGCGACGCGCGCCGAGCCGGCGACCACGCCACGCACCGCCACGCCCGCGCCCGGCAATGCGCCCACCAGCGAGTAGTACATGCGGTCAAGTCCGCCCGCCCGCTCCGGGAACCAGTGCATGCCGATCTGCAACGATTTGATTGAGCTGGCTTTCATGACGGGTTCTCTCGTGTGGCGTGAAGTTTCGGTTGAAACAGTCGCGGAGGCGGCGTTCATTCGGCCACCTTGAAGTTGACCGGCTGGGATTCGCTCGCCGTAGCGGCTCGCTGGCGGTCTTCCCGCTGTCCCGCCAGTTGCCGGTACAGCGCGATGTACTGTGCCGCCATGCGCGCCCAGCCAAAGCCGGTCGCAAGCTCGTTGGCGGCGATGCCCATCGCGCGGCGCACGTCGTGGGAATTCGCGAGCCGCGCAATCGCGGCTGCCAATGCCTTCGGATCGTCCGGATCGTCGAGCACGATGCCGCACTCGGGCGTGATGATCTCCGCCCCGCCTGCCGTACGCGCAGTGACGACCGGCAGGCCTGCTGCCATCGCTTCGAGCAGCGACAGGCTCATCGCTTCGTAGCGCGAAGGAAACACGAAGGCGTCGACCGAATGCATCAGCACCGGCATCTCCTTCACCAGTCCGAGGAAATGCACCCGGTCGGCAACGCCAAGTGCGCGCGCCTGTTCCGGGTAAGGACTGCCTGGCAGGTAACCGGCTACCGCGATATGCACGTCGGGCGGTAAATGACGCAAGGCCTCAAGCACCGTGCCGAGGTTTTTGCGCGGCGTGCGCAGATCGCCCACAAACAGAAGCAGAAACGCGTCGCCCGGAAGATTGAACTTCGCGCGGTCGCCGTGGGCGGCAGCAAAGCCCTGGGTATCGACGCCGTTATAGATCACGTCGACGCGGTTGCGCGGCGTCAACCCGATCGCGCGGATCTCGTCGGCCACCTTTTGCGACACCGCCGTAATCACCCGCGAGCGGCGGTATGCCCAGCGTTCGAGCGTCGCATTCACCCGTGTATAGATGAACTGATATGCCGACCACACCCCCTTCGTCAGCCCGAACGGGTAGTACTTGCTGCCAAACCAGCCGCTATGCACGAAGTGCGCGGTGTTCACGTCGGCGGGCACCCAGGTGATGAAGCCGTTGACGTGCAGTACGTCGTATTCGCTACGGTGCGTGCGCAGCCACAGCGCGCTTTTGAAGGCGAATACCTGTTGGCGCAACAGATTGGTCGGCCACCAGCGGCCGATTTTCATCGGCACCCAGCGCACGTTCGGATGCGCGAGCAAGTCAGGGGCCACGTGCGAGGCGACGAGGGTGACAGCGATATTCTCGTCGAGGGCCGCACGCGCGATCTCGTGGTTGACGCGACCCTGGCCGTCGTTATGGCGCACGACATGCGTGACAATGGCGACTCTCAATCAGGTGCCTCCGTGGAGAATAAGCTCACGCCTGCGCTGCTGCTTTTGCCAGTGCGCGGCGGAGAGGATCGAAAAAAGACTAATGAAGAGCAGCAGCCCGCCCGTTCCAACCAGCGAATTGGTGAACACCAGCATCGCGAAGATCGCGAGCGCGAGACTCACGGAGGAGGACACGAATTTGTCGTCGCGCATCTTGAACGAGGCGAGCAGCGCCCGCACCATCAGCCACAAGATGCCGGAGAGGTATAGCAGCGTGCCCGGCCAGCCCAGCACGAACGGGATGTTCATCACCCCGCTATCGAAGTTGCCGTATTGACCGAGCTGGCCGCCGTCGTTCGATAGCTTGGTCGACGTGCCGGTCGCACCCATGCCTTCGCCCGAGACGTCCGTAAACGCCTTCTCTGCAAAGGTCGCGTAGAACTGGTTACGCGCGGCGTAGCTCTGGTCGTCCTTGAGATTCACGATACTGTTCAGGCGCGTCTGCATCCGCTCGGCCACCGGGCCCACCACCAGCAAGGGCACACACAGGCCGGCCAGCACCAGCGCACTGCCGACAATGCGCACGCGTACCCGGTTGTTCGATTTGACCAGCTGGACCAGCATGGCGACCACCCAGCCACCCCACGTCGACCGCACGAGGCTCAAAGCGAAGGCAAAGAACCCCAGCACGGCGGCAATCCAGCGCACGCGGTGATTCGCGGCCATCACGTAGACCATCGCGCCCATCATCGCGAATGCAAACGGACCCGAGGAGTTCATCGTACTGAAGACGCGCACCCCCATCGGTACGGGGTCGCCTTGCGAGTTCATCTGCGAGCCGATCATCCAGAGCGCATCCCACGGCGGCATGATGACAAACTGCACCACCCCGTAGGCACCCATCACCAGCATGCCCCAGATGAAGGTGTTGACGATGGTGTCGCGAAACGCCGGATAGTTGCGCGTATTCGCCATGATGTGAAAACCGATCAGGACCGGGTAGAGCCAGTTGGCGAGGTCATAGGTCGCCGCGAGCGGCCCGCTCGAAACGACGCCGACCATGAACGCGTAGCCGAGCCCTGCCAGAATCAGCAGCACCGGCAAACCGCGCCGCTGCCCAAGCAGCGGGTAGTGACGAATCAGCCCTATGCCGCTGATCATGGTCACCGCGAGCGGCGCGACCTGGATCAGGCTGGTGGGCGTGAAACCTCCCTTGGACCAGTCGGCGAGCCGCCGCACTTCTGGGCTGAGGAACCACAGCCACCACATGAAGCCGACGTAACGCGCAGGACTTCTGAAATACAGCCACAGCCCTGTCATCGTGGCCAGCACAGGAAAGGCGAGCGTCAGCACCGAACCTTGATGCGCCCCCACCAGCAGCGCGGTGATGAGCCACAGCAGCGCGGGCGGGCCCCACTCCATGGGGTCGCTCTTGAGGCGGCGGACGGCGCCGCTCGCAGCGGCACGCGTGATCGTTGACATCGGTTAAAGGCCTCCGCGGGACTGGCCCGATGTCTGCACCTCGGTTCGCACTTCGGCGCGCGCCTCCGGCCGGCCGTGTGGCGCCACCCGTCGGCGCAGCAGGTCTTCGGTGATCCGCACGTGTTGCATGGCGAAATGGCGCGTCGTCAGGTCGAGTGACAGCAGTTGTTCGGCAGCGGCCTGGGCCTGGCGCAATGCTTCGGAAGGCGAAGCAATCAGCCGGTCAACTGCCTCGCGCATGGCTTGCGAATCGAACGGCGGCACGTACGACGCAGCCCCGTTTGAGAAGTAGTCGTCGAGCGCGCCTACGTTGGTGACCACCATCGGCTTGCCGAGCGCCGCGGCTTCGAGCATCACCGTAATGCCCGAGGCGTGCGAGTTCGGCCGCAGCGGCACCAGCACCAGATCGGCCCAGTCGTACAGCTCGCGTGCTTTCTTCAGCCCCGCGGCGGGCGCGATATCCACATTCGATGCGTGCAGCTTCGCGGGAATCTTGCGCCGCGTTGCGAGCCTGACGTGGTAGCGCGGATCGTTGCCGAACGCCTTGATGAGCGTTTCCCAGTCGCGATCGCGGTCGTTGCCGATAGCGGCAATCCGCACCGGCGTATGGGCCTGCCATTCGTCCGGCGCCTGCACCGGAAAGTCGCCGGTATTCAGGCCGTAGTAAACATGGGTCGCTGCGCGGCCAAGATAGCGCTGGCACAGCTCGGCGTTTTCGCTTGCCAGCGTGGTCAGCACGTCAGCGCGCGCAATCAGCTTGCGATACAGCCAGCGCCGCAGCATCCCGTAGTCAGGCCACTTGTCGAGCAGCCACACGCTTTGTGCAAGCAACAACGGCGGCGCCTTGCGGCGGCCGCTCAGCAGCAGCACCAGGGCAACCGACAGATACTCGTGTTCCGTATGCGTCCAGATCACATCCGAGCGCAGGATCTCGGCGCGATTGCGCCACGTATGGATCAGATCGAAGCCGAGCACGGCCTTGAGGCCGCGGCGCAGCAGCCGCACCGGCGCGTTTTCGCGCGCATCCTGCGAATAGGTCAGCGCGAACTCGTCGGATTCGGCGTGGTGATAGCCATACAGGCAGCCGATATTCTCGCCCTTGCGATAAAAGCGCGGATCGGCGCCATAAAACAGATGCACGTGGACGTTGGTGCTCATTCAGACTCCGGTCTGCGAAGTGACGCGGGGTGAAAAGGTCTCGGCGCGATCGCCCCGCCGCTGCGGCAACCGCCGGGCGAGCGCTGCGCGGGCGCATCACGACGCCTCATGAGGCCGTCGCGCGGCGCGCTTCGTTTGCGCCCGTACGCACCGCACGCCAGCGCGAGAGCCGCGTACGGCCCTGCTTTGAGAGCAGCGCGAGCATTAAATGCGCGAAGCCGGGATAGACCCGTGTGCCGACCAGCGTGTACCACCACCAGGCCGCCTCGCGCCGCAGCGGCGGCAACTGGTCGCGCAGGATCAGATGCAGGTTGTAGGCGGCATTGCGCACGGCCATCATGGTCTGCGCGTCGCGGCGGTCTTCGTCGAAGCGCTCGGCCGGGTAGTGATCGACCGCCACCCGCGGGTCGTACACGAGCTTCCAGCCGGCATGCTTCACGCTCATGCTGAAGGCCATGTCGTTATGAGCCTGGGCGCCGGCGCCGCGCAACCGTCCGTCGAAGCGGATATGGCTGATTGCCGCGCGCCGGTAGCTCATGTTCGCGCCCTTGAGCAAATCGACCTCGCGGGCGCCGCCCACGCCCAGATGGTGATTGCCGATGATCTTGCCCGATGGCCGGACCTTGCCGACCAGCGGCCGTTCGCCGTCGAGAATGCGGCCTTTCTCGTGCACCCAGTCACGGCCGCCGAGCGCACCCAGGCGTGAATCGCTCCCGAACGCGGCCGCGATCCGCTCGACCCAGTCGGCTCGCGGCGCGGCATCGTCGTCGGTGATGGCAACCACGTCGCCGTTCGCCGCGTCGAGGCCACGATTGAGCGCGGCGACCTGTCCCGGTGTTTCGACCAGTGCCACCGAGAGCGGCAGGCCGCCCTTGACCGCCGGATCGCGCAGGCAGGTGTGCGTCGCGATGTCGTCGGGACGAGCCACGACGATCACTTCGTCCGGGGCGCGCGACTGGCGTTGCAGCGCTTCGAGGCAGCGCGTCAGATCGGCTGGCCGGCGAAAGGTGGGAACCAGTACCGTTACTTTCATCGCGTCATGCTCCGTTGTTAAGCGCTGAGGTATTCCTGCACCGCCGCGTAGCCACGGTCGTAGCCGCCGCGCGCGCGTTGCGGCATCGCGTTGAAAATGCCGCCCTGCACGTGCACGCCGGCTGCCTTCAGCCGCTTGAGCGAATCGGCGATCTCGGCTTCGCTATGCACACCTGAGCGAAGCACAAAGAAAGTCGAGCCTGCATATCCGCCGATAATCGACGCGTCGGTCACGGCCAGCACCGGCGGCGTATCGATCAGGATCACGTCGTAACGCTTGGCAAGACCTTCGAGGTATTGCGGCAGGCGCGGCGACATCAGCAGTTCCGACGGATTCGGCGGACGGTGGCCGCACGAGATGAAGCTGAGACCCTCGATGTCGGTGGCGCGAATCGCTTCTTCCAGCGAGATCTGACCGCTCAGCAGCTCGGACAGCCCGTTGACCTGCGCGCCGCCCACGTAGCGCTCGAGCGCGCCGCGCCGCATGTCGCCGTCGATCATCAGCACGCGCTTGCCCGAATGCGCGAGCAGCACAGCGAGGTTGACCGTCAGAAAGCTCTTGCCGACCCCGGGCATCGGCCCGGTGAGCATGACGACGCGGTTGCGCGCGTCCATCAGCGTGAACTGCATTGACGTACGAAGGCTGCGCAGACTTTCGATGCAAACGTCCTTGGGTCGCGCATCGGCCAGCACCGAGCTCAGCCGGTTGCCGCCACGCTCGACGGAGTGCTCCAGCACAGCCTGCTCCGAGGAGAGCGGAACGAGCCCGAAGATCGGCAGATGGAACATGCGCTCGACGCGCTCTGGATCGTCGATACCCTTGAACATGTTACGGCGCAGGAACACGAAGCCGGTCCCGACGATCAGGCCGAGAATCACGGCCGCCGACAGGATCATCGCCTTCTTGGGCTTGACCGGCGTGCCCGGGCGCAGCGCAAGGTCAACAATATGCACGTTGCCACCCGTGCCGGCCCGCTGCACCGACAACTCCTGAATCCGGTTGAGCAACAGCACGTAGATGTCTTCGGCCACCTTGGCGTCGCGCTGCAACTGCACGGCCTTCACTTCGGTGGCCGGCAGGTTGCGGAAGCGGTCGCTGTACTTGTCGCGCTGCGCTTCGAGGTCAGCCATTTGTTCGCGAGCCGCCTTGATGAGCGGATGCTCGTCGCCGTAGCGTTCCTGGAGCGAGGCGATCTGCAGGCGCTGGGCAGCGACCTGCTGTTCGTACTGGATACTGCCCTCCAGATAGACCTTCGCCTCATCGCTCGCATCGATCGAGCCAGACTCGCGCTGATACGCGGTGAGCGCCGCTTCCGAGCGTTCGAGGTCGCTCTTCAGGCGCGGCTCCTCGCTCTTGAGGAATTCAAGCATCTTGGTCGCATCGGTTTGCTTCGCAGCGATATGCTCACGCAGATACGACTCCGCAAGTGCGTTGGCAATGAAAGCCGCATGCGCCGGGTCCTTGTCTTCCAGCGAAATCTCGATCACGCCGGTCTGCTTGCCCTGCTCCTCGACCTTGATCGCCGACTGGAACCCGGTGATAGCGTCGAGCTCATTGGCGCGCACCACCGTGAACTCAGTGCCCGGCCGCGCGACCAGCTTGTTGACGAGAATCGTCACGCCGCCGCCCTGCTCGGTCTGGCCCGTCTCGCCGCGCAGCAACAGCTTGCCGTTCGGGTCACGCAGCTCGTATGACGTATCGGACAGCGCGGTCATCACCATCTGCTTGCCTTCGAGCGCCGGGTCGACCTCGACCGAATCGACCTCGGCCTGTTCGCCGCCCCACGCGTAGTTGTTAAGACCGAGCCACGGACGGGACGGCACACCTGGCGTGGCGAAATGCGCCGCGAAACTGCCGAGCAACGGGAAGGTCTTCGGCATAACCGAGAAGTCCAGCTTGCCGTCGCGAACCACCGGGCCGACCACCCCACGGCTCTGGATCATCGCGATCTCGGCGTCGGTGGGCAACGAGGTCTGGCCGCTCGAAATCATCGCGCCCGTCTGCGTCTGCGTGAGGGCTTGCGAGTTGTTGTCGGACTCCTCCACCCGCACGTACGCGTCGGCCTTGTAGGTCGGCTTGGCGATGAAGCAGTAGACGCCGGCGATTGCAACGATCGTCACCGCGATGGCAAGCAGCCACCAGATGTCGTCGAGAATCACCTGCACTAGTTGACCGAGGACGACGTCCTCTTCTTCGGTCTTGCCCGGCGGGGCCATATACGGATTCAGTTGAGTGCTCACAATTCCATCCCGGTTGGGTCGCTTTGGGCCCTGCGCTGTGCATTGGTTCGCACAACGCAGGACCTTCGGCGGGTTCAGGCGACTAGTTCGTCAGTTCCTTGATATAGAACACCGACTGGATCGCCGGCAGAACCTGCTGGATGACGCGGTTGAAAGTCGTCGAAGCCGCCGTGCCGACGTAGACCACATCCAGCGGTTGCAACTGGAACTTCGACGACAGCATGATGGCGTTGGGTTGGGTCATATCGAGGCGATAGACTTCCGGCGTGGTCGGATGGTCCTTCATGCCGCGCATCACGTAGATCTGGCGCGGGTTCGCGTCGGTGTCGAGAATCCCGGTGGCCTGGGTAAGCGCATCGGCAATCGTCAGGCGACCTCTTAACATCGACACCGCCTGCGGCGCCTTGACCTCACCCATCACGAACACGCGGCTATCCACACGGTCCGGGATATTCACGATGTCGCCGGCCTGCAGCATCACGTTCTGACGCACGTCGCCACGGTCGAGCACGCTATCGGCGTCGAGCACGTAGAGCTGGTTGTTGCGGGTAAGACGCACGCGCTGGATATCCGCAATCGAGGTGCTGCCGCCCGAACGCGTGATGGCGTCCAGCAGCGTAAGCGGAACGTCGCTGATCGCGAGCGGCCCGGGCGTCTTCACTTCACCGGTTACCTGGACCTTCTGGCTGCGGAACGACAGCACCCGCACATCCACCTGCGGATTGCGGATGTACGGCACGAGGCGCGCCGCCAGTTCGTCGCGGATGTCACCCACCGTCTTGCCGGCCGCCCTGACGCGTCCGACGAACGGGAAGTAAATCGTGCCGTCGGGCGCAACCGTCTGGCCGTACGGGTCGGCCTGACCCGGCAACGCCGTCGTATACGGCTGCTGCACGGCGCCTGCGAGCGATTGCGTGGTGGTGTCGCCGGTCGACAGCGTGCTGCCGTTCGGCGTCGTCAATTCAGGGTGATCCCACACCGTGATGCCCAGGATATCCTGCGGCGCCACGTGGTAGACGTATTGAGACGGGTCGGTGTACCGGCCGGTCGGCAAAGGACGCTGCAACGCCGCAGCCTGTTGCGCCTGAGCCTGTGCATCGACCAGATCGCCGTCAATCAGATGGACCTGATACGTCTGGGCCGGCTTGTTCGACGAATCCTCTTTCAGGCTCGAGGTGTCGAGGTAGTTGCCGGGGGCGGTAGCGCAGGCCGACAGAAGAACCGTCAGCAAAAGAGCAACAGTAAAATTTCGATTCAGCATATTTTATTTAGCCATCCCATGACCAGGTGTTCGATGAGCACGAGGCTCGCGCGATATTCGTTTTCCGCCCTGCCATAGGGATCGGTTACGTCGGACTCCGTGCCAAGCGGAAAGACCTTGCCACGCGCATCCGGCTCGAGTTTCTCGACGTCCTTGACCTGGCGGTGTTCGGTGACGAGGATCAGGTCCGCGTCGCGCACGGTCTGACGGTCGAGGCGCCGCGACTGATGCATGCCCGGCGTGATGCCGCGCTCGGCGAGCAGGCGCCGCATCATCGGGTCCATACCCCAGCCGTCGACTGCGCGAATGCCCGCCGAATGAAAGCGGATTGCCCGCCGTGCCTGCCCTTCGGCCTCCACGGCGCTGCGTTGCCGCGCCCTGAAAAGCCATTCGGCCGCAGGCGAGCGGCAGACGTTGGCATGACAGACAATCAATACGTTGGCTAACATAGGCGGACTCCTTTTCTGGAGGTCACTGCGTGGCGGTGGCGCCGGCGGACCGGGCTGCGCGATTGTCGTGATGCGGATGATTCAGGCCGTGCGCGGCCGGCGTGTGCCCGGCGCCCTGCGCGTGCTGCCGGCCAATTGCGTGATACTCGACGCCGAGTTCCTGCATGGCTTCCGGCTCGTACAGGTTGCGGCCGTCGAAAATCAGCGGTGTTTTCAGGTGCTGTTTGAGACTGCCGAAATCAGGACTCTTGAAGACCTTCCATTCCGTCAGGATCACGAGCGCATCGGCGCCGCGCGCCACATCCATTTCTTCGCTCTCGAAGGTGAGCCGCGCGTGTTGTTGCGGGACGTGTTGCAGATCGAGCGCGAACACGCGCTTCGCTTCGTCCACCGCGACCGGGTCGTAGGCCTTGACGCGGGCGCCGCGCTTGAGCAGCTCGGCAATCAGCGGACGGCTCGGCGCTTCGCGCATGTCGTCGGTATTGGGCTTGAACGCGAGACCCCATACGCCAAACGTGCGGCCCGACAGATCTTCACCCAGGCGCGCCACGATCTTGTGCGCGAGAATCTTCTTCTGCGTTTCGTTGACGGCTTCCACGGCTTCCAGAATGCGCAGGCCCTGGTCATGCTCGATCGAGGTCTTGATGAGCGCCTGCACGTCCTTCGGGAAGCACGAGCCGCCATAGCCGCAGCCTGCATATAGAAAGTCGTAGCCGATGCGCGGGTCCGAACCGATGCCGCGGCGCACCGCTTCGATATCCGCGCCGACGCGGTCGGCCAGATTCGCCAGTTCGTTCATGAACGAAATGCGCGTGGCCAGCATGGCGTTGGCCGCGTACTTGGTGAACTCGGCCGAACGCACGTCCATGTACAGCGTGCGTTCACGGTTGCGGTTGAACGGCGCATAGAGGCGCTTCATCAACTCGCGCGCTTTTTCGCCCGGCACGTCTTCATCGCAGCCGAGCACGATACGGTCGGGGCGCGTGAAGTCTTCGACGGCGGCGCCCTCTTTCAGGAACTCCGGGTTCGACACCACCGAGAACATGTGGTGCGCGCCGCGTGCTGCCAGTTCTTCGGCGATCACATTGCGCACGCGCACGGCGGTGCCGACCGGCACGGTCGACTTGTCTACGATCACCTTGAAGCCGGTCATATGGCGGCCGATATTGCGCGCCGCCGCCAGCACGTATTGCAGATCGGCCGAGCCGTCTTCGTCGGAGGGCGTGCCCACCGCGACGAACTGGATGTCGCCGTGCGCCACCGCCGCGGCGATATCGGTCGAGAACGTCAGGCGCCCGGCCTTGCGGTTGCGCGCGATGATCTCCTGCAGGCCCGGCTCATGGATCGGTACGCCACCATTGTTCAGCACGTCGATCTTGCGCTGATCGAGGTCGAGACAGAACACGTCGTTGCCGATGTCGGCAAGACACGCGCCCGTCACGAGGCCCACATAGCCGCTACCAATGATCGTCACGTTCATGAATTACACCTCGGAGATATGAATGGTTCTGAAACCGGGTGCAGGTTTCTGCCTGCCTGCGCCCGCTTTTGCCTGGTCCGCGCTGAGTACCACGTTCTCAGTACGCGTTGCTGCCCACAAAGCCCTTCCACAACGTCAGCACGACGATCTTGATGTCGAGCCAGAAGGTCCAGTTCTGCATGTAGTACAGGTCGAGCTTCACGCGTCCCATCATCTTTTCGATGCGGTCGGTTTCGCCCCGATAGCCGTTGATCTGCGCCCAGCCGGTGATGCCCGGCTTGATGCGATAGCGGTGCATGTAGCCCTTCACCAGATCCTTGTAGATGTCGTCGTGTTCGAGCGCATGCGGGCGCGGCCCCACCACCGACATCTCGCCGCGCAGCACGTTGATGAACTGCGGCAGTTCGTCGAGGCTCGTGCGGCGCAGGAACGCGCCCACCGCGGTAATGCGCGGATCGCGCCGGGTTGCCTGGGTGATCTTGCCGGCCGTCTCGGCGTGCACCTTCATCGAGCGGAACTTGTAGATCTCGAACTGGTTGCCATCGATGCCCTTGCGCTTCTGGCGAAAGAACACCGGACCCGGCGACGAAAGCTTCACCATCACCGCGATGACCAGCATCAGCGGCGCCAGCGCGGTGAGCGCGCCGAACGCGAACAGCCGGTCGAACACGCGCTTGGGCAGCACCCGCAGGTCGGTGATCGGCGAGGCCGCCAGGTTGATTGCCGGCACGCCGAGCAGATCGACCATCGGCTGGCTAAACAGCGTCAGGCTGCGCACGTCCGGAATGAAGCGGATGTTCACGAAGTCGTTGCGCAGCTCCATCACGAAGCGATGAATCGTTTTCTCCTTCGAGATCGGCAACGCGAGCCACAGTTCCTTGATGGCGCGGCCGCGCACCAGCTGGATCATCGTGGCGAACTCGCGCTCCACCGGCACGCCTTCGATCGCCTGCACCGTATCCGGATCCTGATACGGGTCGATCGGTGCGTCCTCGTCATACACCACCACCGGGCTGAAGCCGGCCTCCGGGCGAATCCGCATCTGTTCGATCAGAAACTTGCCGTAGGGCGCGCCACCGACGATGGCGACGGCCTTGTGATTGAAGCCCTCGCGGCGCAGCCCCTTCAGGATCGTGTACACGAGCGCCTTGGTGACGATCAGCAGCACGATCGTGGCGACAGCCCAATACGCGAGCCAAAGGCGCGACAGCAGGTCCGAGCGGTGCAGGCTGAAGCTGATCAGCACGCCGGTGATTTCCACCATCACCCAGCCGCCGCAGACGCGAAACAGCAGGTCCATCAGCGGCTTGCCGCGCCACGACTGGTAGATGCCCAGCGCGGGAAAGAACACCACGACGAGCAGGCAGTCGAACGCCAGCGAAACGCTCTGCATGTCGTCCAGCCACAGCCATTTGCCGTTATGCAGCGCTGCCGCGAGCACGGCGCCGAGCGCGACCATGGCAATGTCGATGATTCTCGATAGGACGCTCAGCATGCGCGGCACCTCAGTTGGTCAGTCAAGTTCCGTCCGTCAGATAAGCGGGCATGTGCACCGCGCTTTACAAGCCAATTCAAAAGAGGCCTAAGTCAGAATGAGTGAATACCCGTACAGGACTAGATAAGGGGGCATTAAAAATCGCACTGCAAGATCGTAAAAAATCTCAAATTGTATCGGTCAGAAATGCAATATTTTTTCGGCATTTTTTAGGTAGTTTTTGCCTATTTAGAGGGTGTCTGGCGGCCGAAGGAGGTATTTCTAGTGCTTATCGGACGGTTTTCGGCAAAGTTTGCACGTCATGGCATCTATTTGTGCTGCCCCTTTTTTAGGCACACTCACTGCCGAAAAAATTCCAGGACGTTTCTTTGCCATTATTTTTTAATTTTTTTGCTGCGTTGCAATAAACCATAAATTATTTCGAGGTTTTTTACGCGTTCTTTTGATTAGTTTTTTGGAACTTCGATTTATCGAGCTTTTATTGGGTATTTACGCCGTGATACAAATCGACGTACTCACCCAGCCCCGAGGAGCACATCACCATGACAGCAACGGTCACGGCATCCGTCGGCGACAGCCGGCAAGGCGCCGCCCCATCCCTGAAGGTCAAGCTGAAGGTTCATCCCGTCATTCTGGCGGGCGGCTCCGGCACCCGCCTGTGGCCCATGTCGCGTGAACAGTATCCGAAGCAGCTGATCGGCTTGCTGGGCGACGACTCGCTGCTGCAATCGACCACCCGGCGCCTCGACGCGCTCGATGCCGGACATCCGCTCGCCGATCAACTGATCGTGGTCGCCAATGAAGAACACCGCTTCACCACCGCCGAGCAGCTGCGCGTGAGCGGCAAGGCGAGCCGGCTGATCCTCGAGCCCGCCGGCCGCGACACCGCGCCGGCGCTGACGGTGGCCGCCCTGTCGATCGCCTCGCTGGACGACGACGGCATCATGGTGGTGATGCCCGCCGACCACGCGGTCACCGATGTCGAGGCGTTTCACGCAGCAGTCGCCGCGGGCGTGCAGCATGCCTACGAAGGCCATATTGTGACGATGGGCATCGTGCCGACGCATGCAGAAACCGGCTACGGCTACATCCGTCTGGGCGAACCGCTCGAGCGTGGCGGCGCACTCGGTGTGCACCGGCTCGACCGCTTCGTCGAAAAGCCGCATCTCGAACTCGCGCAACGTTACGTCGAATCTAAGGAGTACTGGTGGAATAGCGGCATCTTCATCATGCGCGCCTCGACCTGGCTCACCGCGATCAAGCATTTTCAACCGGGCATTTTCGAAGCCTGCGAAGCGGCCTTTGCGGGTGGCAAGGCGGACGGCGACTTTTTCCGGCTGCAGCGCGAGGCGTTCAGCGCGTCGCCGTCGAATTCGATCGACTATGCGGTGATGGAACAGCTCGGCGGCGATCCGTCGGTTGCCACCGGCGTGGTCGTGCCGCTGCAGGCCGGCTGGTCGGATGTGGGTTCATGGGATGCGATCTGGCAAATCCTGCCGAAGGACGAAACCGGCAACGTGGGACGCGGCGAGGTGATGTTCGAAGGCTCGACGTCGACTTTCGCTCATTCCGAAGGACGCCTGATTGCCTGCGTCGGCACGCAGAACCTCGTGGTTGTCGAGACCGCCGACGCGGTACTGGTGGCCGATAAATCGCGTGTTCAGGACGTGAAGAAGATCGTCGGCCGGATTCGCGCCGAGGGCGGCGCGGTGGCGGCGAATCACCGCAAGGTGCACCGGCCGTGGGGACACTACGATTCCGTGGACAGCGGCGAGCGCTTCCAGGTGAAGCGCATCGTCGTGAATCCGGGCGCACGTCTGTCGCTGCAAATGCATCATCACCGCGCAGAACACTGGATCGTCGTGCGCGGCACGGCCCTCGTCACCCGCGGTGAAGAGCGCTTTATCGTCTCCGAAAACGAGTCAGCTTATATTCCGCTTGGGACGACCCACCGCCTCGAGAATCCCGGCAAGATGCCGTTGGAAATGATCGAGGTGCAGTCCGGCTCCTATCTCGGCGAAGACGACATCGTGCGCTTCGACGACACTTACGGACGCCAGTAACCTTGATGGCGATTCACCGGCGAATGATGCGGATCCTGCGGCGGTTGCTCCTACCGGCCGCGGGCTGCTCTTTGGCTCACCCTGCGTGGGAGATGAGCTCTGAGGACATCGGGAATCGCTCGGCCGTGCTGTCGGCCGGCGTTTCGCTGGGGTAGCGGCGCAGCGGTGCGCGCAGTGCGCTGATCGGGCCATGCAGGGGGCCGTGCAGCTGGCCATTCATGGGGCTGCTCAGTGGACCACCAAGAGGACCACCTATCGGCCCATTTATCGGCCCACCCAAAGGACCGCTCAGATGATGGCCCTGCGCGTGGATGCTCGCCTGGCCTACCTGACCATTCAACGGGCCGCCAGCCTGGCCGTTCATCGGACTACTCATCTGTGCTGCTTGCCCGCTTGCTTGCCCAACTGGCGGCGCATCCGCATGCATCCCCGCCGAACTGACGGTGGGCACATTAGGCATCGTACGGGTGGCCGGCAAGGGCCGCGAATAACCCGCAGCGCTGGCGATACCTGCGGCACCGCTCGACGCCGCGTTTGCCACGTTCGCCGCGGCGCCAAGCGTGCGGTACTGCCGGTCGATCCATTGACGCGCCCACTCCAGCGCATACTCCTGCGCGCTATCGGGGTCGGCGAAGCGCGGGCCTACCAGACCGGAGCGCTCGACGCGACGGCCGTCCAGTTCGATCTCCGCCCACGCACGATACATGGCGCTCGGCACACATTCAGCCGCCACGTAGATCACGTAGCCGCGCCGGTCGACGACCTGCATGCCGCGCGCCGCGAGGCTCATGGGCAGCGGACGTTGCGGCGCGTCGAGCGGATGGTCGCAGCGGCGCGGCACGGCGCCCAGCTCGGATGCCCGGCTTACGGCCGGTTCGGTGCGTACGCCGACATCCGGCGGCACCGTGCCCGACAACTGGCGCGTCATGTCGGCGAGCGGATCGAGCGAGGGCCAGCCGCGCGTCGCGTTGGCAGGCGTCTGCCACGACTCAGGGCTTTTCCACGACACGCCGCGCAGACTGTCGTCGCGCATGCTCACGGTGTCCGGTTGCGGCACGGGGTTTGTCGCAGCCGGCGGCGGCGACGCTTGCGGGACATACACGAAAGTGCGTCCGGTTTGCGACAGCAGACGGACCATTTCGGTGAGCGTGCCGTTCACCTGCCATTCTTCAAAACGGCGACGGCACGTCGGACCCGACGGGTAGCGGCCTGGCAGTTTCGACCAGGGCTCACCGGTTGTCAGAATCCAGAGGACTGCATTTGCCACGATGCGTGGTTCGGCGCGCGGCCGGCCGCGTCGGTTTAGACGGACCGCCGGCTCATCGGAAACGAGCGCTGCGAGCAGCACCCATTCGTCATTGCTTAGCTCATCGAAAAACATGCGGTTCTCCACGCAGCCTGGCCAGGCCGCGGCTTTGGGCATCTCACGAATTCAGCGTTCACGATTCGTGTAGTGCCCTCGGTTGCACAAATATGTATTTACGTCCCGGCTGATTCGCGAATTCCGCACTGCGATAGTGCGATTGTTCCCCACCGCGAAGCACAAAACGTGGTCTCACTCGTGCATAGGAGAAATTGTGCAGGAAGCATACCATCACCAGGGTTTCCGTGAATATCCCAAACACAAGTGTTACGGATGGAAACAAACTTGTGCTTTTTGCCGCGTTGATTTTCCAATAGCCGGGGCAGAAATGCCGTCAGTGGCAACAGCACAACCGTCTATCGCGCAGCAAATCCATGATGAAAGGACTGCTTTATTTCAGCCAAATGAATACGAAAAAGTTTTACTCTTTTTTTATGGCCAGATAGACGGGTGTACCAGCGTCGCGACGCGTTGACGCGCGAACGTGCCTCGCGGCGATCCGCTCTCGCGCCTCTGCGTGGGGGCACGTTTGGGACCACCGCGCGGCGTACTTCAGGTGACCGGATTCGATGCGTGCTCGCCCACCACCGTCATCCAGCCACGCACGCGCCAGCGCGTAACGAGCCCTTCCCGCACGTAGGGATCGGCGTTTGCAAAGGCTTCGGCGGCAGCCGGCGAAGCGCCTTCGAACAGCAAGATGGCGTTATCGGCCGGTTCAACGAGTGCGCCGCCGAGCTGCAATTCGCCGCGCGCGGCCGCGGCACGCGCCAGCTTTAGATGCTCATCGCGCCAGTTTGCCCGGCGTTCGAGATAGTCGTCGCAGAGGTCATAGATCAACAGGTAATGCATGGATATCCCTCCTGAATTAGCGGATAAATATTTCCGGTTTAGTCAATGACGTCAATATTGCGGAATTCCAATGACGGCGGAATTTTCTTCCGAATTTCAATTGAAACCAATCGAATCGAGCTTATATCAATGCGGGGTACCGCTGTTCATCGGGAAACGATGACAAGGGAAGTGAAAGGTATGGTTTTGACTCGTCATTCATTCTGTATTCCGAACTATCTGCGCATTTTGCTCGTGCCAGGCGCGCCTTGAATGTCATTAGCGGGCGAGCGCCAACCGATAAGCGCCTAGGGAAAACCTGCCCCGCTGCCTGTCAACCACCCGACATCGCCATCCGTTTTACCTGACAGTTTTGCCATAATAACGACGGCGATGGGCAAACGGATGCCTGTGACGCCCGGTTGTACAACTACCAACAACAGTTTCACTACCGATGGAGTGTCCCATGAAGATCCAGTCCGCGTTCGCTGCCCTCGTCCTCGGCGCCGTGTTGGCGTCACCCGCTTTCGCTCAAAACAGTCAGCAGTCGAAGATGACCGCCTGCAACCAGCAGGCCGGCGACAAGAAAGGCGACGACCGCAAGGCCTTTATGAAATCGTGCCTGTCGGCGAAACCTGCCGCGGCGCCGATGTCCCAGCAAGACAAGATGAAGGCCTGCAACACACAAGCCACGGGTAAGAAAGGCGACGATCGCAAGGCCTTCATGTCGACCTGCCTGAGCAACAAGAGCTGATCTGAGCCATTCTGGGCGTTGCAGCGGAGGCACGGCACGGTTCTAACCGCGCCTCCTCCGCGATGCCACTGTCGGCAATCCGCGCCTGTCTCGCCGCCATAAGGGCCGGCACCGCTGTCACCACTGTCACCGCTGTCACCACTTCACCACTTCACCACTCTGTCAGCGGTACTAGCGCCGTCAGCGCCGTCCAGCCTCACCGCCGCTTTCCCGCCTTTCAAAGTCCGTTCGCCCCGATTGCAGCATTTTCTTCTATGATGGCTGCGGAGACGGCCCACCTATAAAACACCATGCGCCATCGGGCCGCCATCTTGTCGTTGATGCCACAGAGCATTGATCGGAGGCAAGAATGGTATGGAGACAGAAAAACCGCTGGTTCAGGCGGTGGCTGGTCGTCATCGTCTTTTGGGCGGTGCCGGTCGCGATCGTCGCGGTGCGCGAGATTCAGGAGGAAATGGCCTACAACGCCGTCGACCTCGATCGCGCCCTGACCACGTGGAATTTCACCGACGCGCAACGCGCCGCCGGTGCCTCGGCCCGCTGTCATGGCGAGCCGGATGAGGCGCGCGCGGCAGGCTGCCCGTCAGACGTGCTGACCGCCAATGCGCCACGCCAGCAGGAGGCGCGTGACGAATACTCCCTGCGCCGCACTACGCTGTTCGCTTATCTGTGGCACGCATTCGTCGGCTACTGGATCGTGCCCGCCATCACGCTGTTTCTCCTCGGTGCGCTGATCGGCGGCATTCGCCGCGCGTTGCGCCGGCCTCCACCCGTCAAAAGCACGCAGAATCATTGAAGGGTGCACACGGCAGGGATTCTTTCATATTTATTTCAAATGCCTTGCGCCGTGCCGAAAATCGGTAAAAAACGACATGCCGGGTGCGCGACGGACATCGCTCCGCCGTTGCTGGGGAGCCGCCATATCGGGCACAAATTCTGCGTCCTTCGGTGCGTACGAAGCCCTTCGAAGGCGGTCCAGTGATCGGTCAGAGTTACCCTGCAGACTTTTCATATTCGCCGCAAACGCCCGTCCCACAAGGGTTTTCGTCGCAAGCGGGAACGCACCCTTTACTCGTGCGTGTGATATAACTATCTTGGCAGCCCGGTAAAACGCGTGGTTGCACCCAGGAACCGTGACGGAGAAAAACGATGCAAAGACGAAACTTCATGCTGAAGACTACCGCTGCGCTAGCTTTCGGAAGCCTTGCACTCGCAGGATGCACCACCTCGTCGGGCACCCCCGATAACGCGTCGACCAATATGTCGAAGCGCCAGTCGATTGACTCCAGCGTCGACGGGACGATGTCGCGCCTCTTCCAGACGGTGCCCGGCTCGCGTGAGCTCGTGTCGAAGGCGCGTGGCGTATTGGTGTTCCCGTCCGTGCTGCAAGCCGGCTTTATCGTCGGCGGCCAGTATGGCGAGGGCTCCCTGAAGGTCGGCGGCGGCACGGTCGGCTACTACAGCACGGTCTCGGGCTCGTTCGGCCTGCAGGCCGGCGCGCAATCGAAGGCCATCATCTTCCTGTTCATGACGCAGGACTCGCTCGACAAATTCCGCAATACCGACGGCTGGTCGGCAGGCGGCGATGCCTCGGTCGCCCTCGTCAAGATGGGCGCGAACGGCGCGATCGACACCACTACGGCCACCGCACCGGTCGAAGTGTTCATCCTGACCAATGCTGGTCTGATGGGCGACATCTCGCTCAACGGTACGAAGGTGTCGCGCCTGCATATCTAAGCAGGCGGGCTCCGGGATCGCTTGCATTACGCGGTCCCACGCAAAAACGGCGATGCTGCCAGGCATCGCCGTTTTTATTTGCCACGCACGCTGGGATCAACGCGGCGTCGTGGTCGTATCGATCACCTTGAAACGTGAACGCTTTTGCGCGCGAATCACCGACTGATACGCCTGGACATACTCCTGCGCCATCCGGTGTGACGTGAAGCGAGCCTCGAAGTGCTCCCGCACACCGGCGCGCGGCACCTTATGCAGACGGTTCACGGCAGCCACTGCGCCAATCTCGTCTTCGACGATAAAGCCTGTCACGCCGTCGTCCAGCACTTCCGGCACGGCCCCGCGATTGAAGCCGATCACGGGCGTGCCACAGGCCATCGCCTCGATCATCACGAGACCGAACGGCTCGGGCCAGTCGATCGGGAACAGCAGCGCATGCGCGCCCGACAGGAATTCGGCCTTCTGGTGATCGGCAATCTCGCCGATGAATTCCACATACGGCAGATCCAGCAGCGGTTTGATATCGCGCTCGAAGTATTCGAGATCCGCGCTGTCGACTTTTGCCGCGATGCGGATCGGCAGGCCGCAGCGGCCCGCAATGCGAATCGCCGTGTCGACGCGCTTTTCCGGCGAGATCCGGCCGAGGAACGCCAGATACTTCTGCTCGACCGGCTGCGGCGTATAGAGGTTCTCAGGCAGCCCGTGATAGACCGTGGTCAGCCATTTGGCCTGCGGCAAGGGCTGGCGTTGCGAGTTCGAAATCGAGATCACCGGCGCGGTGTTGAACGTGTCGAACACAGGTTGTTGCTCGGGCAAATCGAGACGGCCATGCAGCGTCGTGACGAACGGTGTCTCCTGGCGCTTGAACACCGAGAACGAGTAATAGTCCATGTGGAAATGGAGCACGTCGAACTGGTCGGCCTGGCGGCGCACCAGTTCCATCAGCAGCATATGTGGTGCGATGCGGTCCCGGATGCCGGGGTCGAGCCGCAGGGCGCGTGGCCACACAGCCTCTAGTTTTGCGGAGGTCACCGAGTCGCCGCTGGCAAACAGCGTCACGTCGTGGCCGAGGTCGACCAGCGCCTCGGTGATGTACGACACGACACGCTCGGTCCCGCCATACAGCTTGGGCGGCACCGATTCGGTCAAGGGGGCGATCTGTGCAATTCTCATCGTGTCTCTCCGTGAAACTGACGGCCTGACCGCGCTGAGCCCGGACATCCAGCGCAGCAGCCTGCAACGGCCATGTCAGCGGCGCACGAGTATGCCAGCGCCTATGTCTCCAATCAATGTAATGACCGGCGTTGTGTTTGCTGCCGCCAGTTTGAGTCGCTTATTTCACCAGCTTATTTCACTGGTTACCGCCGATTATTGCCGATCGCGTAGGAAAAAGCCCACAAACCTTTCAATTCCTATGTGCTGTTACAGTCAGGAAACACATCCCGGCTTATCGCGAAGGCCACTTCCACGGCGGCAGATCGAGCGCATCCGCGCCGGCAATCCGGGTAGCGCCCAGCTGCTTTTCGAGCACGATGGACTGACTGTCGTCTTCCCGTTCGAGCGCGGCAATCAGGCGCGCCGCGTGCGACACCACCAGCACCTGCGAATGGCGCGAGGCGCGGGCAATCAATCGCGCCAATGCGGGCAGCAGGTCGGGATGCAGACTCGTCTCCGGTTCGTTCAGCACCAGCAAGGCGGGCGGGCGCGGCGTCAACAATGCCGCCACCAGCAGCAGATAGCGCAAGGTGCCATCGGATAGCTCGGCGCCCTTCAGCGGGCGCAATAGCCCGTGCTGATGCATCGTCACTTCGAAGCGGCCATCGAGGTTGATCACCGCGACGCTGGCGCCGGGAAACGCGTCGTCGATGGCGTCATCGAGCGCCGCCGCGTCGCCGATTTCGCGGATCGTCTGCAACGCTGCGGCGAGATCCGCGCCGTCGTCGCCGAGCACCGGTGTGTGCGTGCCGATCTGCGGCAGGCGCACGGGGGACTCGCTATCGGTGCGGAAATGGTCGTAGAAACGCCACGAACGGATCTGCTCGCGCACTGCGATCATTTCCGGCGCGGTACGCGGGTCGGAAAACTCCGTCATCATGCTGTCGAAGCTCGCTACCGGCTGCGGGATGGTCTGCCACTCGCCGCTGTCGTCACGCGTGCGCAGCGTCGCGCCGTGGCGGTCCACCAGCATCGCGGAGGGCCGCAGCAGCGGACCGCTCCAGATGCATTCGCGCTTGATGACCGGGTCGAGCGAGAACGCGGTCGTCGTCGCCTTGATGGTCGGCAAGCCGAGGTCGATCGCATAACCGAACTGGTCGCCGGCAAAGCCGAGCCGCAGATTAACCGGCTCGTCGCGACGCACACCCTGCACCGGCAGCTCGCCGCTCAGCATGCCGCGCGAGAAGCGCTCGGGGCCAGCCCAGAGCGTCGACGGCAAGCCGCCTTCACGCGCCAGCGAGGCAATCACGCCGCCGCGCGCCGTCATCGCCAGTAGCCGCAACGCGCGATACACGCTCGACTTGCCGCTGCCGTTCGGTCCGGTGACGATGTTCAATGGGCCAAGCGGCGCGATCACTTCGCGCAGCGAACGATAGTTGGCAATCGCCAGCGTGGTCAGCATGACGCCTCCGGCCACGCGGCGCTCATCGATCCACCACTCGTGCCACCCATCAGAACGACCGTCCCGCGGCACCCGCCCCATGCAGCGGGACGCTGCGCAAGTCTTGCAGGAACGAGTCGCGCCATACACCGAGATCGTTCTTGCGCAGTGCTTCCATGTTGATCTCATGGCGCCGCTGCCTGGCCTCTAGCGGCATGGACAGCGCACGCTGCAGCGCTTCGCACATCCCCACTGAGTCATGGGGATTCACCAGCAGCGCGCCGCTCAGTTCCGCCGCCGCGCCGGCGAAGATCGACAGCACCAGCACGCCAGGATCGTCGGGGTTCTGGGCCGCCACATACTCCTTGGCGACGAGGTTCATGCCGTCGTGCAGCGGCGTGACGAAGCCGATTTGCGACTCGCGGAACAGCGACATCAGCTTCCAGCGGTCGTAACGCTGGTTCAGATAGCGGATCGGCGTGTAGTCGAGGCCCGAATAGCGGCCGTTGATGCGCCCTGCTTCGTATTCAAGGTCCTGGCGGATCTGCTGATAAGTGACGACGTCGGAACGGGTGGGCGGCGCGATCTGCACCAGCGTGACGTTGCCGCGCCACTCCGGCGAGCGCTCCAGCAGATGCTCGAAGGCGCGGAACCGTTCGACGAGGCCTTTCGAATAGTCGAGCCGGTCGACGCTCATGATCAGCTTGCGGCCTTCGAGGCTCTGCTTGAGGTCGAGCACATGCTGACGGCTCTCGTAGCGCTGCGCCTGTTCGGCGATCTCGTCGGGGAACACGCCGATCCGGTAGACGCCCGTACGCAGACGGCGTCCAAAGGCTTCGGCGTGACCGTCGGCCGTCACGCTGCCGCGCGCGTGCCGCACGAGGTAATCGTGAAAGGCGAGCTCGTCGGTGGTGGTCTGAAAACCGAGCAGGTCATAGCAGCACAGCGACTTCGCCAGCTCTTCATGCGGCGGGATGTTCAGCAGGATCTGCGGCGCGGGAAACGGGATATGCAGGAAGAAACCAATGCGATTCGTGATGCCTTCGGAGCGCAGCGCTTCGGCGAACGGAATCAGATGGTAGTCGTGGACCCAGATGATGTCGTCGGGTTCGAGCAGCTTGATTAGACGGTGGGCGAGCCACGCGTTGACGCGCCGGTAGCCGGCATATTCCTCGCGCTCGTAGCGCGCAAGATCGTTGCGATAGTGGAAGACCGGCCACAGCGTCGCGTTCGAAAACCCGCGGTAATACTGATCGTAGTCCTTGCGCGTGAGCCCGACGGTAGCGAAGGTCACGGCGCCTTCCTGCTCGATCGTCGGCCCTGCGTTGGCGACGGTTTCGCTGACGACGTCGCCGCTCCAGCCGAACCACACGCCCCCCGCGTCCTTCAACGCACCGAATACGCCGACCGCGAGTCCCCCTGCCGATCCCTTGGTTTCGGTCGGGGTTGCCACACGATTCGATACGACGATCAACCTGCCCATGTCTGTTGTCCTCCTGGTTCCGAGGGCGTCCGCGCGTTGGCGCGTCGCCCTGGTTCGCGGCTAAGAAATGACAGTTCGACCGGTCGCGAGGACGATCAGTTGCAAGCCCGATGGTAGCCAGGCTGCATGCAGGGACCGCAGACAGGGTTCAGGCACACCTCGGACTGCTTCACGCAGCCGGTCCCAGGCGGATTTCGGCTGGCGCGTTACTCGCCGCTTCGGCAGGGAAACGCCTTGCCGAGCCCCAGCGAAATCGCGGTGCTGGCGTTATAACCCACCGCGTTCGGATTCTCCGCAATGTACTTGCGCACCGCATCGGTCAGCTGTTGCGAGCGCGCTTCCGGCGGCAGGCAGAAATACTGGCCCACCCGCGGACCGGTGGTGCCGCCAATCGCGTCAATCGTGTTGAAGACGCCGTCGGCCGCGCCTTCGATATACGCAGCGCACGCGCTACGCGATGCCACATCCGTTTTCTCGCACAGCTTGTTGAGGTCGCCTCCCGTGAATGCGGCTGCCGTTAGCGGTACGGCAAGCGCACTGGCGCAAATCAAAGCCCGCAGCATGGTGATCCTTCCAGGGTAATTATCGAGCGGTCTGATGCCGCATAGAAACGGCGCGCCCCAAAGCGCGCCGTAGCCGTCATTCTGCACTGTTTTTCTGCATGCGAGGCATGCCGGCAAGTTACTTCTGCTGCGTTTGCTGCATTCTCGCCGTCAGGCCCTCGACGACATCCGGTTCCTTGTACTGCTTGGCAAAGTCGAGCGCGTTCATGCCGATCTGGTTTTTCACATTCAGGTCGGCGCCGTTGTCGAGCAGCAGCTTCACGGTCGACACATGGCCGCCGCGTGCAGCCATCATCAGCGGCGTGGTGCCGTTCGGCGAGCCGGCGTCGACGTAAGCGGAATGGTCGAGCAGCAGCTTGACGACGTCGTCGTGACCGTTGGCGGCCGCGTAGTGCAACGGCGCCCAGCCCTTCTTGTTGACTTCGGCGTCTTTCGCGATCAGCAGTTGCACGATGTTGATGTCGCCATTGAGCGACGCCATCATCATGGCGTTTTCGTCGGCCTTGTCCGTGATCTCGATGTTGGTCTTCGGGTTGGCGACCAGCGCCGCGGCCACTTTGTCCGACTTCTCACGCGCGGCCAGCACCAGCAGCGGGATGCCCTGATCGTCGGTCAGGTTCGGGTCCATGCCGTGCGAAAGCTGCTTGTTGACCTCGTTCACATCGTCGAACTTGACGGCCTTGATCATCGTGTCGGCCGGCGCGGCGTGAGCCGGCAATGCGGCAAGCGCCGCGCAGGCGAAGCCGCCGGCCAGCGCGACGCGCGACACGCGGGCGGCGCCACGACGCAGTGAAGCGAGGACGCGTGTGCGGTTGGCGTTTACAACGGAGGACGAAGCGTTCCGGGCGTTGGTCTGGGTCAGATATTTATTCATATATAGCTTTAGGAATCGTCCCTATCTTGTTGATAATATTCAATTTCCAGATTCACGCGGCTGCTGCTGCAGGAATCCTGAAGAGCCGGAAGAAATTTTCGGTTGTTGCGGCGGCCAGCGCCGCATCCGGCATCTCGCGTTGTTGCGCGATGAAGCGTCCGACATAACTTACGTACGCAGGTTCATTCGGCTTGCCACGATAAGGCACCGGCGCGAGGTACGGCGAGTCGGTTTCGATCAGCAAACGCTCGAGCGGCACCCGTCGCGCCACGTCCTGCACCTCGGTCGCGCTCTTGAACGTGACGATGCCTGACAGCGAGATGTAAAAATTCTGCGCCAGCGCCTGTTCGGCGATGGCCCACGGTTCCGTGAAGCAGTGCATCACACCGCCCGGCTCGCCCGCGCGCTCCTCGGCCATGATCCGCAGCGTGTCTTCCGACGACGAGCGGGTGTGGATGATGAGCGGCTTGCCCGTGGCATGCGCCGCGCGGATATGGGTGCGAAAGCGCTCGCGCTGCCATTCCATGTCCGCAATCGTGCGGCCTTCGAGGCGGTAGTAGTCGAGGCCGGTCTCGCCGATCGCCACCACTTTGGGATGTTTGGCCAGTTCGACCAGCTCGGCCACGCTCGGCTCCCGTGCATCCTCATGATCCGGGTGCACGCCAACCGAGGCGAAGACATTCTCGTACGCGTCGGCGACCGCCAGCACGGAGGGCAGGCTTTCGAGGTCGACGGAGACGCACAGCGCATGCGTGACCGAGTGGCTGCGCATGTTATCGATGACCTGCGGGAGGCGGTCGCCGAGTCCTTCGAAGTTGATGTGGCAGTGTGAATCGACAAACATGGTGGTGTCCTGCTGAATCGGATGGGTATGGGCAGCTAGCCGGCATCAGGCAGCGGAGTCGAGCCGCCGGCCGAGAATCAACAGGTCGCGCTCGATGCCGTCCAGCACCGCGACGCGCGGCAGCGCGCCCCACTCGCCAAACCCGAAGCTGCGGAACAGGCGCAGGCTCGCTTCATTGTGGCCGAAAATGAAGCCCAGCACGGTGTGAATGCCAAGCCCCGGCGCGGCCGACAGCGCCTCGGCCAGCAACTGCTTGCCGAGCCCTTTGCCGCGTGCCGCTTCGTCCAGATAGATGCTGACCTCGGCCGTGCGCAGATAGGCCGGGCGGCCGTAAAAATCGGAAAAGCTCAGCCACGCGATGATCCGGTCGCCGTCTTCCACTACCCACAGCGGCCGCTTTTCCGGCCCGTGCGCGTGAAACCATGCGAGCCGGCTTTCGACGCTCACCGGCTCGAGATCCGCCGTCACCAGGCGCGACGGCACGGTCGAGTTGTAGATGGCGACGATGGCGGGCAGATCGTCGAGTGTGGCGTCGCGGTACGAAAGACTCATGATGGCGTGCGTGTCAGGTGTTAGTTCAAAAAGTCAGGTACGGATAGTGAAACCGAGGCATAACCGGGCCGCGAACCGCGTGTGATCGCGCTGCACAGCCAAGGCCGCGAGCGGCCCGTCTTGCCGCTCGCCTGTCAACGGGTCAGCCTAAGGGAGGCCGACGCACGCGGCGACTGGCCAGCCGCCTCAGGCGAACAGATCGCGATAGCCGATAAACAGTTCCTCGAAGACCAGCCGAGCGTTCAGCGGATGGTTTTCCACCGCGCGCTGGCGCGTCACGGTCTTGATGAAACGCGCGAACGCCGTGGCATCCGTCTGCGCCGCGCAGCGGTCCAGCGCCACCGCAGCCTGCGGGAAGTAACGCGGCGCCCCGGCGGTCCGCTGGGCCAGCAGGTCATACAGCCAGCGCTGCAGCCAGCCGAGCACAAGCGGCACCGGCAGCTTCTGCAGCGCCTCGGCGCACGCAAACGCATCGCACTGCGGGCCGGCAGCGAGCTGTTTGAGGGTCCAGTCGCGCAAGGTCCGGTTCTCGTCGCTCGCCAGCGCCAGCGCGGTGAGCGGCGCGCCGCCCGCCTCGGCAAGCAGCGCCGGCGCCTCGGCCACGCCCTGCGCGGCGAGCCACGGCGTGGCGATCTCCGGCGCGGGGGCCGTCATTGGCCACTGGCGGCAACGGCTGATGATGGTCGGCAACAGGCGGTCGATGCGCGCGGACACCATCAGGAACACGACGCCCGCCGGCGGCTCTTCGAGCGTTTTCAGGAGCGCGTTGGCGGCCGCGACGTTGAGCGCCTCGGCAGGCGCGAGCACGACAACGCGCGCGCCGCCTCGATGCGAGCCCACGCCGGTGAAATCCAACAGTGCGCGCACCTGTTCGATCTTGATTTCCTTGCTCGGCGCGCGGGTCTTTTTGGCGTCGTCGGCGTCGGCTTTTTCAGCCTTTTCGTCAGCGGCCGCGTTGGCGAGACCCGCTTCGGCGGCTAGCGCCTCGGGCACGACGATCCGGTAGTCCGGATGGTTGCCCTGCACGAACCAGTGGCACGCGGCGCACGTCCCGCACGGTTCGCCGTTAGGGAGTTGGGCCTCGCACAACAGCCCTTGCGCCAGATGCTGCGCAAAGCGCAGCTTGCCGATTCCCGCCTGGCCATGGAGCAGCAACGCATGCGGCCAATGTCCGCGTAGCTGTTGCAGACGGTTCCAGTCATCGGCTTGCCACGGATAAATCATTGTTTCTCTTTTAATTCAATCAGTTGACGGCATTTTCTAAAGCGAAACGCGAGCTTCTTCAAGGCTATAAATCTGGCTAATATTATTTAATAATCAAAGCGTTGTGATCAACTCTTCAAGTCTTTTCTGAATCTGTGGAATGCTCTGTGTGGAGTCAATGATAGCGAACCGGTAAGGCGCTTCTTCGGCCCGGCGCAGATATTCGGCGCGCGTGCGGGTGAAAAACGCGTCCGATTCGCTTTCGAAGCGATCCGGCTCGCGCGCCGAGCTGCGGCGCTCGCTGGCGGTGTCCGGCGACACGTCGAACAGCAGCGTCAGGTCCGGCTGAAAGCCGCCCTGCACCCAACGCTCCAGGGCTTCGAGCTTGTCGCGCGGCAAGCCGCGGCCACCGCCCTGGTAGGCGAACGTGGCGTCGCTGAAGCGATCGGACAGCACCCAGTCGCCGTGCGCGAGCGCCGGCTCGATGACCTGCGCCAGATGTTCGCGGCGTGCCGCGAACATCAGCAGCGCCTCGGTTTCGAGGTCCATCGTCTGGTGCAGCAGGAGCTCGCGCAGCGACTCGCCGAGCGCCGTGCCGCCCGGTTCGCGCGTCATGACGACGCTCCGGCCGCTCGCCGCAATGTGCGCTTCGAGGCGCTCGCGAAACCACGCGAGATGGGTGGTCTTGCCCGCCCCGTCAATGCCTTCGAATGTGATGAATTTGCCCCGCGCCATCATTGCCCTCGAATATATTTGTCGACGGCCTTGTTGTGATCGCCGAGTGTGTCAGAAAAAATGCTGCTGCCGTCGCCGCGCGACACGAAGTACAGCGCGGTGGTCTGCGCCGGGTTCAGCGCCGCCTGCAGCGACGCGACGCCTGGCAACGAAATGGGCGTTGGCGGTAGGCCCATGCGCGTATACGTGTTGTAGGGCGTGTCGGCCAGCAGGTCGCGCTTGTGCAGATGGCCCGTGTAGCCGTCGCCCATTCCGTAGATCACCGTCGGATCGGTCTGCAGCGGCATGCCCACGCGCAGCCGGTTCGCGAACACCGCCGCGACCATGGGCCGGTCCGAGGGCTTGCCGGTTTCCTTCTCGATGATGGATGCCATCGTCAGTGCATCATACGGCGTCTTGTACGGCAGGCCTGGTGAACGTGCCATCCACGCTTCGTCGAGGCGCTCGCGCATCAGATGATAGGCGCGCCGGTACACGTCGAGGTCGCTGGTGTTCTTGTCGAACAGGTAGGTGTCGGGGAAAAACAACCCTTCGCCGTTGCCGATCGACGCTTCCGGCGCGCCGATCGCGGTCAGCAGATCGGCGTCGCTCATGCCGGCCGTATCGTGCTTGACGGCCGGATTGGCATCCAGTTCGGCACGCATGTGCTTGAAGGTCCAGCCTTCGATGATCGTTGCGACGTATTCGTTGACGTCGCCGCGAGCAAGCTTCTGCAGCACTTCGTACGGCGTCACGCCGCTCTTGAACTCGTAGTTGCCCGATTTGAGCTGCGTCTGCAGCCCGAGCAGACGCGTCATGACGACGAACAGTTCCGGCTCGACCGGCACGCCGCCGCGGTTCAGCTGCAGCGTGACGCTGCGCAGGCTGCTATGCGGTTTGACGGTCACATCGAGTTGCGGGGGTGTCAGGTTGATGGGGCTGTTGGCCCAGTGGTATCCGCCGACAACGGCGGCTGCGGCCAGCGCAACGACAATCGTGCCGGCAACGAGACATTTCTTCAGGAGGGACATGCGGAACATGGCTTGGGTGAAGTCCATATAATACTTGCTTGCCTTAGCCAAAGTCAGAATTGACTGATCTCTAAATCCATGAACGCACCGCTCGCTTCTGCCCCTGGCACCGCTGCTGCTGCCACGACTGCCGCCTCACCGGTCACGCTCGCCCCGCTGCCGCGTCCCACGCACGAAGAATTCGACGCTGTCAGCGCGCACGGCGCCTATATGCCGCTCACGCAGTTCGGCGTGATCGATGCGACCGGCGACGACGCGGCAAGCTTCCTGCACGGTCAGTTGACCAACGATACCCAGCATCTCGATGCGGCCAATGCGCGTCTGGCGGGCTACTGTTCGGCCAAGGGGCGTCTGCTGGCGTCGTTTCTGAACTGGCGCAGCGGCGAGACGATCCGCCTGCTGGTGTCGAAGGACATCCAGGCCGCCGTGCAGAAACGTCTGTCGATGTTCGTGCTGCGCGCTAAAGCGAAGCTCTCGGATGCGAGCGGCGAACTGGCGGTGGTGGGCCTGGCGGGCGATGTGCGCAAGGCGTTGTCGGGCGTATTCGATGCACTGCCCGATGGCGTGCATGTGAAGGTGGACGGGCCCGCCGGTTCGCTGATCCGCGTGCCGGATGCGCTCGGGAAGCTGCGTTACTTGTGGGTCGGGCCGAAGGCTGAGGTTGAGGCGCGTCTGCCGCTCTTCGACGGCAAACTCACGCGCGCCTCGGCGGCGGTGTGGGACTGGCTCGATATTCGTGCGGGCGAGCCGCGGATTACCCAGCCGGTGGTCGAGCAGTTCGTGCCGCAGATGGTCAATTTCGATGTGCTCGGCGGCGTGAATTTCCGCAAGGGCTGCTACCCAGGGCAGGAAGTCGTGGCGCGCAGCCAGTATCGCGGCACGATCAAACGGCGAACGTCGCTGGCCAATGTGGCGGGGGAACTTGCTACGGTCGCGCCGGGTATGGAGCTGTTCCACTCGGCGGATCCGGGCCAGCCGTGCGGCATGGTCGTGAATGCCGCTTCGGCGCCGGAAGGCGGTGTGGATGTGCTGGTCGAGGTCAAGCTCGCGGCGCTGGAGTCGGGGTCGGGGTCGGTTCACCTTGGCGCGGCTGATGGGCCGGCGCTGACCTTTCTGGCGCTGCCGTACACGTTGCCGACTGAGGTTTGATGAGGCTTGGCGGTCGCCCCGCAAGATTGATATACTTTGCTTTATGTATATCAATCTGGGAGATGCATCATGCAAGTCTCGAAATGGGGAAATAGCCTCGCAATTCGCCTACCCGCGTCGGTGGTCGATGCGCTGGAATTGCGCGAAGGCGATGACGTTGAAGTGCGAATTGCCGACGCCAGGATGTTCGAGTTAAAAAGGAAACCCGGTCGCGAGGAGTTTCTTGCCCGCCTGCGCACTTTCCGCGGCACGCTTCCGGCCGATTTCACGTTTGACCGGGACGACGCGAATGGCCGTGGCTAAAGCGTTTATCGACACAAACGTGCTCCTATACCTTCTGTCGAGTGATGCGAGCAAGGCGGATCGTGCCGAATCCACTGTGCGGGCTGGCGGTCTCATCAGCGTGCAAGTGCTGAACGAGGTCGCCAATGTGGCGCGCCGCAAACTGGCGATGTCGTGGGCCGAACTCAACGACGTGCTATCGCTTGTCCGTTCGCTATGCGCGGTCGAACCGCTGACTGTCGAGATGCACGATTGCGGCAGACGCGTGGCCGAGCGCTATGGATTGAGCGTCTACGACGCAATGATCGTTGGCGCGGCGCTAGTCAGTGGATGCGAAACCTTGTATTCCGAAGACATGCAGAATGGCCTGCTCGTCGATCACCAGTTGCGGATTCGTAACCCGTTCACCGGGCCGGCGTTGTAGAGATTTTGCTCTCGTCCAACACGGTCACTGCCGCCCCGAATCCTCCACCGTCTGACCGCCGCGCACGCCCTCACTCCACCGCGGGAGACAGCCCCCGATGTGCCTGATCGTCTTCGACTGGCGGCCCGATGCGGTCGACGGTCTGCTTTTCACACTCGCCGCCAATCGCGACGAATTCTTTCGCCGCACCGCCGATCCCATGCACTGGTGGGCCGAAGCGCCGAACCTGCTGGCCGGGCGCGATCTGGTGGGCGGCGGCACGTGGCTTGGCATGACGCGCGACGGCCGTTTTGCGGCGCTGACGAATTACCGCGCGCCCCATGAAATGCGCGCCGATGCGCCGACGCGCGGCACGCTGGTCAGCCACTGGCTGCTGGGCGAGCCGTCCGCCGAAATCACGCCGCTCGACTACCTGCAGCGGGTTGCGCAGGACGGTGATATCTACAACGGTTTTAACCTGCTGGTTGGCGACTGGTCGCGGCGCGAACTTGGCTGGTATTGCAACCGCTCGGCCGCGCCGCCGGCGTTGCTCGAAGCCGGCACGCATGGCATCTCGAATGCCGTGCTCGATACACCGTGGCCCAAGCTTGTGCGAAAGCGCGCCGAGCTGGGCGCGCTGGTCGCGTCCGACCCGCTCGTGCCGCTCGAAGGTCTGATCGAACTGATGCGCGATACCCGCCTCGCCCGCGACGACCAGTTGCCGTCCACCGGCATCCCGCTCGAACGGGAGCGGGTGCTGTCGGCGGCGTTTATCGAATCGCCGGAGTACGGCACGCGCGGTACGACGGCCTTGCGGGTCGTGGCGACCGGCATCAACGGCACACATGGCGCACACAACGCGCATGGCAATCACCTGAGTGCGACGGTCGCCGAACGCAGCGACGATAACGGCTCGCACCGCGTGGCGCGCCCGGGTGACTTCGAGCGTAGCTTCGCGTTCAATATCGAACGCTGAGGCGGCGCGCTGCGGCGACGAGTTCGGCTTTCGCGCTCAGCCCTCCGGCTCGAGACCAAACGCCGAACGCAATGCGGCGGCCGCATCGGCATGAGCCCGCGCGACTTCCGGCACGAATCCCCCCATCTTGAAGAACTCGTGGATCATGCCCGCGTAGCGCATCAGCGTGACCTCGTTGCCTGCTGCGCGCAGCTTTTCCGCGTAGGCGATGCCTTCGTCGCTGAGCGGATCGTATTCGGCCGTCGCAATCCACGCGGGCGCCAGGCCGCCGAATCGAGGCGCGTCGCGTGTGCCGTCGAGCGGCGCAAAGCGCCAGTCATCGCGATCGCCTGGGTCGCGCACGTATTGCTCGAAAAACCACTGGATCGTCGCAGCCGACAACAGAAAACCGTCCGCGAGCCGTGCGTGCGAGTCGGTCCTCTGATACCCCGTCGTGCCCGGATAGATCAGCATCTGCAGCACCGGTTTCGGCAGCCCGGCGTCCCGCGCCAGCACCGCGCAGACGGTGGCAAGCGTGCCGCCTGCACTGTCGCCGCCAAGCGCAATGCGTGCGGGGTCGACGCCATACAGACCCGCGTTGGCATGAAGCCAGTTCAACGCATCGAACGCGTCGATCACAGCGGTGGGAAATTTATGTTCCGGTGCAAGCCGGTAATCGACTGAGAGCACCACGCATTGCGCGTCGCGCGCGAACATCCGGCAGAGTGCATCGTGCGTATCCACGCTGCCTACGGTAAAGCCGCCGCCGTGGTAGTAGACGAGCGCTGGCGAGGGCTGCGCCCAGCTCGGTTCGGCCGGCTGGTAGAGCCGCGCGCGGATCGTCGCGCCGTCGCGCGTCGGCACCCGCAGATCTTCGACGGCGAACATCCCTGCGGACGGGATCTCCAGAATTGGCGCGCTTTTCTCGTAAGAGGCGCGCGCTTGTTGCGCGGTGAGTTCGTGGTACGGCGGGCGCTTCGCCCGCGCAATCAACTCGAGCACCTGCTCGATCTTCGGATTCAACGGCATCGGGTCACTGTCCCTTGACCTCAGGCTTGAGCGATAGTGGGTCAGTCGGATTGCGCAACTGTTCGATATCCTCATGACGCAGGTGGACAGTCGGCAGGATCGCCGCGTGCGTGATGATGTAGAAGCGCCCTGCTTCGATCGCCGCGAACGTCATCTCGGCGACGTCCTTCGCGCTCAGCTTGCCCGACTGCACCGCCCGCTGCAGTTGCTTGCCGGCGGCGAGTTGCGAGCGTGTTGGACCGGTATCGTTGCGCAGGGTCTCAGGACGGGCGCGCTCCGCATCGGCGATGCCGGTCGGCACGAAGGCCGGACACAGCAGCGAGCAACTCACCTGGCCGCCCGCGTTCTGCAGGTCGTTGTAGAGCGTTTCCGTCAACGAGACGACCGCGTGCTTGGACGCGTTGTAGACGCCCATCGCTGGCGGCGACAGGAGCCCCGCAACGGACGCGGTATTGACGATATGCGCCGGTTCGTTCTGCCGCAGCATGATCGGCGTGAACACGCGCACGCCGTGAGCGACGCCCATCACGTTGACGCCGAATACCCACTCCCAGTCGCGTGCCGTGCTTTCCCACACGAAACCGCCGACGCCCACGCCTGCGTTGTTGAACAGCAGATGAACCTTGCCGAACGCGTCGAGCGCCGCGAGCGCCAGTGCTTCGACCTGGGCGGCGTCCGAGACATCGGTCGGCACGCCGATCGCGTCGGCGCCGGCCGCGCGCAGATCATCCACGGTGCGCGCGAGCGCGGCGCCGTCGACATCGGCCAGCACCAGCTTCATGCCCAGGGCCGCGCCCTTCTCCGCAAAGGCGCGCCCAAAACCGCTCGCCGCGCCGGTGATCACAGCCACTTTGCCGTCGAACTGGAACATCAGGTGTCTCCGCTAGTTACCTGTCTAAATGACTGTCAAAAATTCGATGAGGTACAGTGAAACGCAACGAGATCAAATCAACTCAGATCAGCTTGACGAGTTGCTTGCCAAAGTTCTTGCCTTTGAGCAAGCCGATAAACGCCTCGGGCGCACTTTCAAGACCCTGCGCGATGCTCTCGCGATAATGCAGCTTCTTTTGCGCGACGAACGTGCCGAGTTGCGTGAGCGCTTCGGGCCACACGTCCAGCTGCTCTGTGACGATGAAGCCTTGCACCAGCAGACGCTGCCTGAGCAACAGCGCCGGATTCTTGAGCGGCACGGGCTCGCCATCGTAGCCGGCGATCATCCCGCACAGCGCGATCCGTCCGAACGCGTTCATACGCGCAAGCGTCGCGTCGAGCACCTCGCCACCGACGTTCTCGAAGTAGCCGTCGACACCGTCTGGCGTCGCAGCTTTCAGGTCCTGATAGAGATTGCCGGCCTTGTAGTCGACACAGGCATCGAAGCCGAGCGTCTCGACCACATAGCGGCACTTGTCCTCCCCACCGGCGATGCCGACCGCACGCGCCCCCGCCAGCTTCGCGAGTTGCCCGACCACGCCGCCGACCGCCCCGCTCGCTGCGCTGACCACCACCGTCTGCCCAGCCTTCGGCGCGATGATGCGGTTCAGACCGTACCAGGCCGTAACGCCAGGCATGCCCACTGCACCCAGGTAAGCGGCGAGCGGCACATGCGTGTCGTCGACCTTGCGCACGCCGGTGCCGTCGGAAGTGCCAAACTCCTGCCAGCCGAGCGTCGCGACCACCTTGTCGCCCACCGCGAACTTCGGATGCCTGGTCCCCACGACTTCGCCGACGGTCCCGCCGACCATCACCTCATTGAGCGGCTGCGGTGCCGCGTAGGACTTGGCGTCGCTCATGCGGCCGCGCATATACGGGTCGAGCGACAAATAGTGATTGCGCACGCGGAACTGGCCTTCGGCGAGCGGTTCCAGTGTCGTTTCGACGAGCTTGAAATTGTCGGGCGTAGCGGCGCCTTGTGGACGCGACGCGAGCACGAATTGACGGTTGATCTGGGTCATGACGATCGTCTCCTTGATTGTCTGGATGTAGCGTGAATCTGTGGGCACGCAAAGCGCGACGTGCGTAGCGGCCCGTCCCGCCATGCGTTCAACCGTCGCTAGGACCGGGTTTGGCGGACGGGTCGCTGCGCAGACGCTGATGCGTTACTTCGCGGCCCACGGCAAGACGGCGCATGTACTTGAAAGTACCAAGCGCCTTCGCGACGAAATGGCCTTCGCTATCGCGGATTTCGCCTTCGCAATACGCCATTGTGGTCGAACGATGCAACACGCGTGCCGTGGCGCGCAATTCGCCGCGCCCCGGCTGCATGAAGTTGACTTTCATCTCCACCGTGACGACGCCCACGCCGTCGCCTGCGAGACTGCGGGCGGCCATTGCCAGCGCGACGTCGGCAAGCGTCATCGTGACGCCGCCGTGCGCCACGGCCCAGGTGTTCATGTGGTCGGGCGCGAGCGGCAAGATTACTTCGCTCGAGCCGTCCGCGGCGCTGACGAGTTGGACGCCGAGGTGGTCGACGAAGGGGCTTTCGAGCACGGGCAGCGCGTTGGGGGCGACGGTGGAAGCGTCAATCCCAGGTTGGCGTTGATCGGCCGCGGGTTGTCCCGCCGCCGGTTCGCGGGCCCCCGGTTGGCCGGACCCACCTTTCTGCGAATCAGTCATTGCCGCAGCTCAGACTTCGTAATCGACACATTCGCGCGATTCACGCACCGCGCCGACGAAGCTCTTGAGCGCTTCGTGAGTCGGGTGAACCTGGTAGGCATCGAGCGATGCCTTGTCGGCGAAGTCGGAGACCAGTACGACATCGTAGGTGGAGTCGAGGCCGGCTCCGCCGAGACCCACTTCCAGGTGCAGGATGCCAGGCACGATGTTCCGGCAACCTTCCAGCTTTTCCTTCAGCTTGACGGCATTCTCCGCGCGCGAAGCACCCTCTGCCGATTCCTTCAACTTCCACATCACAATATGTCGAATCATGTTTTTAGTAGCGTTCCACGCTATTCCGTTAAATTGGCTAAGTCCTTATGTGGATTGCCTTTTCCGACAACCGATAGCTGCCTTTCATGCCGTGGCGCTCGCAGACGCCAAGACCAGACGGGCCAAAGCAGCTTCCAAGCCTATCAAACTTACAGACTCAGATGGTCTTTATGTTGAGGTGCAGTCCAATGGCTCGAAGCTAACGCCAGGCCTTCGTGAATTCGCCGATCACGCGTGCGAGATGCGCCTGCATCGCCGTGCGCGCAGCGGCCGCGTCGCGCGCCATGATGGCCGAAAAGATGCGCTGATGGTCTTCCTGCGAAGCCGCCCGCAACGCGGGCGTGTGGAAGTGCTCCTCAATCTTTTTCCACAACGGGTCGGCGCGAGAGTTGTCCCACATCGCGGTCACCACGAGCCGGAGCACTTCGTTTCCCGTCGCCCGCGCTATCGACTGATGGAACTCTCGGTCAGCGGCTTCGTTCGCGGCCTTGTCGTCCATGTTTTCGCGCATCGCGCGTAACGCCGCGAAAAGCCGGTCGAGGTCCGAATCCTTGCGTTCGGTCGCGGCGAGCGCCGCGATTCCGCTTTCGACCACCACCCGCGCGCGCAGCGTCTCGATCGGGCCTGGTCCACGCGGCAGTTCGAACGAGACCGGTCGCGCCTCGGGCGCTTCGGCCACATAGATGCCGGACCCAACACGCACCTCGACCACGCCCTGCACCTCCAGCGCGATGATCGCCTCCCTCACCTGCGTGCGACTCACGCCGAAACGCTCGGCAAGCGTGCGCTCGGAAGGCAGGCGGGCACGCGGCCCGACGTCGCCAGCCTCGATCAGATCGTAGATCTGTTTTGCCAGCCCGACATAGGAACGGTCGGCCGCGTCCGCATCGGCGGCCCGGCCGGTTAGGGTGTGCGAAAGATCGGCCATCCAGGATTCTCGAAATCGTCGAAGCCGCCCGGCGGCGGCTGAAGTTCGCCGAAATGGTACACCAATTCCTTGTCGCGGCGTGTCTGTGTGCCGCAGGCTTTAGCCGGCAAGCGCAGAAGCGACGCGGGTTTCAGCCCAATCGAGTCGTGCACCGGGCGCACTGGTAAACCACTATCGCGTGCGGATTGGTATGCCAGTACTGTCGAATTGGGAGCGTAGGCGCATCCTTCGTTTCGCTTCGAGGAGACGTCTTTGAAGAGGTCATTCCGTTGGTTCGGCGAGTCCGATTCAGTCCCGCTGTAGCACATCCGCAAGATTCCCTGCAATACGCACACCGTGTCGGCAATTCACGACGAGCCATGTGTGCTGGCAATCGGTAAGTTCAATCCAACAAAACAGGAGACAACATGCTTTCAGGAATCCAGGTGCTTCGAGCGGCGGCGACCGCGACATTGGCGCTGTGCGCAAGCACGGCTTTCGCACAGGCATCGATCGTTTCCGGCCCGCCGAGCGATCCCACGTGCATGGTCCCTTGGAAGAGCGACACGAAGTTCGTCAAATATCCGAAGAAGAGCGGGCCCTACCGGATCGCACTGGTGAACGGCTATATCGCGAACACCTGGCGTATCCAGATGATCAAGACGGCCAAGGCCTACACGGCGCAACCGGCCGTCGCCGCCAAGCTCAAGGAATTCAAGGTCGTCTCGACCGGCGAGGACGTGCCGGCGCAGATCTCGGCCGTCAACAACTTCATCGATGCCGGCTATGACGCGATCATCGTTGACGCGCAGAATCCCGCCTCGTTCGGACCTGCGATCCGCCGCGCGAAGAAGGCCGGCGTCGTGCTGATCGCGTTCGACAATACGCTCGACAGCGAAGACGCGATCAACGTCGACGTCGACCAATACGGGCTCGGCGTGCTGTGGGCCAACTGGCTCGCCTCCCATGTGTCGAACGGAGGCAAGGTGCTCGAGATTCGCGGGGTGGCGGGCACGTCGGTCGACACTGACCGGCACAATGGCTTCCAGAAC